>Ga0172379_10006617_pt1 | contig 15400 bp, 16 predicted proteins | sample GrowelOW334metaG_FD_119756 | JGI IMG/M metagenome (GOLD analysis project Ga0172379, IMG submission 119756) | Groundwater microbial communities from an aquifer near a municipal landfill in Southern Ontario, Canada - Groundwater well OW334 metaG | ecosystem: Environmental > Aquatic > Deep...
GAGGACAGCGCCGACCTCGCCATAGCCGCGCTCCCCCCTGACGGCTATTCCGAACTCGCATCCTTCACTGTCCGCCGTACCCCCATGGTCCTTGTGGCTTCCGCCAGCGGTCCATTCGGCGCCCTGGATCTCGACCGTCACGGGGACAGAGCCCACGACGACAGGGCCAGACCCCAGCCATCCGCGGCGGATGCGCTCCATGCTGTCCGCCTCAAGAAGGTGTTGGGCTCTGTCCCCCTCATCCTGCCCGCGGTAGGGCTTGCCCGGGAGCATTTCGACCGCTGGTCACGCAAAAGGAGCCTCAAGGCCCATGTCGCGGTGGAAACCGCCGGCAACGAGGCTCTACTCGCCCTCGCACACCTGGGTATCGGGCTGGGGCTTGTTCCCCTTATGGTGCTGGAAAGCGGCCCCTTCGCGGAGGGCCTCGTGATCTACGACGCCGGTCCCGATTTCTGCGACTACGACATCGGCTACATCCTGCGCTGCCCAAGGCCAGGCACCGGGGCGTGCAACCGCGTCACGGCGGCGGTGACGGATATCCTCGAACGGATATACCCCCAGGGGGTCTGGAAAAAATGAACGGTTATTTTCTGAACGCTGATGCTCCGCTTATCCAATTCCGTGATTGCGACATAGGTGAAGCTCTGTCCCCCACGCTCCGTTCTATCAGCTGGGAGATGAAACGCGGCGAAGTCTGGGCCATCACCGGTCCCAACGGGGGCGGAAAAAGCGTGTTCTCCGCTGCTCTCACCAGCTCTGTCCCCATCACTCCGGCCGAACCCACAGGGTCCGTCATCGGCGTTCTCAACAGCTTCACCGGCAGCGCCGTGCTGGTTTCCTTCGAGCAGGCTGCCGCCGTCATTCAGCGGGAACGTGCCAATGACGATTCCGACTTTGTCGAAGGTGGTGTCGACGAGGGCACCCCAGCCCGGGCCTTCATCCTCGAAGCCCTGAACCCCACGGAAGCCGGGTCCTTTCCTGGCGGCACCGGGCTGGAATCTCACCCTGCGGTGCAAGCCTGCGGCGTCGTCCCGTTCCTGGACCGTGGCCTCAAACTGCTCTCCACGGGCGAAATCCGGCGAACCATCCTGTGCCGCGCCCTCGCCGCCAAACCCGCCCTCCTTGTGCTGGACGAACCCTATGAAGGTCTGGATGCCGCCACCCGCGAAACCCTCACCTCCATCCTCGAAGGCCTTGCCTCCAAGGCTGTCGCCGCAACACCCACTTCCGCAACACCAGCCACCACCGATCCGCTCTTCCTGGTCATCGTCTCGGACCGCTGGGAACGTATACCCCAAGCTGTCAACCGGGTGCTGGAGTTCGAGAATCGCGCCATCGCCTATTCCGGCACCCGCACCGGGTACGAGCTCCGCCTCGCCGAAAGGCGCAGGAAGGAAGAAGCCGAACGCCAGAGTGGCCAGCCGGAACTCCTGGCAGAACTTTCCCGTGCGGCGGTGGATGCGGAATACCTGGAGCAGGCGCGCAGCCCCGACCTTGCTGCACCCTCCGCGGCAGGGGGCGTGGTTCCCCTCGTGGAGTTCCACTCAGTGACGGTTGCCTGGTCGGAGCACACCGTCCTTGACCATCTGGAATGGACTGTGAATCCCGGGGAGCACTGGCTCATCCGGGGGCCGAACGGAAGCGGCAAGACCACCATGCTGGAACTCATCACCGGGGACAATCCCCAGGTATTTCGCAACGATGTGCGCCTGTTCGGCAAAAAGAGGGGTAGTGGCGAGACAATCTGGGAGTTGAAAGCCCGCATGGGAATCGTTTCCTACCGGCTCCACCTGGAATACCGCTATTTCGACGATATCTCCCTGGAAGAGGTACTGCTTTCGGGGCTGTATGATTCGATCGGCATGTACCGGGAAATCGGAGATGCCGAACTTTTACTCACCCGGCGCTGGTTGGGGCTGGCTGGTTTTCAGGGCAGGGAAGGGGAGCGCTTCGGGTCTTTGTCCTACGGTGAGCAGCGGGCCTTACTCGTAGCCAGGGCGGCCATCAAGAACCCGCCTCTCCTCATCCTGGACGAACCCTGCCACGGACTGGACGATGCCCATCGCCGTCGTGTGCTGGATTTCCTGCAAGCCATAGCTACACATGGCCACTCGACCCTGCTGCACGTCACCCACGACCCGTCGGAGGTCCTGCCTTGCACAAAAAAGGTGCTCGAACTCAGTTCCACTGACGCCTCTGCCTGGAGGATACATGACCTGTAGCATGACCTATGGCAGAGTCACTACCTTTTAACCCGGCAGTCGGCGTATTTCATGATCCACTCCCCGTCCTCGGAGCGCATCTCCGCGAAGGCACCATCACCTTTGGTCCACCAAACCAGCTCCAGATCATCGGTGTAGCGTGCCCCCGAAGCGGACATGACGTTGGGCAGAGTGTATTTCTTGCCGTCTGGCAGGGTCAGTTTGACAAAGTGCAGGCTGTCGTCGCTCAGTGAATAGTAGCGGGCGAGTATCTCCTCCCCGCTTTCAGTTTTATAGGTGACAGCCTCACCGCCTTTTACGCTCAAGCTTTCTGTTTTGGACCCGGCAACTTTAGAGGAACAGGACGTCAGGGCGAGAATGGATGCCATGAGGATCAGAATTATTGCTGGTGTTTTATACCAATCGGTTTTTATGTTCATTCATTGGATGCTACAAGAGAAGGTAGAATGGATCAAGGGAATATTCCCAATTCATCCCTGCATTCCGACTCTGCTGGACAAGGTTCAGCGTATTGGTTATATTAAGCGAGCTCAGGCATTTGCCTGCCGCGTGTTCCTTGGCGCCGTACCCAAGTGGTAAGGGAGAGGTCTGCAAAACCTTCATCATCAGTTCGATTCTGATCGGCGCCTTGTTTTCCTCCTGGTTTCGTACCTCCAGCCCACAATCAAGCCTTCATTCAAACTTCACGTTTTGAGACCACCAATATCGTTCCACACTTCATCCGATTCATAACGTCTCGATCCAAGTAACGGGTTGACCTATACTTATTGGCAGATGAACCGCAACTGGAATCAGTGGAAGCGGTTTGCCGTAATACTTGTTCCGAAACAGGAGGCTGTCATGAAGAGGGGATTATTCCTGGTGTCTTTACTGATGGTTTCGATGGCGACCCTGGTTTTTGCCGAGCCGGGTGATTACAAGGATCTTGGCGGTGGCTGGAGCGAGATAGGCAGGATGACAGCGGTATCGGGGAAGCTCTACATCATCAGCCAGGGAACCCTATACCGGACGGACGTCAAATAGCAGCGTTCTCTGGAGCAAATTAGTACGGCTTCTGGAATAGCCTCACTTCTGCTTTTCCGGGGCTATTTTAACCGCCAATTCATTGTACAGCTGGTACATGAGCCCGCTGATCACAGCCGCTTTCTTCGACAGGTACCCATCGTCGCGAACGACAGGGTGGGAGGCCACGAAGTCATCGAAATGGGCCATTGCCACCGACGCCCTGTCCATCACCTCGAAGGCTGTCCCGGGGTTGGGTGTGGACACGCATTCAAATTCCGTCAGGATTGCGTGGCCCTTTTCGTGCTTTTCCTCGGTCAGTACGGGCAGGCGGAAGGCGCTCCAGAAAAACCGGATGTTGTTCCGCAGCTCGTGGATATTGGACCCCGATGGTTCGACGGGCACTTTTGCCCAGTTCGATATCGTACCCTTCTCACCGTAGTACACTTCGTGAATCCGGTAAGTCGACTCGTCGTCCATTTTCGTATGGATGATTCGGAAATTCCATTTCATTTTAATTCCCCGATCCAACGGAGTGTCCGTTCAGGCCAGGTGCCCCGCTGTCATCTATTCTTGATATTTCTTCTGAATTGTCTTTTCCAACTCTACCACCGAAAGCGCCTGATAGATACCTTTTTTTTCCATTGAATAACCGAATTCCTTCTCCAACAGCACCCCAAGACCCTTCTGCAGGTCCGCCGAGGTAGCCATAAGCGCTGGTGCTGGGCGTTCTGCAGGTGGAGCCGCTACCATGCGCCTGCCGATGGGGCTGGAAAGCAGGGTTTCCATAAGCATTTTAGCGGCCACAAAGCGGGCTTCCTTGGTCACTGCGAAGATGATCGGGGATTTTGCCAGACCGAGTATCTCCCAGGTATTCTGCTCGGCCTGGGCGTATCTGCCCGCTTCCTTGTCCTGCTCTGAAACGCGGATGGGCAGGTCGTCGGCGATTTCCTTCAGGCGGGGAACCAGGAAATCCAGGTCGAACAGACCGGTGGCGCAGTTGAAAAGTATTGGCTTTCCTTTTGATTCCTCAGTTGCGAGCGCTTCCTTGGAAATGGCCTGGCCGATATCGGCGGTGCTGAGTGAGCCATCCGGCAGTTCCACAAGGACGCCCCCTTTCACGTCCATTCTGGTGCGCCATGAAAACTCGAAGGCCGCGTCGACGCCCTTCAGCGCGGTTATGGCGAGGGAGACCGGATCCACGGTGTAGCCCGAGTTGTCCACGTTGCCCAGATAGACCCAGCGTACGCCCTTGGCCCTGAGCGCCCGGTAGGTATCGGCCAAGACGCGGAAATTCTCGCCATGCCCGCCAGGCAGGGCAAGTCCCGTATCTTTCACGCCCCAGGCGTTGTCGAAAAGGCGGCGCGGCAAGCCTTCCGAAAAGGGGCTCAGTGCCGCCAGCAAGGGCTGGGCGGCTCCGGCGGCTTCAGTGGGGTCGATGCCGGTCCGGGCGATGAGTGGTGCCAATAGGGGATCGCTCCGGTACCGGGCGTAGGCCTCCGCAAGGGCACTTTCCGTAGCCCCGCTGGTCATCTGGAAAAAGGGTAGCACAGGCGTTTTTTCATCGCCGGTGACGATCCGGTACTCCAGTGCACGCAGCAACAGGCTCCGCATCTTCAGCAGCAGGAATGAGGGGCCACTACTACCGTCCACGCCTATGAAAGCTGGAGTTATGCCTTTCGGTGCGGCCTTGGAAGCTTTGGCCACCTCCTGGAATTCGCCCTCGAAAAGCCTGAATGCGTTCCCGTCCAGTTCCCGGTTCTTTTTCTCATCGATATAGGTCGTGGCCGATCCACCGTTCAGGACCCCGTAGGCCAACCGGGGATACAGGTGTATGCCTATGAGGGTGAGGGCTTCCTGGGTGAAAACGGCTTTCCCTTCCGCGATTCGGCCCAGGTCACCGAAATCCAGAGGCACGTCCAATGAATGGAACGCTTTCTTCGCCGAATCAAGGGGCAGTTCCAGTACAGTCGACTTGGTCCGGTCGAAGACACGTGGATCCCCGGCAGGCGGAATCGAGAGATCTTTTGTGCTTGTCCTCGTACCGCTATCCGATCCTGAGTCCACGCCAGACCGGGTGTCCAGCAGGTCCAGCAGGGAGAGGGTACGCTCGATATCGGCTCCCTTGGCGCGCAGATCCTGCACCAGGGCGGAGGAAAGTTCCTGAACTTGTCTCGTTTTCATGCTGCCATAGTAATAAGAACACGGTCCTGGGGCAAGTTCACAAGCAGGATGATGGTTTTGCCCGTACTAGCGTTGTGGAGGCACACAATGCATATAGCGTCCTATGCTCCCTGGGGAGCCGAGGGTATCATTGTTCGGGTCGAGGTTGATATCCGCAGGGGTATTCCGGGTGTGGATATCACAGGCTTGGCCGACGGTGCCGTACGCGAAGCCCGGGAGCGGGTCCGTGCGGCTTTCAGGAATTCGGGCTTCGCTTTTCCACAGGATAGGGTTCTGGTGAACCTGGCGCCCGCGGGGGTCAGAAAGGAGGGAGCAGCCCTGGACCTTCCCATAGCCCTGGCCATACTCGCGGCGGCGGGTTTGGCACCCAGTCCGGCCGGTCTCATGGCTTTGGGCGAGCTGGAATTGTCGGGGAGGGTGAGGGGCGTGCGCGGTGTGCTGGCAGCCGCGTCCGCCGGGCTGGCTGAAGGCATCGAGGGCTTCATAGTGCCCGCCGAGAACGGCGGTGAAGCCCTGATCCTGGCAGCGGGGCGCACCGCCGCCGTCTCCACCCTGGCAGAGGCAGCCCACGCCCTGGAACTCCGCGATAAAAGTGGAAAGTTGCCGGCCTTCGAAACCCGACCTGCAGGCGGGGAATTTTCCGGAAGTACCAGCATCGGCATCGGCATCGGTGCAGGCCCAGGCTCCGGTAATAGGGTGGCCACCCGCCTGGGGCTCATCGAATCCTGTGGGGATTTTTCCCACGCCCGGGGGCAGGAAACCTATAAACGGGCCTTGGAGATCGCCGCGGCGGGGGGACACAACCTGTTGGCCTTTGGCGCACCCGGAGCAGGCAAGACCATGCTTGCCCGGCGCCTGCCCGGCATCATGGCACCCCTGGATATCCAGGAAGCGGTGGCGGCCACCAGGTTGCACAGCCTCGCGGGTGCCCTGGGGCCGCAGGAACCCCTGGTATCCCAGCCACCGTTCCGGTCGCCCCACCACAGTGCCAGCGCGGAAGGCATGCTCGGTGGCGGGCGTTCGGTACGTCCTGGCGAGATCAGCCTGGCACATTTCGGGGTGCTATTTCTGGACGAGGCACCCGAATACCGCCTGAACGTGCTGCGTGCCCTGAGGGAACCCCTGGAGGATGGCGTGATCACCATAGCCCGGGCGGACGGTTCCACCAGGCTTCCCGCCGATTTCCAGCTGATCCTTGCCGCCAATCCCTGCCCTTGCGGCAGGCTCGGAAAACCCGGTGCGGCATGCTTCTGCGCCGCCGACGAGGTGGAACGGCATTGGCGCCGCCTTGGCGCGGCCCTGCTGGACCGCATCGAACTGCGGGTCCCCCTCAACCCGGTATCGTCGGGTACCCCTGCCGGGGAAGGAACGGGAGCCAGCTTCGGTAAGGTTGCAGAGACCAGCGCGAAGGTGGCGCTCAGGGTAGAAAAGGCGGTGGCTGTCCAGAGACTACGCTTCGGTTCGTTGGGAATACGCCGGAATGCGCGCCTGATGCCGGGCTTGGTGGAGCGTTTCTGCTCCCTGGATGCCCCGTCCCGGGTCGCTTTCGACAGGGCGTCGGAGCTGTTCGGTTTCTCCGAACGCGCCAGGGACGGGATTCTCAAGGTGTCCCGCACCATCGCCGATCTGGAGGGCATGGACGGCATCCGGCTTGACCACCTGCTCGAGGCCATCCAGCACCGGCGCTACGGCGACGACCCCTACGACGTGCTCGCCGTGGGAATGCCGTCCATATAGCGGTCGTCAATGACCCGGCCCCCGGCGGTGATGCCGAGCTTGCGGTCCGGCCTGGTACCGCCGTGGAAATCGCTCCCGGCGGTCACCAGCATCCCCAGCGAGCGGCCAAGGCTTTCAAGCCGTTCGCAGGCCCGGGCCTTGGCTGTTGGGTGCCAGGCTTCCAGACCATCAAGCCCAGCGTCTTTCCATTCCTTTATCAGGTCCGGAAGCTTGCCCCAGGATAGATACAGTGACATGGGGTGTGCCAGGATGGCCACTCCGCCGGATTCCTTGATCAGGCGCAGGGCAAGATCAAACTCAAGGGAAAGTTTCGGCACGAAAAAAGGCCGCCCCTTGCCCAGATAACGCGAGAAAGCCTGCTCCTTGTTCTTCACCACCTTGCGGGATACCAACAGGCTCGCAAAATGCGGACGACCCACCACGCCGCCGCCGGAAAAAGCCTCCACCTCGGCGTAGCTGGCCTCCACCCCGGATTCCAGCATCAGTTCCAGGATGGACCGGTTCCGGGCTTTCCTGCCTTCAGCCAGGCTCGCAAGGGCGTCCCGCAGCTCATCGGTCCTGCCAGTCAGACCCAGTCCCAACAGATGGCATTCACCCGGTTCGAAGGCAATCTCGATCTCGACGCCGGGTATAAACACCACGCCCTGATGGCGTGCGGCCTCCTGGGCCTCGTCCAAACCGTCTACGGAATCGTGGTCCGTAAGTGCTAACGCATGCAGGCCACGGGCTTTGGCTTCCTCGATCAGGGCGGTCGGAGTGAGGGTGCCGTCGGATTTTGTTGAGTGGGAATGGAGGTCTATCATCAAACAAGACTACCATGGAGCGGTATTTAGTTGAAAGACGCGATAATTTGGATGAAATATGCCGAGAATTCGATTAGATTGAATTGTATCGTTGACGCACCGCGCGTACGACCATACAATTGTAGCACGTTAAGGAAGGACGGTCCAAGCGTGGATAGCTATTCATTGATCGGTGGCGTTGTCGTGACGCCCAAACGTATCGAGACTACCGGAAGTGTGGATGTCCGGGCAAACCATATCGCCTCAATTTCCAACCCCGGTGCGAATCGGGTGGATCTGAAAGGCATGTCCATGGTGTACCCTGCCCTGTTGAACATACACGATCATCTTCGGGGAAATTATCTGCCACGGATCGGTCCGAAACCCGGATCTTTCTATCTCAACTGGGCTCCCTGGGACAACGACCTTAAATCCTCCGGTACCTATGCGGAGAGGTCCAACCTATCCGTGGAGAACCTCTACTTCCTGAGTGCCTACAAAAACCTGTTTTCCGGCGTGACCACCGTGAACGACCATTTCCCCCACGAACTCAACGGTGAACTGCTGCCCCGTCTGCCAGTGCGGGCTTTCAAGGAATACTGCCTGGCCCATGAATGCTCCTCCTACGACCTGAAATGGGGCGACGGAATCGAGATCGAGCATGAAAAGGCAAAAAAGAACAACTGGCCCTTCATCACCCATCTGGAGGAGGGTTTCGATCCTGAAGCCCAGGATGGCATCGAGATTCTTTCAAGGTTGAAACGCTTGGACGAGTACTGTGTCCTTATCCATTGCATCGGGTTCAGCGACCAGGATATCCAAAAGGTCGCCAAGGCAAAAGCCCATATCTCCTGGTGCCCCGCTTCCAATCTGTTCATGTTCAACGTCACCTGCAAGATCAGGAAAATACTCGCGGCGGGAATCAACGTGTCCATCGGCACCGATTCCACCCACACCGGTTCGGTCAATCTGTTCGCTGAGATGCGCACCGCCCGTGATGCGTACCGTTCCATGTACGGCGAGGACCTGGCCGCGAAAACCCTGGTGGATATGGTTACGGTGAACCCGGCCAGGGCTTTCCGCATGTCGGACCGCCTTGGATCCCTGGAGGCCGGCAAGCTCGCCGATATCCTGGTCCTGACGGCGCGGGTGGACGATCCCTACGAAAATCTCGCTTCTGCCTCCATGGCGGATATTGAGCTGCTCGTGATGGAGGGAAAACCCATCTACGGCGAGGAACGTTTCCTGGATCTGTTGGGCGGGAAATTGCCGTCCGATTACCGGATGGTGAAATCCGGAGGGCGCAGGCTTTTCGTCATCGGAGATCCGGCCGCCCTGTATGCGGAAGTACGACGTAAAACGGGAGTCCGCAAGGTACTCGACTACTTGCCTTTCGATCTTGAGGCTTAGGAAGGTAGGGTATGCCCAAAGCACTTAATTACCGCGCCGGTTCGGTCATCTATTTCCAGGGCGACGCGGCGGATAAGATATACATCCTTCAGACCGGAAAAATGAACCTGAAATATACGGATATCGAAAACGGCCAGGATGTGCACGACGTGGTGCAACCTGGGGAATTTTTCGGGGTGAAATCAGCCATGGGCAGGTATCCCCGCGAGGAGAGCGCCCTCATCCTGCAGGATTCGGTGGTCGTCGCCTTCTCGGTGCCCGAATTCGAGCAGATGGCGATGACAAACATCCGCATCGTCATGAAGATGCTCAAGGTTTTCTCGAACCAGCTGCGCCGCATCCACAAGCAGGTTTCCAATCTGCTCGAAAAGGATGAGCAGCTCAGTCCGGAGCTCGGCCTGTACCGGGTTGGGGAGTATTACCTCAAGAACCGCCAGTACGCCCAGGCGAAATATATCTTCAGCCGTTACCTCACCTACTACCCAGCGGGGAAGATGGCCGCCCAGGCAGCCAAATACGTGGAAACCGCCGAAGGATCCCTAGCACGCTACGGGGACGGCAAGGGGCCGGCTCCCGTGGCGGAAGCCCCTCCCGCGTCGGTGCCCAAGCCGGACAAGGGCAAGGAATTGTCCGCCGTCGCCAAGTCGTACTACGATACCGTCAGCCTCTTCTCCCAGGAAAAATACTCCCAGGCCATGGCAGCCTTCAAGAAGATCGTCGATGCCAACGAGGACGCCGAGTACGTCGCCAAGAGCGTGTACGAGATAGGACGATGTCTTTTCCTGACTGGCCAGTTCGAACCCTGCATCAAGCACTTCACCACCATGATTACCAACTTCCCCAAGCATCCGGACCTGGGGGACGCGCTATTCTTCATGGCCCAGGCCTATGAGAAGAAGGGCGACAAGGAACGCGCCGCCTCTTTCTACAAGAAAATCCTGTCCATGACGGTCGATGAGGACGATATGATCCATATCAAGGCCAAAAAAGCTCTCAAGGCGCTGGAGGCATAGCGATGGCGATGGATCTTGCGGCGTTCAGCCGCTTCGCGCGTATTTTTCAGAAAGGTGAAATCATATTCTCCGAATACGAACCCGGTGACGCGTTCTATCTTATCCAATCGGGGCGTGTCCAGATCGTCAAAGTCATGGGCGATATCGAGAAGACAATAGACATACTCCAGCCGTCGGAAGTGTTCGGCGAGATGGCGATCCTCGAGGATTCGCCCCGTTCCGCCACCGCGATCGCCCTGGATCAGGTAAAGGTTCTGGAATTCAACCGCGCGAACTTCGAGGTGCTCATGATGGGTAACCCCCAGATCGCCCTCAAGCTGCTCAAGCTTTTTTCCAAGCGAATCTACGACCAGAAACGGCGCTTCATGATCCTTACCCTCGACGATCCCCAGGCGAAGGTGGCCGACGTATTCCTGATGCTGGACGAGACCCAGCCCCCAGCCGACCGCGCAAGTGAACGCCGCGAGTTCAAGACTACCATGGACGATATCGGTCACTGGGCTGGTATCTCCAGCGACCAAGCCAGGGATGTACTCAACCATTTCGTCACCCAGCGACGCGTAGAAATCTTCCAGGACAAGATTGTCGTCAAGAACATCAACGACTTCATGCGCTTCGTCAACTCGCGCCGCAAGAAAGTCTAAACCCCGTCCCGGCGCGAAGCTCCCCCTCGTGCCGTGGGTCCGGATTCCCCCTCACCTTGACCTTCCCCGCTAAATCCGTATAATCGCCCTCGTCGCCAAGATGGCTCAGATGGCAGAGCGACGCACTCGTAATGCGTAGGTCCCGGGTTCGATTCCCGGTCTTGGCTGAATAGGTTCGGACTTCCTGTCCGAACCTATTTTTTTAGTTTCGCAGGGCGAAACTAGGCCGGAACGGGGCGGCATCCGTGCCGCCTGGAGGAACGGCCAAGACCGGGAATCGATCGTCCGTGAGCGCCGACCGGGTACCTACAACGTGGCGCAGTGACTGTGGGGAGCTTTTTGCATTGACGAATGATACCGCCTGTAGTATCATTATGCATGACAGATCGTTCAGCGCTCGATAATGTGACGAATGTCCGATTCGATGAACTCGTAGCGCTTTGTACGAAGTATTTTGGGAGTCCCAGGATCAAGGGAAGCCACCATATCTTCAAGATGCCATGGCCCGGCGATCCTCGGATAAATCTACAAACAGACGGCCCTTTCGCAAAGCCTTACCAAGTACGTCAGGTGAAACGGGCTATCGATAGATGGGAGACTGACCATGCGAAACGCTGACCGATACACTTATCGGGAAGAGTGGTCCGAAGAGGACAACGTGTATATTGCCCGCTGCTTGGAGTTCCCGTCCTTAAACGCACACGGAGATTCCCCCGAAGGAGCCTTGAAGGAACTTCGGGGAGTAGTTGCCGACGTTCTCGATGATATGACGGATGCTGAAGAGCCGATCCCGGAACCGTTTGGAAGCCGCGCTTATAGTGGGAAATTGTCACTGCGCTTACCCAGGCACATACACCGCGAACTGGCGATCAGGGCCGCCGAGGAAGATGTTTCCCTCAATGCATATATAACCAGCTGCCTCATATAAGCCACGGCACGCTTAGCATGGTTAATTGATCAGTTAAGATTAATACAAGTTGTAGATGACCGGCTCCTCATGCAGCGTCCCGCCCTTGTACCTCACCCCGTCATCTAACCTATACTCTTCCCATGAGCCAGTTTGAACGCATAGCCTATCTGGATCGCTCCCTGCGGGAAAAGGGCGGAGCCACCGTCGCGGAGGTCTCCACCCGTTTCGAGGTGGACCCGCGCACAGTCAAGCGCGATATCGAGTACCTGCGCGACCGCGTGGGCGCCCCCATCGAATGGGATGCCGCCAGGCGCAACTACCGCTATACAAAACCCTTCGACGAACTCCGTTTCGCTGACGAGAAAGCCCTCATCGTCCACGCCCTGCTGAGGGGGTTCCTTTCCAACGAGCACTACGTGCCGCTTCTGTCACCGGAACTGCTGGAGGAGGTTTCCCGCCGCGTCTCCCGCGACTACCGGCAGGTGGCCGACCGGGTCCGATACCTTACACCCGTATCCGAGGAAGTCGCGCTGGAGCACTTCACCCTGGTGGTGCAGGCCATGGCTCTGGGGCTGGAACTGGACATAAAGTACCGGGACAGCAAGGGCGCTGCAAGCACCCGGGCCGTGGAGGCCGAACGGCTGGTGAACTATTCCGGCCGCTGGTACCTCCTTGCCTGGGATCTTGGCAAGGCCGACTTCCGCACCTTCCACCTCTCCCGCATCGAGTCCGCCTCTCTTTCCAACCGCAAGGCAGCCTCCCGCGCCGACTCCGTCAGCTCCCGTTCCCGCGACCAGGCCGCCGAGGCCTACCTGCAGGGTGGTTTCGGTATCTTCAAGGGAGGAAAACTCACTGAAGCCGCCATACGCGTCACCGGCCGCGCCGCCCCCCTGGTCGCCCGCCAGACCTGGCACCCCCGGCAGACCGTCACCGAAGGATTCACCTCCTCTGGCGAAGCCTACGCAGAACTCCGCCTCCCAGTGGCGGACTGGACCGAACTCCTGGGCAAGGTCCTTTCCTTCGGTGCCTCCGCCGAAGCTCTGTCCCCACCCAGGTTCCGCCAGGAGTGGAAAGCCTCCATCAAGGCGATGGCCGCACTGGCAGGGCAGTCTGGATAGGGGGCGTCCCCCATGGTTCAGCGGACCAGAGCCATCGGTTGCCGGATGATGGTTTTCCATTTTGATGGAGCGGCCTTACGGATGTCACTCAGGTAGATCTCGTGGTGCTTCCCGGAACGCCGGTATCCAGAGTCCTCGATGAAGCGGTGCAACCCCGCGATCGTCGGACCCTCTTCGCTGAAAGGTCCAAGATGCATGATCTGGGCAGATACTCCCTCGGCGAAACTATCAAAGCGCAGACGCCCGATTGCGTCAGGATCCTTCTTTTTGGCTAGACCCGCCAGCGTCGCTTCCACCAGTGCAGGCGTCACAAGATCGGGCTGCATAATCATCATCGTCCATTTCCAGCTCGATTTGTCCCCGCTGGAGAAGACCGACATATCGTCCGCCCACCATAGCCCTTCCAGGGGCATCACGCCGTAATCGACAGCGAGGGGGCCTTTCCTGACGGCGAACTTCAGCGCGTAGGAGGCAGCAAATAAGGATTCGACTGCCTCCGCGTAATTTCTGGACGTATTCGGGTTGCCCTCGCCATCCACCATGAGAAAGTTCATTACCGGAACGTCCTCCCGTACGGCTTCCTTGGCGGAAGGCTTGTACAGTGTGCCCAGTTCTTTTTTCAGATCCCGCTTATCCATCATATTCCTCTAATAAGGGACATTCGGTGTCCCTGCGCCAGTTGTACGCTGTCTCCCATGCCAAGGAGGCTACCATGTCAGACTATATCAACATCACCGGAACCGTGCCAATCCATGATAGCCGCATGAAGCCGGCCACGGACTGGCAGGACGCGTTTGCGTTTCTTGCCACCGGAGTGGGCTATGCGGCCAACCTGGCAGCGCTTATCCTGCTTGCCAACCGCTTCCTCAACCCTGGCCCAGCCGACAGTGCTGCGGCCTGGCGTTTCATCGGAAGCTTCTGCCTCGCCGCACTCATCATCGGCGTTTTCCTTTTGTTGAAACGACAGGGATTCCGCACCAGTATCACACACATAAAAAAAGATGAAATATACAACAGGGACATTCCGTGTCCCTTTGATGGCGGTAAACTACAAACGAATTGCAAGTAATGACGGAGGCCACCATGGAACATGACTACGACAATATCGCCAGCGCCACCATCCGCGCCCGTCTGGCTCGGCTCCCCTGGGAACGCCGCGGTGAACTGGAAGAACTCCTGGTCCTTGAACGCTACATCCTCGACGGCTTCCGCCTGCGCGGCTACGAACACGCCCTCCGCATCGCCTGGCTCCTCCGCTACCGACGTGACGACTACCTCACCCTCGTCCGCGAGCTCGCCCCCACCTGCCTCTCCTACGAGCTGGAACTGCTGGAGATGGACGATTCCTTTCGCCAGGAAAAATACCGCGAATCCGCCTGAAGGGGACCCTCCCGTAACCGGCAACGGGTAGCGCGCGTATAGCTTTACGGCCGTGACTGGTAAAACCACTCTCGGCTCAGGTCCTCGCCCGGTGCTGGTGCTCGCTTCTCCAGGCGGTAACAAACGATATGTGGCAGTGAATTTACGGCGGTCTGCGGATCGCCGGTCGCGGTTTTGCCTGTCCCAGCTGTAATCAGCACGCGCTTCCCGCAGAAAAGGGTGGTTGAAAGGTGGGATATTGCGGTCCCTGAGGTTAAAGGTGCGCGTTTCCCGCAGAAAAGGGGTGGGGTGATGGCTGGAATGTGGCTGGTCCCCCTGCCTCCGGCCTCCTCGCCAGCAGACAGCAGCCCGCCGGCTCCGGGGTCCTCCGGCACCCCCCGGTCCTTGGGGAAGAGGGAGTCGCATACATGGCTTTGCGGCCTGGACTGGTAAAACCACTCTCGGCTCAGGTCCTCGCCCGGTGCTGGCGCTCGGCATGGGAGCCGGTAACGAAGGGTATGGGGCAGTGAATTTAAGGCGGGCTCCGGATCGCCGGTCGTGGTTTTGCCTGTCCCTGCTGTGAAAAGTGCGCGCTTCCCGCGGAAAGGGGGCAGGCGCAGGGCACCGGGGCGGAGCCCCGGTGAAGGGGGTGTGGCGCAACCCTGTGCGCCACAGGGGGAAGGCTTTCCCCCAACAGACGGTATATGTGTATTGGAAAATGAGTTGTCGATTGTCAGCGACTCAGACCGATTTGACGATGCCGACAACCATGCCCACCACTCCCAGTACGGCTACAATGACGGCGGCGATGAGCATGCCCTTGGCAACGGATTGGGCTCCCTTGACCAGTTGTTCCTCGCTTTTGAGGCTTACGATGAAGGATGCGCCTTTCTGGGCAGGTTTGTGGATACGGAGGCGGCCGTCGGTGTCCACTGCTTCGCCCAGAACGTAGGCGGGGCGGCCAAGGGGTAGGGCTCTTTCCTCGAACCTGTATCCTAGGGTGCGCCTTCCGCCCGCCA
>Ga0172379_10006618_pt1 | contig 15399 bp, 15 predicted proteins | sample GrowelOW334metaG_FD_119756 | JGI IMG/M metagenome (GOLD analysis project Ga0172379, IMG submission 119756) | Groundwater microbial communities from an aquifer near a municipal landfill in Southern Ontario, Canada - Groundwater well OW334 metaG | ecosystem: Environmental > Aquatic > Deep...
AAGCTCTCAATGCGATAAACAAGAAGATAGTCCATACCTTAAGAGGGTTGGGCACCAAGGCGTTCGGCATGAGCGGCAGGGAGAACGGCCTCATTAGAGTAAAGAAGATGAAGGCCGAAGTGGACCTCGGGTTCGTAGGCGAAGTGACTTCAGTCGACACTACAGTAGTAAAGAGGCTCATCGAGGATAATATAATCCCCGTTATCTATCCTCTCGGCACCGGCAGGGACGGGAATGTTTATAATGTCAATGCTGACGATGTGGCCAGCGAGATAGCCATGGCGCTCAAGGCGGAGAAATTCGTCCTGCTTACGAACATCATGGGGATAATGAAGGATAAGTCCGACCCGTCGACGCTCTTCCACACTCTTAAGGCAAAAGATGTCGATAGGCTGATAAAGACGAAAGTAATAGATTCCGGCATGATACCCAAAGCGCGCGCCTGTGTGAACGCTATCAAGGGCGGGGTGAAGAAATCGCATATCCTGGATGCCGGGATACCACACGCGCTTTTACTCGAAATGTTCACGGATCAGGGTATAGGGACTGAGATAATAAAATGAAGAACAAGATGAATACTAAAGATGTCGTCAAACTTTACGATAAGTACGTGATGGATACTTACAAAAGGGTGCCGCTCTGTCTTGATAAAGGCAAGGGTTCGCTCGCTTGGGATATCGACGGGAAAAAGTATCTCGATCTCTTTCCGGGCTGGGCCGTATCCGGCATAGGACACTGCCATCCGCGGGTCGTCTCTGCTATCAATAAGCAGGCGAAATGCCTTATGCATGTCTCCAATAATTATTATTCCAAGGAGCAGGGGCTTCTCGCCAGGAAGATCATAGAAAGATCGTTTCCGGGAAAGGTCTTTTTCGCCAATTCCGGCGCCGAAGCGAATGAGGCGGCGATTAAAATAGCCAGAAAGTACGGCCATGATAAAGGTAGATACGAAATAATAACGATGCTCAAATCTTTCCATGGCAGAACATTGGCCATGATAACCGCTACAGGCCAGGATAAGGTGAAGAAGGGGTTCGAACCGCTTCCTCTTGGCTTTATTCATATTCCTTTCAATGACCTTGAGGCCGCGAAGAAAGCAGTTACGGATAAGACCGCGGCGATCATGCTCGAACCGATACAGTGCGAGGGCGGTATCAATATAGCCGATCAGGCGTACATGAAGGGATTGAGAAAGCTGTGCGACGATCATGACCTTCTCCTTATACTCGACGAGGTCCAGACGGGTATGGGCAGAGCCGGAAAGATGTTCGCATATCAGAACTATCGAATAGAACCCGATGTCATGACTTTGGCGAAATCTCTCGGAGGCGGACTGCCGATAGGCGCGTGTGTTGCCGGTAAAAGAGCCGAGAATGTGCTGACTCCTGGTACGCATGCTTCCACTTTCGGAGGTTCTCCGATCGTCTGCGCTGCAGCGCTTGCGGTATTTGAGGCGATCGAAAAAGATAAGCTGATCCGGAATTGCCTGAAGATGAGCGCTTACCTAAAAAAAGAGCTCGAAGGATTAAAGAAGAAATATAGTTTCATAAAGGATATAAGGAACGTTGCCCTGATAATAGGCGTAGAGTTGGGCATTAAAGCCGACGCGATCTACAGCGAATGCCTGAAGAACGGGCTCATAATAAATTGCACGCAGGAGACGGTCTTGAGGATCATGCCGCCTATAACGGTAACGAAGGCGGAGTGCGATAAGGCGGTCTCGATACTGGATGAAGTGTTTTCAAAGATATAGTCCGACTAAAAGAGGATTTATATGAAAAAAGATTTTCTTTCAATTGCCGATCTCGATCGTGATGATATCCCGGATCTATTGCATCTGACAGCCAAGGTTAAGAAGCACAAATCCCGGTATGCATCCGCGCTTAAGGGCGTATCGATAGGGCTCATATTCCAGAAGCCATCGAACAGGACGAGAGTGTCGTTCGAGATAGGCATGAACCAGCTTGGAGGGCATGCGATATATCTTGGGCCCAGCGAACTTGGTATGGGCGGAAGAGAATCGGTAAAGGATGTAGCGTGCGTGCTATCGCGGTATCTTGAAGCCCTCGTAGCCAGAACATATAAGCATGAAGATGTCAAGGAGCTGGCGAAGTATGCCGAGGTCCCGGTAATAAACGGGCTCAGCGACCATGCGCACCCTTGCCAGGCGCTAAGCGATATCTTTACGATAAAAGAAAAGTTCGGACAATTTAAGGGCGTGACCCTCGCGTATGTAGGCGACGGGAATAATGTCCTGAACTCTCTCATGATCGCTTCGGCCAGAGTGGGGCTCGACATGAAGATCGCTACGCCCAGAGGATATGAGCCGGCAAAAGATGTGGCTGCTGCAGCTAAAGCTTTCAGCAGAAAGTCCGGATCCCTGCTTGAGTTCACGAACGATCCTAAAAAAGCGGCAAAGGGAGCGGACGTGATCTATACGGATGTATGGGTCAGCATGGGCAAAGAGAAGGAAACCCGTAAACGGGAAAAGGTCTTCAAGAATTTTCAGATAAACGATAAATTGCTGAAGTTCGCCTCGAGGGGCTGCTACGTGATGCATTGCCTGCCCGCTCACAGAGGCCATGAGATAACGGATTCGGTCATCGACTCCAGAAATTCAATAGTATATGATCAGGCAGAGAACAGATTGCACGCCGAGAAGGCTATCCTGTTAAGGCTGCTAAAGTAAATAACTCAAGGGGAATATCATGAATAAGAAGGTTGTGCTTGCGTATTCGGGAGGACTCGATACATCGGTCGCGATAAAGTGGTTCGTCAACAGGGGCTTTGAGGTCATAGCCTATATGGCAGATGTCGGCCAGGGCTCGGATTTCGCCACGTATGAGAAGAGGGCGCTTAAGACCGGCGCATCAAAAGTATATGTCGGCGATCTTAAGAAAGAGTTCGTCCAGGATTTTGTTTTTAAGGCGGTAAAGGCGAATGCCATATATGAGAATAATTACCTTCTCGCAACGGCGCTTTCGCGCCCCGTGATAGCAAAAGGGCTCGTAAAGACCGCCATCAAAGAGAAAGCGGGTTATGTAGCGCACGGATGCACGGGTAAGGGCAACGACCAGGTGAGATTCGAGATCTCGATACAGGCGCTCGATCCGGATCTCAAGATCCTCGCCCCTGTGAGAGAATGGGAATTGAAGACGAGAGAACAGGAGATAGACTACGCAATAGAGAACAGGATCCCGATCGATGTGACCAAGAAGAAACCGTATTCGCTCGACGTGAACCTTTGGGGCATATCTATTGAGAGCGGCAAGCTGGAAGATCCGTATTACGAGCCGGACGAAGATATTTACCAGCTTACGAAGAGCGTCGAAAAGGCTAACGCCAGACCCGCCTATGTAGAGATCGGGTTTAAGAAAGGCGTACCCGTTAAACTTAACGGCAAAGCGATGAACGGAGTAGACCTCATCGTTAAGCTCGCTAAGATCGCGGGCGATGCAGGCGTCGGAAGAAGCGATATGGTGGAGAATAGGCTTGTAGGCATTAAATCGAGAGAGATATACGAGGCGCCGGCGGGATGGGCAATTTATACAGCTCATAAAGCACTGGAGAGTCTCGTGCTCGATAGAGAGCTTCTCCATTATAAAGAGGCGATAGCGCTCAAGTATTCGGAACTCGTGTACTACGGACTCTGGTATTCGCCATTAAGAGAAGCGCTCGATAAATTTGTAGATTATACCCAAATCCCCGTCAACGGCACGGTCAGACTGAAATTACATAAAGGTAACTGCGTTGTGGTAGGAAGAAAGTCGCCGAACTCATTGTACAAAAAAGAGCTCGCGACGTACGAAGAAGGCGACAAATTCGACCAGTCGCTGGCGGAAGGTTTTATCCGGCTATGGGGTCTGCCGTATAAAGGTTCTTGCAGAGACAAAGTTTAGCACTATCCGAAAGAGGAAAAAATGGCTAAAAAGTTATGGGGTGGTAGATTCAGTAAGGGGATCGATCCGCTTGCGGACCTGTTCACCAGATCCATACAGTACGATCACAAGCTTGCGGAATATGACCTCATAGGCTCTGTAGCGCACGTTGCAGTTTTGAAGAAGGCCGGGTACCTGACCGCCGGTGAAGCGGCCAAGTTGCAGAAGGCGCTCAAGTCTGTCTACAATACGGTCAAGAACGGGACTTTCAAGTTCGATCCGGAGAGTGAAGATATACATACGGATATCCAGAATAAGCTTACCAAGAAAGCGGGCTCTCTCGTTCTGAAACTCCATACGGCAAGATCCAGGAACGACCAGGTGGCATTCGCTGCCAAATTGTACTCCAAAGATATGCTGTGGGAGTTACAGGAAGATGTGGCGGGCCTCGCTTCGGCATTGCGCGATCTGGCGGATAAGAACAAGGATGTGATCATGCCGGGTTTTACTCATATGCAGCATGCTCAACCCATCTATTTAAAGGATTATCTGGGCGCGTACGTCGAGATGCTTAAAAGGGACAGCGACCGGCTTGTAGGAGCGTCAACGAATATAAAACTGACTATGGGCGCCGGAGCTTTGGCCGGCACACCGATAGACGTATCCGCTTACAGCGTAGACCTGAAAGAGTTGCTGAAATGCGCCTCTCACATAGAGAAGACGGTCAATTCGCTCGATTCGGTGAGCGACAGGGACTTCGTGATCGAAATAATAAGCGCTCTGTCGATAGCGGCTATGCATCTATCGCGGCTGGCAGAGGATCTCATCATCTGGGCGACGAAAGAGTTCGACTTCGTCGAGATCGACGAGTCGTTTTGCACGGGATCGTCGCTCATGCCTCAAAAAAAGAACGCGGATGTTCTTGAGATGATCCGTGGTTATGCCGGAAGACTGTATGGAAATCTTGTCAGCGTTCTCACGATGATGAAGGGCCTGCCCCTTACCTATAACAGGGACATGCAGCTCGATAAGGAGCCTCTCTTTAACTCTTTTGAGACGCTCTGGGTAGAACTGGAGTTGATGAAGCGGATCATTGGGACGCTCAGATTTAATAAAGAAAAGATAGCCCGGCATCTTGAGGACGAATCTTTATATGCGACGGACCTGGTCTATTATCTCGTAGACCTCGATATACCGTTCAAGACGGCGCATACATTGATAGGCGAGCTCATCACATATTCAATCGACAACACTCTCGAGATCAAGGATATGCCGGAAGGGCTATTGAAGAAAAAATTGTCTCCAAAGGTAACTAAAAAAGAAATAGTTAAGAGACTGGACCCCGTATTTTCGGTCAAGTCCAAAAGATCCATAAAAAGATAAGGCAGATATGCACGATTTTACGTTTAAGGATAATGAGTTATATTGCGAAAATTTAAAAGTGGCAGACATTGCGAAGAAGGTGCCGACGCCATTTTATCTTTATAGCTATAAGACATTTGTCGAGCATTACAAGAAGATCAAGTCGGCATTCAGCTCGATAAAGCCGCTCATCTGCTTTTCTGTAAAGTCGAATTCGAACATCGCCATTTTGCGCTCGCTGGTCAAGAACGGCGCAGGACTCGATATAGTTTCAGGCGGCGAACTGTACAGGGCGCGTCTGGCAGGAGCCGATCCGAAAAAGATAGTCTATGCAGGTGTAGGCAAGAGGCGGGATGAGATCGAAGAGGCCATCAGTTTCGGCATATTGTTCTTCAATGTTGAGTCGGAAGATGAACTCGAGGAGATACAGAGGGCGGCCGCGCATTTAAAGAAGAAGGTAAATGTGGCGCTGCGCATAAATCCCGACGTGATCCCCAAGACCCATGCCTATATAGCGACGGGTAAGGGGGAGACCAAGTTCGGCCTCGATCTCGAAACCGTTCATAAGCTGTTCAATACGAAGTGGAAATATCCGAACCTGAAGATGAATGGCGTTCATCTTCACATAGGTTCTCAGATACTCGACGCTACACCGTTCGAATACGCCATTAAGAAGGTCCTCAAGTTCGTAAAAGATTATAAGATACCGGTCGATTATCTGAATATCGGCGGCGGCCTGGGAATTATATATTCGATAGAGAACCCTCAGACGGCCAAGAGTTTCGCGGATAAGATCATGCCGATGCTGAAGAAATCGGGACTTAAGGTCATACTTGAGCCGGGCAGGTTCATATCGGGTAATAGCGGAGTGCTTGTGACGAGGCTCATCTATAATAAGCGTACGCCGAGAAAGAAGTTCATGATCGTCGATAGCGGCATGAACGATCTTATCAGGCCCAGCCTTTACGAAGCGTATCACAAGATAGTCCCTGTAAAGGTCAGGGCTGACACAGCGAAGACATCCGAGCGCGTGGATGTCGTCGGGCCTATATGCGAATCGGGAGATTTTATAGGGAAGGACCGGTTCCTTCCTCATATGCAGAGAGGAGATCTTCTGGCGGTGATGGGCGCAGGCGCTTATGGTTTCGCCATGTCGAGCAATTACAATTCAAGGCCTAGAGCCTCGGAAGTAATGGTCATGAAGAACAAATTTTATGTCATCAGGAAACAGGAATCGTATGATGACCTCGTGCGCGGCGAGATGATCCCGCCCGAACTAAGGTAATAACCTAATGAAGCAGATAAAATTTACGAAAGCAGTAGCTACCGGGAACGATTTTGTCATAATTGACAATAGGCGTGCCATTGTGGACGGTAATATAGCCTCGTTCGCCAAGAAGATATGCGACAGGAAATATTCTGTCGGAGGGGACGGCCTGCTCCTGATAGATAATTGCAAAAAGGCCGATTTCAGGATGCGCATATTCAATTCAGACGGCAGTGAAGCCCAGATGTGCGGTAACGGCTCCAGGTGCGCAGCGCTATTCGCCGCGGTGAAGCGGATAGCTCCTCCGGACATGTCGATCGATACGCTAGCCGGTATGCTGGCGGCGAGCGTAAAAGGCGAGATGGTAAAGGTAAAACTTACCGATCCGAAAGAGATGAGGAGGGGTTTTTCCATCAACATCGGCAAGTGCGCATATAAACTCGATTATGTAAATACCGGGGTACCGCACGCGGTCCACTTTGTGAACAATGTCGAAAAGGTGGATGTGAGCCATCTCGGTTCCTGCATCAGGAACCATCCGGAATTTTTACCTGCGGGTACGAACGCAGACTTTGTCACGGTAGAAGGCCCTTCTTCCATAAAGGTGCGAACCTTTGAAAGGGGGGTCGAGGGCGAGACGCTTGCCTGCGGAACAGGTTCCGTAGCGAGCGCCCTTATGGCTGCAGGCACAAAAAATATGTCGAGCCCGGTGACCGTTCATACACGCGGCGGGGAGCGTATAAAGGTATATTTTGACCGATCCGGGAACCGTTTCAGTAACGTTTATCTCGAAGGCAAGGCCAAACTGGTTTTTGACGGAGTCATTGAGTTATAAAAATGGAGAGCGATATGTTCAAAGGTTCGATGGTTGCACTGGTAACGCCGTTCAAGGGCGGGAAGATAGATGAAAAGACGCTGAAGTCTTTAATAGATTTTCAGATCAAGAACGGCACGACCGCGATCGTACCGTGCGGCACTACAGGCGAATCGCCGACGCTGTCTTATGAGGAACATGAGCGTGTGATAGAATTGGCGGTCAAGTTCGCTGCAGGCAGAGTACCTGTGATAGCAGGGACAGGCGCCAATTCGACCGACGAAGCTATAATGCTTACACGTCACGCCGAAGCTGCCGGCGCTGCGGGGTCTTTGCAGGTCAGCCCGTACTATAATCGTCCTACCCAGAAGGGCCTTTACCTGCATTTCAAGGCTATAGCCGACTCAGTGAATATCCCCATAATACTTTATAATATCGCCTCGCGTACGGGAGTGAATATAGAGCCCGAGACGTTCGCAAAGCTCGCTGCCGTAAAGAATATAGTGGGCGTAAAGGAAGCCAGCGGGAGTCTTGAACAGATGTCGAGGATAAAGAAGGCCTGCCCGAAGGATTTCCTGCTGATCTCGGGTGATGACGCGCTGACTTTGCCGGTCATGGCCATTGGCGGAGTTGGGATCATATCGGTGGTATCGAATATAATACCTAAAGATGTAGCGGCCATGGTCAATGCGGCTGCAAAGGGAGACATGAAAGAGGCGGCCTCTCTCCACTATAAGATGCTCGATCTAGTCAAGGCAATGTTCGTCGAGACTAATCCTATTCCGGTAAAGACTGCGATGGGGCTCATGAAGATGATCGATCCTGAGATACGTCTGCCGCTTTGCGAGATGATGCCGGAGAACAAAGAGAAGCTTGTCAAGGCTTTAAAAGATTATAAACTGATATAATTTTAAACGGAATAAAAATGAGGTTCTTATGATCAAGATATGCGTGAGCGGCGCCAAGGGAAAGATGGGGGCGAGGATAGGTGATCTCGCGAAAGAGGACGGCGAACTGGAATTGGCCGCAGAATTCGATATTGGGGATGATGCGGAAGGTTCCATAGCGAAAAGCGATTGCCTTATAGATTTTACTGCGCCCGACGCAACTATGGTGAACCTCGCTATATGCGAAAAGCAAAAAAAAGCGATCGTCATCGGAACGACGGGATTGACGGATACCGAGAAGGCCAGGGTTAAGGCCGCCTCCGCCAGCATACCGGTCGTATTTTCGCCGAACATGTCGGTAGGCGTGAATGTACTATTTAAAATTGTGCAGGATGCTGCGAGGCTTCTCGGCCCCGAATACAGCACTCAGATACTCGAAGCTCATCATATCAATAAGAAAGATGCTCCCAGCGGGACCGCTAAAGAGCTGGCGAGGATAATAAAGGATGCCACCGGTAGTCATGATGTGCCGATCGAATCTATCAGGGAAGACGAAATAGTCGGTGAACACACCGTTACATTCGAGAGCCCGTTCGATATTATAGAGCTGACCCATAGCGCCAAGACGCGTGACATATTCGCTAAGGGAGCGCTTGAGGCGGCAAAGTTCGCCGTTACAAAGAAGAACGGGCTGTATACCATGAACGAAGTGCTTGGGATATCATAATAGGAGAGTAATTGTGAAATTTGAAAGATCGGATAGGCTTAAAAAGTTACCGCCGTACCTGTTCGTAGAGATCGATAAAGCTAAGAAGAAAGCTCGAGATGAAGGCCGTGATGTAATAGACCTCGGAGTAGGGGATCCTGACATACCGACGCCGAAGTTCATAATAGATGCTCTGGCGAAAGCCGTTAAAGATCCTTCCACACACCGTTATTCGCTCGACCAGGGTATTCCTGAGTTCCGCCAGGCGGCAACGCGCTGGTATAAACGCAGGTTCGGGATAGACATAGATCCCGATACCGAGATCCATCCTCTCATAGGCTCAAAAGAAGGTATCGCTCATATGCCGTTGGCGTTCGTGAATCCCGGCGATGCTGTTCTCGTTCCCGATCCGTGCTACCCTCCCTATAAGTCCGGCACCATATTTGCAGGCGGTGAAGTGATCCAGATGCCCCTTCTTGAGCAGAACAACTTCCTGCCAGACCTGAAGGCGGTAAGCCATCATGATATGCATAGAGTAAAGATGCTCTTCATCAACTATCCGAATAATCCGACCGCTGCCGTATGTGATAAAAAATTCCTTAAAGAGGTGATAGATTTTGCGCTCAGGCACAATATCATAGTTTGCTGTGATATGGCTTATTCTGAAATAGCCTTTGACGGCCATAAACCTGCCAGCATATTTGAGATCGACGGGGCAAAAGAGGTCGCTATAGAATTCCACTCGCTTTCGAAAACTTTCAACATGACGGGCTGGAGGATCGGATTTGCCTGCGGGAATCCTGCCCTAATAGAAGGCATTGCCAAGGTTAAGAGTAATATAGATTCTGGGATATTCTCCGCTATCCAGAGGGCGGGTGTCGCGGCTCTCGACAACTATGAAAAACATATCTCTTCGGTCATAAAGGTATACCAGGAACGGCGCGACATTCTCGTCGATGGGCTCAATTCGATCGGATGGAACGTTAAAAAGCCTAAAGCGACTTTTTATGTATGGACGAAAGTCCCGCCGAGGCACACCTCCGCTACATTCGCGAAGACGCTTTTAGATAAGGCCGATATCGTCGCGACTCCGGGTAACGGTTTTGGAGAACACGGTGAAGGCTATGTGCGCATGGTCATTACGATAGATAAGTCGAAACTAAAGCTTGCGGTGAAAAGGATAAAAGAGCGGTTATAGTGATGAGCGGTATCCTGTGCTATATAGGTATAGGTTCAAATCTCGGCGACAGGCTGGGGTATATAGGCAGGGCCATAGATAGATTAAAGAATACGGACGGCGTTAAATTGACGAGAGCCTCTTCGATATACGAGACTGAGCCCGTTAGCGATATACCTCAGGGTAAATATATGAACGCCGTTCTCGAACTAGAGACCGTTCTCAGCCCGGAAGCGCTCATCGCAACATTGAACATGATAGAATCGGAACTCGGCAGGACGAGGGCCGTCAGAAATGAACCGCGCGTGATAGATCTTGATATACTTTATTACGGCGATAGAAATATTGAAAGTCCGGGGCTGGTCATACCGCACCCGCGTATAAAAGAAAGAGAATTTGTGCTGAAAGGCCTTAGAGAGCTGGGAAGAGAATGAAGACGATCGAGAATATCCCGCGCATGACCACTTTTTCGAAGATGATGAAAAAGGAAGGCAAGGCGATCGGATTCGTCCCGACGATGGGGTATCTGCACGAGGGCCATTTAAGCCTGGCAAGGACGGCGAAAAAGCATACCGACATCGTTGTCATGAGCATATTCGTGAATCCCGCGCAGTTCGGCGCAAATGAAGATTTTGAGAGTTACCCGAGAGATCTCAACCATGACGAGGAGCTGGCAAGGACGGCGGGCGTAGACGTGATCTTTTACCCCTCAGCAAAAGATATGTATCCGGCCGGTTATGCGACGTATGTCAACGTTGAAGGGCTTACCGATGTTCTATGCGGGCGTTCCAGGCCCGGACACTTTAAAGGTGTTACTACAGTAGTAGCCAAATTGTTCTGTATAGTAAAACCGGATGTTGCGTATTTCGGGCAGAAGGATGCCCAGCAGGCGATCGTCATCAAAAAGATGGCGGAAGACCTCAATATGGATGTCGAGATCAAGATCATGCCTATTGTCAGGGATAAGGACGGGCTGGCGATGAGCTCGAGAAATTCATACTTGAACGAAAGCGAGCGCAAGGATGCCGTGGTGCTGTACCAGTCGCTCGAAAAGGCGGCATCATTGATAGAAGAGGGCGAGAAGGATGCCGGCGGTGTTATGAGGGCAATGGAGGATATGATACGCTCTAAATTGCCCGCCGCTAAAATAGATTATATTTCAATAGTAGATAACAAGACATTGAAGGAGATGAGCGTCATTTCCGGAGATGCGTTGATAGCGGTAGCGGTCTACCTCGGCAAAACAAGGCTGATCGACAACATCGTTATTAACCCGGACAAGCTTAAAAAATAAACGCGTACAAAAAGAAGGGTTAGCTGGTGGACCACATGACTTACACTAAAGAAACAGACATAAAATATAACGAAACGCTTAAGAAAAAAATAGTGAAACTTAAAAAGAAGCGCAATGCCGTCATAATCGCGCATAATTATCAGCGCGATGAGATACAGGAGATCGCGGATATCGGAGGGGATTCACTCGCCCTGTCTCAGGCTGCGGTCAGGACGGATGCCGACGTAATAGTCTTCTGCGGCGTATACTTTATGGCGGAGAGCGCTTCGATACTGAATCCGGACAAGAAGGTGCTTCTGCCCGTAGCGGAAGCAGGCTGCCCGTTGGCCGATATGATAACCCCCGAGAAGCTGCGCGCTAAGAAGAAACTTTTTCCCGAAGCCGCTATAGTGTGCTATGTCAATTCGAGCGCTGAGGTAAAAGCGGAGAGCGACATCGCGTGCACGTCGAGTAACGCCGTCGAGGTCGTACGTTCTTTATCGCAGAGGCAGGTCATCTTTGTGCCGGACAAAAATCTTGGAAGGTATGTCCAGAGCCAGGTCCCGGAAAAAGAGATAATCCTGTGGGAAGGTTTCTGCCCGACGCATATAAGGGTGCAGGAAGAAGATGTCTTAAAGGCAAAGAGCGAACATAAGGACGCTGAGGTAATAGCGCACCCCGAATGTAATCCTGAGGTGCTCTCTTTGGCCGATCATATCTGCTCTACCGGCGGAATGTTCACTTATGTGAAAAAATCCAATTCCAAGGAGTTCATAATATCTACCGAAGGCGGTATGCTTTATAAGCTTCAAAAAGAAAATCCCGATAAGCTGTTCTATCTTCCTACGCCGCGGCTTGTCTGCGCAAATATGAAACTTATAACGCTTGGGTGGGTCGCCCACAGTCTTGAAATGCTCGTCTATGAAGTTAAGGTGTCGGATGTGGTCAGGGAGAAAGCGAAGATGGCCCTCGACAGGATGCTCGCGGTAACAGGCGAAAAGAAAGAGGCGGCGATTGCGGGCTATTAATAAGAAGATCAGGATAGGCCTGGTCGGTTGCGGGACCATAGGATCTGAAATAGCCGGGGCGTGCCAGGGCGAATTGAGCAAGTCGATGACGCTCACAGCCGTATGCGATGTAGACTCGGCTAAGGCAGTCGCTTTAGCGAAAGCGATGAAGAGGGTCAAGGTGCTCGGCCTGGACCAGCTGATAAAAGGTGTCGATCTTGTAGTAGAAGCGGCGAGCGCAAAGATATCCGGTGAAGTATTAAAAAAATGCATCAAGAATAAGCGTGATGTTTTTATAATGAGCGTCGGAGGGTTGCTCGGCAAGGACGCGTTATTGAAGGAAGCTGAAGCTAAGAGGGTGAAAATATATTTGCCTAGTGGCGCCATATGCGGTATAGACGGTTTAAAATCGGCTTCCTCCGGTAAGATCGACTCGGTGACTTTAACGACGAGAAAGCCGCCGAAAGGGCTTAAGGGCGCGCCTTATTTCAACGATAAGAATATCGATCTTGATAAAGTATCCGGTGAAATGACGGTCTTTGAAGGAAGCGCAGAAGAGGCCATTAAGGGCTTTCCCCAAAATGTGAATGTGGCGGCGGTATTAAGCCTGGCGGGGATAGGCGCAAAGAAGACGCGCGTGCGGATAGTTACATCGGATCAATATACGAAGAATGTGCATGAGGTCGAAGTAGAGGGCGAGTTCGGCAGGCTAATGACTCGTACCGAGAACGTGCCATCGAAGACGAACCCAAAGACGAGCGCGCTGGCATTCTTTTCAGCCATCGCTACTCTGAGAGAAATAGCGTCATCCGTGCGCATAGGGACTTAGATCATGCGGGACCTTACCGGCGCCGGAGTTTATATATCGAACAGGATCGGCAAAGCCATCGCCGACTATAATATGATCGAGGACGGGGACAAGATCCTCGTTGCGATATCGGGTGGGAAAGATAGCTTCGCTCTTTTAAAACTGCTGAACGAGAGGAAGAAATGGGCTCCGGTGAAATACGAGATCATCGCGATCCATGTCGTATCCGATTATAAGCCGTCGAAAGCCGTCAGCACAGCAAAACTTAAGAAATTCTTCAAAGACAATAAGATCAAGTATTGTATAGAGAAGATCAAGCTGCTGAATAAAGAGGGGAGGATGTCCTGCTTCTGGTGTTCGTGGAACAGGCGTAAAGCCATCTTTCTGGCAGCGAAAAGGCTGGGATGCACCAAAGTGGCGCTTGGACATCATCAGGACGACATCATTGAAACCCTGCTTTTGAATATGGTCTATCACGGCGAATTTTCGGCGATGAACCCGCGGCAGGAGTTATTCGGCGGCAAGATAGTGCTGATACGCCCTTTGTGTTATGTAGAAGAGCGCTACATGAAGAAATTCGCGAAGGAATCGTGTTTCCCAGCCGAGACATGTACATGCCCGTATTCAGAGACATCGAAAAGGCGCATGATGAAGAATTTCGTTAATGAAGCAGAGAAGAAGTGCAAGTACGTAAGGAAGAATATATTCAGGAGCATCTCCAGGATCAACAAAGAGTATACGCAGATCCACCCAGAGCAAAGTTAAGGGCTTTGTAAGAAGTAAAATTCAATAACGGGAGGAGGTGAAACACATGGCAGAAAAGGTCGCAAAAGCTGGTATAAAGCGCCAGAAAGGCTATCTTTATTACGTCGATAAGAAGGGTAACGTTGTTGAAACCAAGATGGCAAGAGGTACGAAGAAGGGCGGCGGCGGTAAGGTTGTTGCTAAGACCGCAGTAAAGAAGGAAAAAGGCTACCTTTACTTTATCGACAAGGCAGGTGATGTCGCTAGAGCGAAGATGCTTAGAGGCGGCAAGAAGAAAAAGAAAAAAGGTAAGAAATAACAGTCGGCAGCAGAAGGCTGGTAAAACAAGGGGACGGCATCAACGGGTCCCCTTGTTTTATTTATATATATATGTTAATATGAGACAAAATATTGGGCTAATATGGAAAAGAACAGCATCTTCATAAAAGGCGCCAGGGAGCACAATTTAAAGAACATCGACGTAGAGATCCCGCGCAATAAACTTGTGCTCATCACAGGCCTCTCCGGATCCGGTAAATCTTCACTCGCTTTCGATACCATATACGCGGAGGGGCAGCGCCGCTATGTAGAAAGCCTTTCCAGCTACGCCCGTCAATTCCTTGAACAGCTTGAGAAACCCGACGTAGAGTATATAGACGGGTTGTCGCCTACCATCAGTATCGAGCAGAGGACCGCCGGTTCGAACCCCAGGTCCACCGTAGGAACCCAGACCGAGATATATGACTACCTTAGGCTTCTTTACGCCAGCATAGGCACGCCTCATTGTCCTAAATGCAAAAAACCTATTACAAGACAGACATCCCAGGAGATAGTTGAGAGGATATTCAGCCTTCCTAAAGACTCAAAGATAATGGTCTTAGCTCCTTTGGTCAGAGGGAGGAAGGGGGAGCATAAAGATATCTTTGAAAAGGCTAAGAAAGACGGCTTTGTGCGGGTCCGTGTCGATGGCAACGTGTTCGAACTTGAGAAGCCGGTCAAGATAGATAAGAACAGGAATCATATCATCGATCTCGTCATCGACAGGCTGGTGCTGAAAGATGACATAAAGAAGAGACTTACCGATTCTATAGAGACCGCTCTTGAAGCAGCCGGAGGTTTGGTGATAGTGAACTCCGATCCGGGCGGAGATATGCTTTTCAATGAGCAATACGCTTGTGTCGATTGCGGTATAAGCATAGAAGAGATCACTCCCAGGATATTTTCATTCAACGCGCCTTACGGAGCATGTCCTGTTTGCGGCGGGCTCGGTAATAAGATGGAGATAGATCCTGAGCTTGTCATCGTCGACAAATCCAAACCTGTTATAGACGCTGTAGAGGCCTGGAGACGCGGCGGAAAAGGACTTTATATCTACTACAGGAGGCTTTTGCGTTCTCTTGCGGCGCGCCGCGGTTTTGATGTTACCACCCCATATAAAGACCTGCCTAAGGATATAAAAAAAATAGTTCTATACGG
>Ga0172379_10006619_pt1 | contig 15399 bp, 10 predicted proteins | sample GrowelOW334metaG_FD_119756 | JGI IMG/M metagenome (GOLD analysis project Ga0172379, IMG submission 119756) | Groundwater microbial communities from an aquifer near a municipal landfill in Southern Ontario, Canada - Groundwater well OW334 metaG | ecosystem: Environmental > Aquatic > Deep...
AGACTGTAACGTTCGAAGATTCAAAGACTTACAAAAAACCTCAAAAGACCAACACCAAAAATACCAAGAACGTTAAAAAAGAAAAGATACAAAATACAGGAGATAATAAAAGTACAAAAAATACACAAAATACAAAAAATACCAGGGATACAAAAAAACCAAAGAGTAAGAGACCAAAACAAAAGAGGCAAGAATATGATGAAGATGAAGATGATAATGATATTATAATAGGAGGAGATGATGAAGTTGACGTCGAAGATGACAACAACGTCTACAATAAACCTCTAAATCTGCCCGGTCTATCGACTACATCGAGTAAAAAGTCTGGAAAACCATCATCAAAAAATCAATCTGATATGATGAAGAGGGTAGAGTTGATGAATAAACAGAGAGAACAAACTTTACAAAATACATATGGTTATGATGAAAATCTACTACCAAAGACAAATTAAAATCTCCTTATTAATTTTTTTATAATATTATAAAAAATTTTATACATACAATATAAAAAAATATTAAAACTACTGGTAATGTACTAGTATTTTTTTTGATAGATAATATATGAAAATTTTTTAATAACATATTAAAATATTACTCCAAACACATTTAATCTTTTTAGTATAGAGATGTCATTTGATATTTTTTTATCAATATATAGATTTGCAACATACAGGGTACAGGATAATATACCATACATGACATTGTGTTTTATATCATTGTTTTTCAAATCACCAACAGATTCATCTATATCGATAATATCCTTTAAAAAAACAATAAAATTACCAGGGACATCCATCTCTATTAACATCTTTAAAATTTTGTCATCGTTAGATGATATGTCGTTATCATTGATAAAATTTATCAAATCAACAATACTTTGAACAATCTTATTAGGTGGTATAGAGATTGATAGATGCATCATATAAACACAAGATGCATATATGGTCAATGAATTATACTTGGACGTCTCTTCTATATTATCATCAATCTTAATGTTATCTTCGATGGTCATATCTATCAACATGTATAATCTATCTATCAATATATTTTTATCATAAGATATTATTGTTTGCGTTGATTCGTCACACAATTGTTCATCTTTAGATACTAGTACCATACCATCATCCGTTTTTTTGAACAAGACCTTATTAGGAATAAGATTGTAATAATCTCCAACCATCTCATAATCATAAGGGGTCATGATGTCCAACGACCATTCCAAAGTATTGATGATTCGTTTTTCATAGAACCAAAACTTATCTATCCCTTTGTTAGATAGAGAGAAGGAAAAATCATAACCTTTGAATGGACCACCTATAAATCTCCCATATGCATATATTATATCATAAAAATCAACATCGTCATTAGTATCATGTGTCAGTTTTATACTTAATACCAAACACACCAAAAACATCTTTATTCTTCTGTCAGGAATCTTGAGACGGTCAACATCCTCTCTCGTTATATCAAAAACATACTTTATTAAAAATTCTTTGAATATATATATGGATTTTGCGACGATGTAAGGTTTTAGATCGTCATATCTTTTCAACATCTTCATGTCAAAAATAGTGTCCTTAATAACATCATTAATAAAATTTACCACATATTCATGATCATCTCTTTGCAAAGAGTCTTTTGTTAACATTAAATAATCATCCAAATCTTTACACCTATATACATCTTTTTTATATACATCTTGGAGTATCCCTTTCTTTACATCTCGTTCAACAATTATCGTCTCTCGTTCGAAACTTTTTTGAGGAATCTTTCCTATAACGTACAGATCCATATACAAACATCTCACAAATATCTTTATCGTATCCCTGATATATCTCACCATACGATTTTTTTGACTTATCATACGAATCCTTATATCTTCAACACTCGCGATGATCGTAATCTTGTCATCAATATTTTTTAATATCTTTAAGAGTTGTTCGATGAGTTGGTAGATCTGAAAAAAAGTTATCACATTATTTAAATTTATGCCCATCATGATATCACACATCTTGGAAAAAAATATGAACCTTAGATTTAACCTTATCCATTCTAAATAGATGTCACTCCACACCTTCTTTGTTACATTCTTATTACCCAACGTATCATATAATAGATGTATCTCATTCTCCATATCTACATAGATTGACTCATCTTTGAATTTTATAGGAACGTCGATATTTGGATAATTTGAATTATAGAGAGATATGGGTTGAAATTTTCCATATTTAAAGACACTATCTACATGAATAAAGACATTTTCATTCTTTGTCTTTATCGAACATTCACATATCTTGTATAATATCTCAAATACTTGAACGTCTACCGATTTTAATAGGTGTAGGTCGGTCTCCAAATCTTTGTGGTATAGAATTTTCTCTTCTTTAAAAAAGGGTATCGATTCAATGTCACTATCAACGTCGTATGATTTTATGAATTTACGTATATCTGACTCCAAACCTTTATAATAATCATAACCCAACGTATCTATATCTCTCAATGTCCCTACTATATCATTATATATACTCATGTTTACCTTCTTGTTAAAAATAAAATGAACCTTTGTTGATTTTAATCTTTATAGATTAAAAAGTTAATTTTACGATATTGTACATTCTAAATTATACGAGTTTATAAAAATATAAAAAATTTATATTAATAATTATAAACATACTGATTTTAATTCAAGTTATTAAAAATTTAAAAAGATGATGACAAAGAATGGAGTTGTTAGATTAGTATGTGTGTTGTTTGGTCTATTCTTCCTATTTTTGGTATTTTTAATGTTGAAAGGTAGAGAGACAGCTATAACAGTGGTTATATATTATGCTATGATAATGTTCGCTCTATTGTCAATAACATATCTTATTATGGGGTTCACAGGTCATGGAATTGACGATAAAAAAGAACAAAATCTACAATGGTGATGTATTAAAAATATGATGTATTAATAAAAATATAATGAAATACTATTTCATTATTTGTATATGTATGATTTTATAGTGGTATCTTATCAGGATCGATGATGTGAACACAATTTGCTCCTGCGTTCTCTGGTGCCTTACCGTATAGGACGTTGGCAGGTATACTATTTAAAGGATCATAGTAACCATGAGTGCTACTATGGAACAGGTTTTCGGTTTGTTTCTCAAATGTATCCTTAGATATGGGTCCTGTGTCGTTAGTAATACCATATCTATTAACGCTAGTAGGGATTCCAGTATGACACATAGAATCAACGAGTAATGCTACATGTCTAACATCAATACCAGATCCGTCAAAACAGATGATCTTTAACATCTCTTTTATAAGATATTTTCTTGTGGTCTCTATTCCAAATTTTTTATAGATTGGCCAACAACTATCACATGCTGTATTGTATGCATCGACGTATTTATTTATCAACAATCCTCCAAAATTTGTTCCGTATGCGATAACGTCCCATTGTTTTGTTTCGTAATTTTTTTCCACACCCGTTCTCTTTATATTGGGTATACCTTGAACCTTTATGGTCTTTAATTTGTCCAGCACATTATTCTTTATCACAAAAAATAATTGACCGTCATCTAAAAATATATTCATATCGTTGCGTTTTCGGTTTTTGCTGGCGGTCTTGTCACACTCCTTCATATTCAAAAAAATGTGGACGTTGATTCTATGTAAGAATAATGGTGATGGGATAGATTTTGTTGTGCAGAGCTTGTATTTTTTCATCTTTTCATCTATAAGGTTGCATAGGTGTTGCAACGATATCTTGTATTTTAATAATTTTAGCATATCAAACTTTATCTCAATGACCCATCTACCAACATCGATTCCATCGACTATATAACCATTATCTATATAAGATGTAAAAAATTCATCCTCTTTTTCATTAACACTCCTATATATTCTAATCCAATCTTTCTCTTCATACATCTTTATATTATGGTATCTAATGATATCCTTGTCCAAGATTTCATGATCAACATCTGGGTCAAAATCGTTGTTCTTGTATCTGTATCTATAAGATGTGGCGATGTTTGCTAGATTGATATCCTCAATAGAGTATCCAAAGTTTAATGATTTTTTCAGATCCTTATCAATATCGTCACTCTTTTTTTCACCCTTAATCATCTTGTCAAAGGATTGATGACCACATATCTCTCTCTCATTTAATTTTGCCGTTATGAATGGTTTTGCTGGATTTTTTGTGACGTTCAACAATTCTTTAAATTTTGGGACACCCTGTGACACATCCTTATCACCCTTTCCTGCCTCATGGAAAAAGTTTAGAGTTAATTGTGTGGCAATCTCACCTATGCTACATGATGCTACATATCCACACATGTCACCATATTGAGCCTTTGATCTTTCAAAATGTCCAACGATGCTAGCAGAAAAAGTTGGTATCTTTGTCTCGTAGATCTCTACTGTAGAGATTTGATCGGCTAATATCATATGAACATTCTTTGTTGATAATCTAATGATCTCATTATCAGACATAGGCATACCACTCCTAATAAATGTTAATAAATATTCTACCTCGTTCTTTATCATACTACGTTTTACGTATGTCTTTAACGTATCTTTATAATCTAAACCATCACTATTTTTTAAACATTCTGCTCTGACCTCTGTCTCAAATGATGTATTTATAAGGGATGCCAACATCTTTACATTTACAAAGAATGGATATTGATTATTCTCTATCGTTACCAGATGTTTGGGATTCATACCATCATAACCGTACAAAAATTCTATAATGTTCTTTTTACAATCTCTGACAGAGAGATCACAATACACCTTCTTGTCCTCTAATTTCTTTACAATCTTCTTTTGATTATATCCAGTCTCTGCTGTTTTAATAGCCGTATCAATAACACCCTGTCTACCAGCTACGGCGTGAAACCAAGTCTCATTATCTGACATACCATATAGATAATTATTTTCTATAAACCCTCTAGCCTCTGGACTATTATCACCTGGTTTAAAATAAGAACAACATCTACTCTCGTTAGATATATTGGTTGGGATTCTCTTTCCATCTAGATTTTGCTGACCAAGAAATCCAGAGATCTGTCCATTGTTCTCATCACTACCCTTTGCACCTGACGTCTTCATAATGATGAGACTATTAGCCTCTCCCTTATTCATGTATTTTTTAGAGAATGCTGGGGCGACGTTCATTACATTGTTGAGGGTCTTGTTGATGTCTCTCTCTTTCTCATCGTTATTCTTTAATCCATCCATCAAGATATTGGAACAATCTACCATAGCGTTCGCTATAGTGGTCTTAATAAGTTTGACGTCTGTGGGGATACAATCACTGATGCTCATACTAAAACCATACATGGGGATAAATCTATTTGTTATGGAATCGATCTCGGATATGAATTTCAAACAACATTCTGGGGAATAATATTTGTAAAGTATATGGACTATGGAATTTTTTGAGCTACCTATGACTTTTTTACAAACAGGTCCACTATCCGGTAATATTATACCATTCTTTATCTTTACTATGGGTCTGTGTGGACTACCATCTGTCTTCCATTCCTTCGTTATGTTACTGGGTATGGTTATGGATGCTATTAATTTTCCACTAACGTAGGTGATAGGCATGCTTCCATGAGGGTCAAATTCTTCTCTACCTTCGGCATTGATCTTTGATCCGAATTTCCTATTAAAAAAATAAATCTTTTTACCATTAGAACTATTTACAAAATCTATACTCTCTGGATAGTATTCATATGCTCTACTAAGAAAATCATTTAGTCTATCGTTTATAGAATCATCGTCATCAAAGGCGACGATGTGATTAACGACGCTATTATATAGACGTTCTTCCTCTTTGGTCATGTATTCTTTAACAGATACCTTATAATCCTTGTATATATATAGAACGGTGAATAATAGATTATATGCCATATCTATCGGTATCATACAATCATATAGACCATCCTTGCTCAAAGTTCCATCACCTATAACATTTCTTATATAATTCATATTTGTATGATCGGGATGATAAGAATTGGTCAACAACTTCATACCTATAAGAGCATTTTGTATAGAACCAATGATAGGAGCCCCATGTTGTCCACTAACAATATTTTTTGGACAATCCATAAGATTCATGGTATCAGATATAGATCCTATAGATTGAGGAAAGTGACCGTTCATCTCATCTCCATCACAATCTGCATTGAATGGTTTCATCACCGATAGAGGAACCCTGAATGTTTTGTCTTTTATAGTTATAACGTTCATACCTTGCATAGATTCTACTCTCAACGTTGGTTGTCGATTAAAAACAAATGGATCTCCATTTATCAGGTGTCTATCCAGAATATCTCCTGGTTTTAGATAAAATTGTTTTGTATAATTTTTTGTTACATCGGCCACAACAAAATCACACCTATCTCTTCTGACCCTGTATACCTTTCTATCGTTCAAGAGTTTTTGCAAATATTCCAAATTATACGGCACAACTCGTTCGGGATGTGTGACTATCTTTGCAAGTTCATCATAAACACCTATATAACCAGCTGGTATCAACCTACCACCTGGAACGATAACATCTCTCATAGATTCGTCTGATCTCTTTGTTAGACAATGTTTCAAGATATGACCCTCCTTACCCCTCAATCTATCACAAAATCCCTTATAAGGTCTACCTATATTAGTAGTCATCGCCTTTACCTTTTTATTATTCATCAAAGTTATCACATGATTGTGCATCTCCTCAACGAGTTTTTTTCTGTTATTATCATCCTTCTTCTTCTTTCTCTTTACATTTTCATCACCCTTTATCTTTTTACACAATTTAATTATAACGTTGTATTTATCAGTAATATCATCATCTTTTCTTTGATCATCCTTAACCATAGATGGTCTTGCTGACAGAGGAACAACGGGCAATATACTCATAATATAAGATTCTGGTCTAATCTCATGAACGTGTTCCTTATCGTTAAAAGTTATATATGATGCATCCATAAACATGGGATTCTTTGATAACGTTAAATTAAAACCTAATAACCTCATCGTCTCAGAAGTTACATTCATAAATATACCATATATCTGTTTGGGTGTTATGGTAACAAAATTGTTGCTCTTTATTTTTTTAACATTTTCATCCTTACCCTTTCCTTTTGCCTTACTCTTCCCTTTTCCTTTGCCCTTACCTTTTCCCTTACTCTTTTTATTTACAATCTCCTCCTCTTCCTCTATATTCTTATCTCCTTCATTATTTTCTTTATTTTCTTTTTCTGCACCCTCTACACTATCCATGTTTTTTATGGTTATGGTCTTACCCATATTGTAAAACATTATGATGGAATTGTTTTTGACACCATATTTACACAGGGGTTTATTACCACAATGAGGACATTCCACAACGTTCAGTTTTTTATTACACATCTCACTAATCTTTTCCACTCTATCTGTCGATCTTATCTTTAAGAGACCCAATATTTTCATTTGTTCCTCCGTCATTCTAACCTTTGAACATTTATCACATATACACATCAATATATCCTTTACAATGTTTAGATGTTCGGGAATTATCAAGGGTTCTGGGAGATTAATATAACCAAAATGACCGGCACATTCTGTATTAGAGAGACCACATACGATACATCTTTCACGTTCGTTGATGACACCAAATCTGGGGTCGTAAGGGGTAGATGTATAATCACCCTTACCATTCCTTATATTACTAGATGGTTCTGTAATCTCAAATCCATAAGCTTGCCATTCTGAAGGGGTAAGGGTACTAAACTGAACAAAACTAGCAACCTTCGTAGCTATCATATATAGAAGTAAGTTTTAAAATCTACACTACGTATCGTTAAAGTAATGTGTGAATGATATAAATATTTTCTAATCATATCAATCTCGAAAAATTATTTTTAATGATAAAAATAATATGATCTCTTATTGGACATTTCCTAAATATTATCTATTACTATGATAAACATTACTAGTATAAGATTTATTGGAATCATATCTATATACATAATAATCACAAACGTTGTATCTGTAATATCCATTACATGCCTCCTTACCCCTCTTCTTTCTCATCTTCCCACTATAACATGGTTCTTTTTCTAATGAAGGATATATGATGTGATGAGAACTATCAAAACCATCATCCTTTACTTTAAAGGTTGAATCGTATACATCTATACATAATGTATCATTATTCTCTATGTTAGTAATCTTTGCAAATAACCATCTAACATCTCCATTATTTTTTATCTCTTTACAAGCTATGACGTCTCTATCTTTTAATGATGCATTATGGTAATCCATTTAACAAGATTGTTGATGGCTATTTGATAGCATTATTATGTAATAAATTATTTTTATGACATGTCTAGTCTTGAAATAAAACATTCTCTTGTTGATTAAAATTGTAATCAATGACTATATAAAATAAAGAAAGTAGCATTTTTTTACATTCATGTAAAAAATTGTGAACTAAAAATTATCCTCATAAAATTAGATCTGTCTCCATCTTTGAACAGAGAGGTCATATGTAAACAGAACAGACGCATTTGAGGCAACTAATACGTTGGCACCTGTAGAGGTAGTTATTCTAGCAGCAGGATCTACTACAGCGAGAGCTTCATTTACCACTGTTAATACAGCTCCTGAATTGTTTGTGATTCTAACCATGGTTCCATCGGCCTTTGGTACCATGCTGTTCAAAGAATATGGAGCCGCAACGCTTCCCACTTTAATTCTAATATTACTAGAGAGTGGATTTAACAAAGTGATCGTGGCAGCAGTAGGTAATACATTTTGTGGGATGACCGTTATAAGATTCTGAATAGTCCTATCTGTTACGGTTGCTTGTTCAACGATTGCAGATGTTGGAGCAACTTGAAAATTTGCGGGATTGCTATCATAAAAAGTCGATGTCATCCTTGTATATTTTAATGATAATTTTATATCTTTATGCTTATACGATTATATAGATAATATTACTATATAATAAAAGATTTTTGTTATTTTTTTATGATCATTAAATTTATGATTACAAAGAATAAAACAAAATTACAAAGACACCCATCTTTGTCGGCTAAGATCATATGAAAGAAGGACAGACGTATTTGCAGCAAGAATCAAATTTGCCCCTGTCGAAATAGCCAATCTGGTTGCAGCATTTGTCACTGTAAGATCCTCGTTGATAAGGGTAAGAGTTCCACCAGAAAAGTTTGTTACTCTAACAGTGGTTCCATCAGGTTGAGCCAATATACTATTTAAAGAATATGGACCTGCAACGCTACCGACTCTAAATATAATGTTACTCGTATGTACGGGTAGATTGCTAACTATAGCTGCTGACGGAATAACATTTTGAGGGATTATGGTCACTAATTTTTCAATCGATTTATCTGTGACCGTTACATCTTCAATCGTTATATCTGTGGGTGCAATTTGAAAATTTGCAGAATAACTATCGTATGGGCTTGGCATTTCTTGTTATATTTTTATAATATATAATTATTATATTTCAAAGGTTATTATTATTTATAAAAAGATTAATATATAACACAAATTATATATTTTTTTAAATTTTATCTATCTCACACACTCTTGTAAATTTTTTCATTATCACATACTGTTAATAATAGTATGACGTCACATGCCACATTTAGTCCATCATCGTATATATCAAATTTTTCATAGACATTCTTTAATAAATTTGCAATCTCTATAGATGGGCACCAAACATGTAAGATTGACCTATTAAAATTGTGATTTTCACAGATCCCATTCCTTGATATTATCAACCCATTCAACTTTTTATTCAATAATTTCAACGCTCTCTCTTTATTAAGATTATACATATATGGGAAACCCATAGCCCTAGTAACACTGACCCCTAATCTTTTTTCATCTTTATTAATATTATTCGACAAAGATGGTAATGATATTACATAATCGATCATCTTGTAATCTACCCAATACTTTATATCCATCTCTAATACGGCATTCTTACATCCATATATTTTTTCAAAATAATATATGGATAGAGCCTCCGAGAAGACACTATTTCCACCAGCGTTTTTAGCCTCCAAACATCTCTGTGAATCTGACGTCCACGATATATTTTTATCATCAACATTCAACACATCTATAAAGACGTTATTCTTGTAAAGATCTCCTATCGATAGTGGGTCTCTCAAAAATTTCATGATCTTCATATCATCACTAACGTTAGACCGTCTCGTCTCATTATTATTTATAGACGTTACACAATTTACATAAATTTTGTCTATATCTTTGATCTTTAAAGATTCACAATCCTTATAAAAATCATCTTTTGTTTTTTGAAAATCATATAGGTCATCTCTTATCCTTTGATTTACTACGAACGTCTTTGTTTTTTTGTGTATTTTTACCTTTTGACAAGGGGGGACGTTGGAATTTATTACCGTCAAATTTTTCTTCTCTATCGTATTTGAGATCTTTGGTCTTACTGCACCCGACCTTATATCTATATATCTCAACCTTCTCCTCGATCTTTTTATACTCTGTTTACTAATCTCTTCCTCACCCTTTTTTATGTTTTCTTCCTTTTTTAAATCAATGTTAGCCCTACCCAAATATTTTATCTCATATAATTTTTTTAAATCTAATCTACTACATGTACATCTAATATGTTTAGATGCAACCATCTTTGATCGGTCTACCAAAAGGTTGTACATCGACCTTTGCAACTCTAGAGATAATAGAGATGCATAAATTATTAACAAACATTCGCAAATTATTAAGAGGCGTTCGTAAAAGATAAGAAGGTATTTGATTAGGAGCCACCTCAAATCTATCTTTGGATGTGTGACCATCAATATTATTAAGATCATGCGTCTGAATACCTTGAGAGAGGTGGGAACGTTCATCTTTTTTGCATGGATAAAGTAGGTCCTTATCAAAAGAGTAAGGACTTTCACCATCAAGCAAGGTGAGGGTTGAAAGTAATGATTTTTTGCACTTTTCACATCGTGCCCCAACCTTGCATTCTTCATCTTCACACCAAACATAGGATATACTATTCTCTCTAACAAAACCATTGTTCTCTCTAGAAAGACCATTGTTCTCTCTAGAGGTAAGAGTATCTTCCTTACATCTTTGAAGATCACATTCCCCTCCAAAACGTTTTGTTGTGTCAACGTTCCAAGAACTAAAAAGACGATCAAACGACCTTCCTTCAAACATCGATAAATTTTTAGAAGAGAGGGTCTTCATATCCTCATCAACACCATTAAAAAATAATGACATATCGACTTTTTTGCAACCATAGAGAGTCCTCGATATCTTTGTGTTTGCGGGTATGTTAGAAACGGGTCTAACAAAAGACTTGTTCATCTCGAACAATTTTGTATTGGAGAGTCTAAACATTTCGTAATAATCTTTGTTTTTTATAACCTTGTAGTTTTAGATAATATCAAATTTTCTATAAACAGATGACAATATAATTATCAAAATCGTACACTTTATTTGTTTATATATTACTATGTTCAAATAATATTTATATATGATCATTTTTTAAAACTAAAGTTGTTGTTTTAAATTTAAAAACAACTGTAAATTTTATACATATAAAATTTAGTTTGTCGTGTTATATCAAACATCCACATCTTTTCCAACATCCACATCTTTTTTGACGTCCACATTTTTTTCATCATCAATATCTCTCTCTTTCAAAAGATCTCTCATCTCTTTTAGTCTCACCATATCTTTATTAACGTCATGAGATTCATCTAAATCCATTATGACGTTAAAGTATTTTTTCATATTTAACTCTTCCACCATCTCTCTATTCGTCGTTGTTATGATAAACATCCTATCTATAGATTCACCTTCATTCTTTATATGAGGTATTTTGTTGTATTTAGATCTAATATTTTGTAATATCCTTATAAATTTAAAATATAGCGATCTATCAAAATTATGAGATGATACATACTCTATCAGACAATCAAAATTATATACTACTAAAGAGCAAAAATTCATGCCGCAAATATCATTATACATATCGTTGATCTTTGATATGGTATTGCGATCATCATCTATACTACCCACAGATATCATTGTACGTCTACCCATATACTTTGTTGCTATAGTATTGGCATGTCTCTCATCACCAAATATTAACACAGACGTCATATCATTAAAGATATTTTTTTCATCAATAATTATATTCACATTTATATCGGATATATCTACAGTGTCACCATCCACTCTCTTCTTATTTATCACCTTTTCAAAATCTTTATACGTTATGATCTCGTTAGGTACTTTGTCATCTTTTTTAATATGATATTCCCTTAGATTATGATCTGATATAACATCATTTATCAGACCCTCTATATCTGCACCACTATAGTTGTATGTCATGTTTACTAGATCGTCGATAAAATCTTGGTAGTCTTGTATTATTTTGCGTGATATCAAGGGTGCTGTATGTATGTCAAAGATACTCTTACGTTGGGATGAAGATGGTAACGGAACCTCTATGATAACTTCAAACCTACCTGGTCTCAACATTGCATCATCAATCCTATCGAGTCTGTTAGTAGTACCTATTATCAATATATTTTTATCCTTCTCATACCCATCCATAAAAGATAGTATCTGATTTACAACACTATCATGATGTCGCCCATCGGTATCGTTACCCCTTTTCTTACATATAGAATCCATCTCATCAAATATTATTATGTGTTCAATGTCCTTGTTTTTCCTAGCCTCGATAAAGTATCTTCTAATATTCTCCTCTGATGAACCGATGTATTTGTTAAAGATCTCTGGACCATTGATAACACTAACCATGCAATTTGATCTCTCCGCAATAGCTCTCGCAATAGATGTTTTTCCTGTTCCTGTCTTACCATGAAGTATTATACCCTTTACTCTCTTTGTTGATCCGTATCTATATTTATAAGAGAAAGTCCTAGGGAGTAGTGCACGTCTAAAAATTTCGTTCATAACATCATCATATCCGCCTATACCATTCTTTTTGAGATCTATATCAATGTTATATTTTTTTATATCTTTAAACCCCTTTAAAATTTTATCTCTGAGTGATGATGGGCGAAATAATTTCTCCTCTTCTTTTTTTGCAAGGAATAGATTTCTTAAAATATTAGCGTTATCATTATTTGTATTTGTGTTATCGTTGGGTTTTTTTAGTATGGATCTTGGTATGATATTAGGTAAAGCTTTCGTTTCATTATCGTTAGTATTTTTTGTACTATCGTTAGTACATTCACAACTTGTACTTGATGATGAATCGTTATGAGACAATATTGAATTTGCCAACCCCACCATCAAATTTTGGAATGCGTTATTCGTATTTTTTAGTTGTTCTTTATCAAAAGTCATGATTGGGAATTGTGATAATATAGCATTCAAACTCTCTTCATGTTCTTTTTTTCTTTCCTCAACAATCTTTGTCTCTTTAGAGTATTCAGGAAGAAAGGGTGTTAGACCATTATCGTACAATGGTATCTCAGAGTACATATTCGATGAATCTTTACAAGGTACGTAAGTTATAACCGTATCCTCCCCAACAACGCAATAGGGTTCCTTTATATCAAGATCGATCAATCGCAATGATATCTTTTTATTGTTTGTCAAATCTACATTGATGTTGGTATATCTTACTCCATATGTCAATGGTACCCTATTATCAAACAACCATTTACTCACAGAATCTTTATTATCGTCTACCATACCAAAACAACACAATCTAACATTTTTTGATATCTGTGGATCATATCTTGTTATCAGCACCTTAATGCCATCTGATTTATTGCGAATTGTACATAAAAGTTCAAGAGATAGATAGATGTTATTATCAACGGTTTCGTCCATCACGTGATTTTTATGAAATACGTTAAACTTTTCAAAGAGTGACGAGTCTCCTACCTTACATATGACATCCTCATTCGCATCATCAACATTCGTTATAACGACGTACTCTGAATTTAACAGATAGGCATTCTTTTTGCTCATGTAACATTTGTAGAAATGATTGTCCTCTTTTTTTTCAAAGTTAAAAGAGTGATATGATAGGGATAGTTTCATAATTATCGATAATATCTTTATCTTTATTAAATTAATAACAATGATGGTAAATAATTATATATATATAATTATTTTTAATAAATCTACTATGTTGATTCATTTTGTATATGTAGAATCTCTTTTAAACATTCCTCATGGTTTGGTTCTTCGTGACTCTTGCTGTGGGGAAAATAAGCAACACATATTGGTACATCTTTATGGGTAAAGTGATGATACATTGTCACAACGTTGACGACGCCATCATCTATGTAGATTATGAGTTTTGGATTTAGATTATATCTTTGCAAGATGTATTCCATAGAGATCTGTTTATCATACATACTCTCCGCAGAGACTATACCATAACATTGACGTATGTTCATATCAACGTCACCAAATTTAAATCTTGTTTGCTCATATTTTAATCCAAATTTAGTCTTTGAGTTGTTTGGAAAAGAATTGTAAAAAATGGATGATTCAAAGACTATACCCATTTGACCTAGAGTTATAGGTATCTGATCGACAGCTCCATACGCCGCTGTAATAATAACACTTCTCATCTCTTTAAGTTTCAAATAATCTAGTAATTCCAACGCCCCATCTCTTAACGCCGCTCTTTTTAATATTGGCCTTGTAGCATCTATCGTTGGTAGATTAAGGGTTCCATCAAAATCAAAACCAACAATTATATCTTTTGGTTCGATTCCACTCTTCTCGATAATCTCTATAATATCGATCAACGATTTAATAATTATGATTGAAGACATTATTAATAATTTTAACATATTTTATAAAAAAGACATATGTCATATCAATTTTATAGATCTTGGTATATTTTATACATTGTATAAAATGTTATAATTTATATATTGTGTAATTTTATGATATTGTGCAAGTTTATTGTAGTTCTTAAATATATTGTTGTCCATGAACATCACACGTCTCGATATTCTTTAAAAAATCTTCTACAAAATTAGGTGGGATGTCCCACATTGATGGACTTATGGGATAATTTAAATTTTTCGGCATATTTAATGTTGTGGGAAATTCTCCATACACTACAAGGAGGACTATGCAGGCATATATGTGACAATAATGTCTGCTGAACGTCTCTGTTCGAATATGATAGTAATTATCAATGATGGCATCGTCAGAGATTATGGATGCATCATATGAGACATGGTTGATCTTACCCATACTATATGTACTATAGATGTAGTTGGCATTGCTAATGTAATCGCCTATACTATAATTTCCACGATGGTAAATATAAAACTTTGTAAACGAATAATTGTTATCCTTAAAATATTCGATGAGGGAATCTTTGAGATAGTTAAA
>Ga0172379_10006620_pt1 | contig 15396 bp, 8 predicted proteins | sample GrowelOW334metaG_FD_119756 | JGI IMG/M metagenome (GOLD analysis project Ga0172379, IMG submission 119756) | Groundwater microbial communities from an aquifer near a municipal landfill in Southern Ontario, Canada - Groundwater well OW334 metaG | ecosystem: Environmental > Aquatic > Deep...
ATGTTCGGTAACAACAACGCGGAAAGAAGCGTCATTTTTTCTACCAACTCTCTGTAATCTAATTTTTAACATGAACCGTATAGTAACAAAATGACCCATAAAGGTCAATAGCGTGGCGGGCGAAGGTGTTAGGCCGCTTCGCTTTTAGGCCACCAACCTGTCTAAAAGACAGGTTGAGTTTTTAGGCTTTTAGGAATAACGACGTTTTCGTTTTTTCCTAATAGCCTAAAAGCGAAGCGGCCTAGTAGCCTAACGGCCTTTTTTAGTCGTTGTCCCAGCATCACTCTTTAACGTCGACGAACCAACACTGTCTTTTATTTCCGTCGGGAGTACCATTGACCCTGTTTCAGAAACGATACGATAGACCATTTCTTTTTCATTCAACGTCATTCGAACAACCGCATTTTCACTTGCTTGGAAAGTTACCGTAAATGACTCAGGAGTGACAACCTGTGCGCATGTTTTTGCACCATTCGAAGTGATAAAATCAACCGCCACTTGTTCCGGAAACGATTCGGCAATTCGAACGTTCGAAAAAAGTTGATGACATGGCGTCGGCAGTATGATCTTTCCTGAAAAAGTATGTGTGCCGTCAATATAGGTATGAGTCACCGGTATGAAATCTTTATTCGCGATCCCCAGATCGATCGAACTCACCTTCCCTATCGGTGTATTTTGTTCGTCTGTATCTTTAGAAGAAAAAAACAAAACGCCCCCAATGATCAGAGTGATAAAAATACCGATAAGAATAATGATCATTTTTTTATTCATTCCACTGCGGTTGTTTTATCTCAAGTGTTTCCATCATGGTGTAAAAAACTTGATCGAATTTTCCAAGAGTTGGAGAAAACGCCGTCAGATTTGCAACCTCCAATGTTCCTGCAAAGATATAGGTCGGAGAAACTTCCGCGTATACGTTTTTCTTTCCAAACCAAATGTTGTCCTTGAAAAAGATCGAACCGAGAAAGATGCTTTGGCCGATCGTGACATATTGCGTCGTTCGATCGCTTGGAGGAATATTTTCTCCATACATCGTTCCATTAATTTTCATCCAATCCAAAAGCGACACCTTGCCGCCTCGAGAGTATTCGCCGATCGTGATCTTCGCCCACGGTTTCCCCTCTTCGGGAAATCCCGATCTTGTTGTTGTCATAACAAACATTGAAGGCGCTTTCTTTTGAACGAACCACCCTGTCGAAGGATATTTAAAATTCAAACCATTCTGACCCAAAGGATAATCTTTCCAATTGGTTTTAGGGAGCAGCTGGGAAACATCGACAACAAGATGTACATCCGGACCGTCTTCAACGATACCGTATTGATCTTGTGTGACATATGAACCGACGATATTCTTTCGAACAAGAGATGATAATTTGACATCTCTTTGTCTTAAGACCTCTTCCATTGTCACCGCGGGTATTTCTTTTTCAACAACCAAAGGAGAGGTGCTTGCCGTAGAACTTGCTTCTTGACCATTTTTTGTGTACACTCGCGAAACCATCTCACCGATCTCTGTTGAAGTCGGGCTAGGAAAGGCAAAACTCGCAATGAACAAGATAGCGAGTATTATTGGAAGAATGGCTTTTTTGCTGTATTTCATGAGAAACCCTATTGTACTACAAAGTAAAAAATAACAAAAATAACTTAAAATGGCTATAATCACAAACGAGGAGCATATGAAAGATCTTTTTTCATATGCGCCGAGTGCCGTGATTATATACCCAATAAATTCGCAAACCTGAGTTTATTGGGTATATAATAAATATACACAATTATGAAAAAGAACAAAACAAACAAAAAAACAGAACACACGCACAAGAAAGACCCCAAGAGATCTTCCGGAAAGAATCACACAAAAGATCACTCAAAGCGCGGTTCTTTTGGAACAAAGAAAAGCGCATTTTCACAGAGCAAAGCAAAAACAAAAGAGACGTTCCGCGTTGAGGGGCTTTTACATGTCTCGGCGAGCGGAAAAGGATTCTTAACCGTTGCCGACGGTGAAAAAGATCTGCTTATTGAAAAAGATCATCTTAATACGGGACTCAACGGCGACACGGTGCGCGCGGTTGTTCGCACATTGGAAGATGGTGAAAGTGAAACTCGCGTTGAAGAAGTTCTCACACGAAAGAAAATGAGTTTTGTCGGAACACTCGAAGAGTCGCTCGGCGTTACCTATCTCAAACCGCAAGATCCGCGAATGTACATAAAAATTCTTATTCCGAAAGAACGCGTGAACGGCGCAGAGATCGGACAGCGAGTTTTCGGACGAGTTCTTGCATGGAGCGATCCGCGACAATTCCCAGAAGGAGAAATTTTGCAAGTTATCGGGACACCGAACGATCACGAGACTGAAATGATGGCAGTGCTTTTGGATAAAGGAATTTTGAGCGGGTTTGATAAAGAGACCGAAGACGAGGCAAAAGCGATCAAAGCAGACGAACCGAATATTCTCGCCGAGGCTTTGAAAATTCGCAAGGATATGCGCAGTGTCACAACCTTCACGATCGATCCCGAGAGCGCAAAAGATTTCGATGACGCCCTTTCCTATCAGACCTTGCCTGACGGAGATATTGAGATCGGAGTACATATCGCCGATGTAAGCCATTTCGTGCAACCTGGGTCATTTTTGGACACGTCAGCGGTTCGCCGAGGCACCTCGGTATATCTCGTTGATCGCACGATCCCGATGCTTCCCGAAATTCTTTCAAATGATCTTTGCAGTCTCAATCCCAACGAAGACAAACTCGCCTTCTCGGTACTTTTCACCTTCACTCCCGAGTCCATCAAAGAAAGCAAACCGTTCCATTTGAAAAAAACTCACATCTGCAAAACGGTCATCAATTCCGACAAACGTTTTTCATATGAGAGCGCACAAAAAATTATCGATGACAAAGCGGGGTTGTATGTTGATGAACTTCTCGCATTGAACGTTCTCGGAAAAAAGATCGCGCAAAAAAATAAAGAGGACGGCGCGATATCTTTCTCACAGGAAGAAGTTCGATTCGTTCTTGATGAAAATAAAAAACCGATCGACGTTCGCGTAAAGAAAACGATCGACACGAACAGTTTGATCGAAAGTTTTATGCTTCTCGCCAATCGTTCAGTCACTGAATTCATTCAAAGAAAAGTCCCGAAAGAAGAACGACTTTTCCTCTACCGAATCCATGACAGACCCGATCAAGAACGCATTGTTGAATTAATGTCGCTTCTTCATACGCTCGGCTACTCGATGTGTTTGAAAGACGGAACGATCTCATCGGATGAACTGAATAATTTACTCAGAGACGCCGAAGGAAAACCTGAGGCAAATATGATCCAAATGGCAACGATCCGTTCAATGGCAAAAGCAATTTACTCCATTCAGAACATCGGACACTTCGGTTTGGCATTTGAGAATTACACACACTTCACCTCGCCAATTCGCCGTTATCCCGATGTCATTGTTCACCGTTTGATCAAGACCTATATGGACGGAAAACGAATTCCGCAAGCAGAGTGGCACGTCTATCAATCCCTCGCCCAAGAACTTTCCGACAAAGAAAAAAGCGCCATGGAAGCCGAACGCGGATCCATCAAATTCAAACAAGCCGAATACATGCTCGAGCGCGTCGGAACCGAACGCGAAGGCGTGATCACCGGCGTCACCGAATGGGGTATCTTCATCGAGGACAGCAAATCAAAATGCGAAGGAATGATCCGAATAAAAAATCTCGGCGATGAATACTTTACCTTCCAAAAAGAAAAGCTCGCATTAGTCGGAGAAAAAACAGGAACTCAATACCGCCTCGGCGACACCGTAAAAATGAAAGTAAAAAATGTAGATCTGGAAAACAAACAAATTGAGTACGTGTTGATATAAATAGAAATTTAAAAAACGCGCGGACTTTTATAAAAGTCCGCGCGTTTTTTCATTCACCAAAAAAACTACGGTATCCAAATGTTCACGAATAAAATAAAAGCCATCGCGAGAATACACACTTCGGCATAAAGCAATTTTACATTGAAAATATGATGACGAACAACTCCATATCCTATGCCGTAAATAATTGGAATATATACAAGTGGGCCGATAAAATTAATCCTTGAATCATTCCAAATTGCCACCGGAAGAAAAAGAAGAACGGGCAAAAGAGCAACACACGAAAGACCTATAACCGTCGACAAATAGCGTTTTCTATCCTCCGCTTCAAATCCTCTGTATTTCTTGATCAAATAGCCAACCGAGACAAAAGTTGCCGCGATCGTAATGAATCCCCAGATCGGCATTGTTGGTAAACTTGGGATCGTTGCAGGAAGCATTGATCCAAGAGAAACCGGTTTAACCATATCAAAACCGATCCAAACAAAAAATCCGGAGATGACATAGACCATACTACCGATCGACAAGAACACTGCCTGTTTGGGAGAAAAAGGAGCTTCTTCTTTAGGAAACACATATACAAAAAGTGCCATAAAAACGGTTATCAAACTTCCTGAGACCATGATAAATCTTGTACTCAAAAGTGCATGATCCAAATTCAAATACGGAGGTCTCGCAAAAAGCAAAGAACAAAAATTGGTAACATCCCAAAAAACAATAGAAAGAGCAAACCAAAAAAAGATCTGATTGGTAATACTCTTGGGATTATGAAGACGAACCAATCCACCCAGAGAAAAAGCAAAAACCAAAAGTGTTGCATGGGTAACGGCTGCAAAAAAAATACTGGAAAACATTTTTATTTTATAAAATTATTAATACCGCTCTGTTTTTGTTGCCCTTAATTATATGCTTTCTATTGGTTTTGCAATTTTGTTATCCACATTACATCATACCAAGGTCAAAAATATACCAAGGTTAAACCTTGGTATATTTTTGACCTTATTTATAGTAAATGAAAGAGGCCGAACCTCTTTCATTTACTTATAAACGTCATGAGTTCCAACGTCGAGATAGTAGACACATCCCTTTTCCTTTTTAATTATTATTCGGTGGGTGAAATTAGCGGAAAAAGCATAATATTCAGCGAACTTTCCGTGAAGTTTATGGAGCTTAAGTGTCTGATCATTTTTCCCATTTTCAAACAATGTTACCGCGGTGACAATATCGTCTTGTACCGTTTCATCGTATTTTTTGAGTGAACGTAAAAAACGCGCAGTATAGAAATATTCCATACGTTAGAATTTTTTAAGAAGTTTTTTCAGATCGCCTTTATACACACGTCCCGTTTTAATATCGGTTTCCGCTTCCTGCAATCGAGCAAGTGCCCGTTCTTCCATAAGCCGCGAAAGTGCAAAACGAACAAGATGAGCCTTCGACTCCCCCGTTCCCGCTTTTATTTCTTCATCAATAAAAGCTTCGAGTTCTTTTGTAATTGGTACGGTGATCGTTGTCATATACTATATCTTAGTACTATGAAATAGTACTGTCAAGACATCCTTATACTAACTCCTTTTTTAACTTAAAATGGCTGTCCATTAAAAATCATGTAGTACTTTTTCGCATATGCGAAAAAGTACTACATGATGAAAACAAAAAAAATACTCTTTATTATAAATATTATAAAGAGTATTTTCCCGAACATTTTTATTTTTGTTATTTCGCGATTCTCTCAGCTTCTTCGAATCTGATCGAGAGGAGTTTCGATGTGGCGTCGGCGTCCATTGTGACACCGTAGAGAATGCCTGCACGACTCATTGTTTCGCGATTGTGGGTAATCACAACGAGCTGCGAGTATTTTGAAAGATTCTCAAGCATGTCGCCATATTTTCGTGAGTTCGCCTCATCAAGAGCGGCATCCGTTTCATCAAGGATCATAAATGGAGGTGGGTTCACTTGCGACATCGCAAACAAAAGTGCGATTGACGTGAGCGCGCGTTCTCCACCGGAGAGCATTTGCAAACCGCGAATTTTCTTTCGTGGCAACGATACGGAAATATCGATACCGGTCTCGGCGGCTTTTTCTTCTTCCTCGGCAAGTTCCATCGCAACCTCATCGACTTCCGTTCCTTCCCCATCATCTTCTTCAACTTTCTTTTTCCTTCGAATGTCATCAACGATCGAAAGCGACGCGTCTCCGCCGCCGAACATCAGCGCGAAGAATTCTTGGAATTGTTTGTTGATCTTATCGATACCGTCTTTAAACTCAACTTCAAGTTTTTGTTTCAATTCGGTAATGAGTTCTTTTAATGAACCCGCGCTTGCCGTGAGATCCGCGATCTCTTTCATAAGGAATTCATTGCGCTCGGTCACTTCTTTGTATTCTTTCAAAACATCAGCACCGCCCGCACCGCCCAAGTCCTCGATACGCATTTTTGCACGATCGATCTCACGACGTCGGTTCTGTTGATTGTTTCTCGGCTCGGACATTATTTCTTCTTCCGACAATTCAAAACTGTAGAATTCTTTTATCTGTGCGCCGATCAAACTGACGCCGTTTCGGATCTCTTCTTCAAAGTCGCTCATCTCTTGAGAATATCGTTCTTCTTCTGAATTCAAACTTTCAAGCTGCACCGCATGGCGCGATCTTTGTGCACGCACCTCATACAAACTTCGCTCGGCATCACGAACTTCCCCGCGATCCTTTTCGATCTCATTTTGTATCTCTCGAATATTCTGCGAGACTTTTTCTTCCTCCATCATCACGTCTTGTACGACCCCGCGCAAAACCTCCAATTGTTTCTGAAGATCCAAAAGCATTTCTTCATTGTATTCTTCTTGTTGTCTCGGCTGTTCGTACACTTTGTCAGCGGTTTTTGTGTGTCGCGCTCTAAAAGATGAGACAGACTCTCGTATTCTGTCGAGCGACCCGCGCAAGTCTTCGTATGAAATCCCCTCTTGAAAGACCGAAAGCTGTTCGAGCTGAACCACAAAAGATTCCACCTCGTCCATTTTGGCATACAAGGTCGTGGTATCAGGAACCTCAGGCGCGACATATTCATTTTGTTTTTTTACTCGTTCAAGTCGGCGTTTCTCGAACTCGATCATTCCTTCAAGCTTTCCGATCTGGTGCGTGATATCGCTTCGCTTGTTTCGCAGTGCGTACAGATCTTGCTCGCGCGCTCGTATCGTATCCAATCGAATATCGCCGTTCTGACTTGCCGCGATAAGCTGCTCAATTCTGCCGATCTCTCCATCAAGCGTCTCGACTTTTTCTTTCAATACCGCGCGCTCGTTCGCAATTCTTTTTTGCGTGTTCTGCAAATAGACATCTTCGCGTTTGAGATATTGTTTGTATTTTTCAACCAACTCCATGCGCAGCGATTCAGCTTTCTCGATCTTCTCAACCTGCTTTTTGAGATACGTTAAATGCGGCACGACCTCGCGTCGAACCATTTCAATTTCTTTCAAATTCTCTTGCGTCTTCTCAAGTTTCTTCTCACTCTCTTCGATCCTCCAGTGATACATTTTCAAACCGAGCGCATCCTCGATCATTTCTTTTCGCTCTTTCAAAGACGAATTCAAAATGCGATCCGACTCACCTTGCGAAATGATGTGATGACCCGAAGCACCGATATGCACCGCCGACAAAAGTTCGTACACGTCTTTCAAACGAACCTGCGAATTATTTATGAAATATTGCTGCGTGCCGTCGCGATACACTTCGCGCGAAATACTGACCTCATCAAAATCGATCCTGAAAGATCGGTCAGCATTGTCGAACACCATGGTGACTTTTGCGAAGTTGAGCGGACGCACCGATTGCGTACCATTGAAAATGAGATCCTCACCTTTTTTCCCACGCATCGATTTGATGGATTGTTCACCCAAAACGAAACGCATTGCATCCGCCAAGTTCGATTTTCCCGAACCGTTCGGACCAACGATCGCCGAAATGGACGTCGAAAAATCCAACGTCGCCTTTTTCGCCACCGATTTGAACCCGACAATTTCAAGATGTTTTAACCGCACATTTTTAAACTTATACCGTAATAATACCACGCCCGCAAGAAACAAAAAAGCTTCTGTTTTCAACAGGGTTCAGTCTTTTTTTAAACAAAACAAATACAGTTTGCCTTTCGGCAAACCGTATTTGTTTTTATACTTTTTTTGATCCTATTGAACTTGATAATTAAAAGGACAGTCACTTGGACAATTTGCAAAATTCTCTCCAGGTTCACATACAAATGGAGATCCGCAAACAGTGCTGGATGTAACCAAACGAGAAGCACTGCAAGAGACCGATGGATTTCCACCATACAGACCGGAACAGGTCCAAGTTTTTGTATTGCCAGGAGTAGGAAATTCACCAGCAGGAACAGGACTTCCGACCGAACATTGCGTGAATGTTCCATAATTTAATTCACCAACACCAAAAACATGATTAGAACTAATTGCTGTTCCACAAACCCCATCAACAGGGTTTTCAAGAACATCAATAGAGTTAGAAGAACGAGTTACTGTTCCACTCGGACCGGTACATTTAATTCCAAAAGTTTTTGTTTCAGCAATATTTAATTGATCGCTCAAATACCCCGTACTATTATCTGCCGGAAGACCACTTCCTGTCCAAGGACCACTCCACCATTCACAACCATTCACATTAACATTTGAAGTTGTCCATTTAAGAGTTGCTTTTCCACCCTTGTAAAGAGTTAGCGGTGATGCGGTAAAGGAATCAATTGTTGGCAATATAATATGAGAAGCGCTGCAGGTGCCCGATGGATTTCCACCGTACAAACCGGAACAGGTCCAAGTTTTTGTCTCACCGGAAGCAGGAAACAACGTACTGCTTGGGTTTCCAACTGAACATTGCGGGAATAACGCACTATATGATGTTTCAGATCCAGTAAAGTTGTGACCATTAACCGCCGCTCCGCAAACTCCATTAACAGGATTGTCAAGAACATTGATAGGGTTCGAAGAAAGAGTTACTGATCCACCAGGACCGGTACACTTAATTCCAAATGTTTTATTTCCGGAAGTTAATAAAAAGTCGCTCAAATATCCACTACTGCTTGTTGCAAGACCACTTCCTGTCCAAGGACCACTATTCCATTCACAACCGTTCACGTTGACGTTTGAAGTTGTCCATTTAAGAATGGCTTTATCACCAACATGAAGAGGTAATGTTGATGTGGCGATAAAAGAATTAATCGTCGGGAGTGTAAGACGGGATGCGCCACAACTTTGTGTGCTTCCTCCAAACGAGCCTAAACAATCCCACGTAGCAAAACCTCCTTGTGCTGGAAAACTAGGAACAGACGCATTTGAAGGAATTCCAACAGAACATTGTATATAAGGCGCGTACACCGAATCACCTGGTGCAAACACATGCCCATCTGCATTTCCGCATTGTCCGCTCACCGGAACGTCAAGAACATTAACCGTTTTTGTTGAAGTAGTCGCTGTTCCTCCACCATTCTGACAATTGAGTGTGTATGTTTTTGTTCCTACAGAAGCGGGAGTGACAGACAGATTTGAATTTGGTTGCAAACCTGATTGAACCAAATCACCCGAAATGTTACAACCTGCTGCATTCGTTGTATTCCAAGCAAGCGTTGAAGAAGAACCTATATAGATCGAACTCGGTGCAGTAAAACTATTGATAACGGGCGGTAGCGCTTTAAACACCGTAAACGTAACGAAAGGTAATGTTGGTTGTGGTACATCGTTTAGATCGGGCGCTTGATTATAATACGAATCTTGGCAGAACATTCTAAATGGTGCTAACACATTACCTGTAGGAGTACCCCACCCGTAAGGGAAGGTTAACGTTTGACTTCCTGTTGGTACTTTAGCAGATCCCGACCATCCAATGCTACCGCCATTTTGACCGAAACAATCTTGCGTATTAACGGAACCCCATGACATTATCGCAGATTCACCTTCGTACACTGTTGTTTTATTTGCGCTCAAGAAATTCAAGACTGGTTTTGGAAGCGTTGTGAACAAAATTGTCTTTGATGTTGAAACACCCGTTGGCGTATATGTACACGTAAGAGTGAAAGCGTTAACTCCCCACTTCATAGGACGAGCACTGAGCACAGGACTACTCCTTGTGGTCAAAAGATTTGTATAAGTACCATCATCCGAAGAGAAGCTACAGGTATTGGCACCCGTACTTGCCCATGTAAAAGAGAGATATTCATAACGAGGGATCGGGGTTGAAGGAGTGACAACAAACGATGTTATAACTGGTCCAGCCGGACACGCCGCTGTATTACATGCTTGCGATTGAGAAGAAGAACCGACACATCCAGCCCCACCATTCGCAGGAGAAGGATTGGTACATGAACGTGTTTGCATTTGAGTTCCACCTCCACAAGATGCAGAACATGAACTCCACGCACTCCACGCACTCCAACCTCCATTCACGGGAGTACTGCAAGATTGAGTATTACATGACTGTGATGAAGATCCAGTACAATTTAGTCCTCCATTTGCCGGTGATGGATTGGTACAAGAACGATATTGTGTGCCACCTCCGCAGGTTGTACTACATGATCCCCACGCGCTCCAACCGCCATTTACGGGAGACGCAACGGAATACGGAATATTTTGCGAACCATACAAGAAAGGATACACGCCGTGATACGTCACACCAACAAGAGCATTGTAATTTCCAGCACTTGAAGGAGCGATATAACTCTGAGACATTGGTCCGACATAGTGTTGAGGAAGAACTGTTTTGTTGACGCCGTTTATCATAACGTCAACGACTGAATAATCATTTGAGTTGATTTGAGGATAACCGTTCAAACAACTGAACACAGTAAATGTAACTGTCGCGGTCATCGTTTCTCCCGGACTATACGTAGATTTATTCAAACTACCATTATATCCGAGCAACACATTACAACCTTGCAAACAAATGGATATCGTATCTGCAGATGCGGATTTTGTTCCACCAAACAGTCCTGAAAAAACAAAAAGTCCGACGATCAAAAACATTTTTATTCCATTCTTTGAACCTTGCTTTTTCTTATATGCATAAACACCTCCCAAAACAGCACCCAACAAAAGCAACGTAACAACAACCCACGTAGAATTGTTCGATCCTGATTCGGTTGGGATACTTGAACTTGATGAAATAACTTTGTCGATTTTTTCCGCAAGAACCGCGCCAGCTTGATTAACGATCTTTGAGTGAATGACCGGATCATGACAATCTTTCACAATGGGTATTGAGACGTTCTCAAATCCGCCTTGTTTTCCAAAATTCAATTTCAAAGAAGTTTCTTCACTACACAAGGCGCCTTGACCGTCGGTAATGGTCAAAACCAAAGTGGAATCAGCTGCCGGTTCTTTATTTACAATACGCGCTCCCGAGAACATGTCCGCATAACTGGTCCATAAGAAATGTGCTTGTGCAGTATCTCCTTTTTTATATGCATCTTTATCAAGCGTCAGATTTTGGATCGTGGCGCTCTCGCCTCTCAAAACATAATGGAAAGTAAAAGGTGATGAAACAGGTTCTTTTTGTTCATTCACAAACTGAAGAACAACATCATATGACTGTGGTTTTGTCGCTAAAGAAAGCGGCATTTCAAAAGAACGCGTCTCACCTTTTTTTAAAACAACAGCGTCTCCCGTTTTCTCAGAAACAACTTCGCCGAACATCGAACGGTAAAATGTTTTTAACGTAGGGGTGAAGGATTTCTCTGCGGCAAAAGTATTTTTTACTGAACAGTGAGCAATCAAAGTTTCACTGCTTAAAACATCAACACCCTGCAACGGTTGATATTTTTTATCTGCGGTTTCTCCTTTAACTGTCAAAAAACAACTGGCGGCATCTATCTTTAATTCACCGTTTGTTCCACTTCCTTTAAGAGATATCGGCTCCTGTGTAAATTTCGAGTCAAAAGGAAATCCATCTGAATTTTTTGCGGTTACTCCCAGAAAATATGAACCCGCCAAATATGTCGGCGCTGTATAGACGACTTCTTTGTGTCGAAGGTCGTTCTCGCCCAAACTCAACACATCGGCGCTATACACTTTACTATCGGCAACAACAGAGATCTCTCCATTTTTATTCTTGGAAAGAAGTTGTATTGCATAAACAACTTCAGGTTGAACGCCAACCCTGTTTGAAATATCAAAAGAAACTTTTATGACGTTTTCTTTTTGATCGAGAATCTTCAGATCATAGATATTTACCGTGGCAATAGTATTTATTTGCATTGCAGCGGATGTTGTTTTTACCGCCGATGTTGCAACTTGTGCATTTGCGGCAAAAAAGGACGGGGACAAAAATAATAATACTGCAAATAAAAACGTTGTAATAATTCTCGCGTCCCTTTTAAAAATCGTGTTCATAAATACATTTCTTAGACTAATAAATAATTAAAATACTTTGTGTTTATTATAACAAACTATTAAATTTTTAGACAATAAAAAAACGTTAACAACAGTCACAAAAAACACGGTCTACTTCCACATAGACCGTGTTTTTCATTTATGCCACAACTTGATTCTATCGAATCTTGTAATCGTATTTACAGTCACTTTTACAATTTGCAAAATTCTCCCCCGATTCGCACTTTAAGTTTCCGCAAGAATATATGATCACCGGTTTTGTTACACCATCACACGTTAACTTAAATTCTGTTGTTTTGTTGAGCTGTGGTGTAACAGTCAAATTGCCACTTCCGCCGACCCCCGCAGTGTGACTTCCACTCCATGCGGGCGTTGAAGGATAATCCGAACTTCTTGTACACGAATTGGTTGTCCCTTCCCAAGTCAATTTAACACTAGTATTAACAGGGTTGGAACGCCCTACATTGTAATAATCAGAGGAAAACGAGAACGGAGGAGGTGGAATAACCGGATTGACCACAACAGTTACCGATTTTGAGATCGGACCACCGGGACCGGAACAGGTGATGGTATATGTTGAGTCAGACGTTGGAGAAATAGGTTCACTACCGTCCATTACTTTCGTTCCTATCCAAGCCCCCGTTGCCGCACAATCACCTACATTACTTTGCCAATAAAGAGTTGTCGAATCTCCGGAATCAAGGGGGTTCGTTCCCGCCCAAATGTTAACAGATGGTTCTATGACATTAAAAGGAGTTGACGTTGAAATTTGTTTTCCCGTAATATTGCTGTAACACCAAAGACCCATAGTCCCCGTAAAAGTTGAAGCCGGAGTAAGAACTTGACTGCCGGATATTCCACCGGGAAACCAAAGATACGTGCCCGACCGACCACAACCATCAACATTTTCAGCATTCCAAAAAACATTCGTATTTGTTCCTCTAATAACGGTTGTTGTACTTACACTGAAATCACGAATTTTAGGATCAGCCAAAGCTGCGATTGTGATTTGTGCTGTCTTTACCGTAGTTTTCCCTGTTGGACCGGTACACGTAAGCGTATAAGTATATGGTCCTCCCGGGTTACTCAGTGTAAAAGATTGAACGCCGCCTGATCTGTTTTTTGCAGCTGGTGTAGTCCAACTACCTGAGGGGTCGCCCCCCGTTGCAGTACAACTCGACGAAACATCCGGATTGGAAACAAACCATCTTACTGTCGCGGTTTCACCTTGATTAATGATTGTTGAATCTGCAGAGAAAGTTACATTCGGAGCTGGGGTTGAAACATTCACTGTTACTGTTTTTTGAGTAGAGAACTTAATAATCGGATTGGTTTGTCTACAAATAATTCCAAAAGTATACGGGCCATCAACGTCATTCACCGTTAAAGTTTTAGTACCACTCGTTGGTTTATTTCCACCACCCCAACCCCACGGACCGGTACCGGCACAATCGAAAGCACCTGTACTTGTCCACGAAAGTTTGACATCATCAAAAACTTTAACCGTTGCCGAGCTTGGCGGGTCTACCGTAAAGGAAACATCCAAAAGAGCGCCTGCTGGCAATACTTCAACAACGATAGGCTCTGTTGTAGCGTTTCCACCAAGACCTGTACATGAAATATTATACGTGTGTGGAGAACCGGCAAGTGTTGGTGTGAAAGTATACGAGTTACCAGAACCGCCTGCTTTAGATCCGTTCCAAGCAATATCCCCCGATCCGGTACAAGAAGTACCGTTCGTGTCCCAATAAAGAGTTACTGGATCACCATCTCTTAAAGATGTTTTACTTGACCAAAAAGAAACGGTCGTCGGCCCGGAAACAGTATATGGATATAACCCAACCCCATGAGCAAAATCACTATACCATGTTTTTGCCGGCAATGGTTTGTTGCGATAATACCAACCAACGAACTGAGCGTTGTATGATCCCGGTATGGTAGGAGCAGTATATGTTTGATATGTCGTAGCGGAAGAAATAGTCGACTTTGGAGTAACTTCTTTATAACTGTTATTTATAGTCGCGTAGAGATTTGAAAAGTCATTATCAAGATAATTAGAATAACCGTTCGAACAATTAAATTGAACAAAAGAACCGTGAGCGGTAATGGTCGATCCAGGACTGTACGTACTTCTGTCCAAACCGTAAGAAAAATCAACCCAAACCGTTTGCCCCAAAGGATTAACTCCCTGCACAGTCAATACATCAGCCGACGCTTTGTGACTTCCTCCAAAAAGTCCCGCAAAGACAAACATTCCGAACAACAAAAACATCATCATGTTGTTTTGCATATTCTGTTTCTTTTTGAATACATATGCGCCACCACCGATAACGATCAACACAACGATCGTGATAACAATAGCGATGATACCGTTTTTGTTTGATGAGACAGGTTCTGTTGTCGTCGCAATTTCTTCAACGGGACTTGAACTTGCAGACGTCATCTTAACAACATTTTCAACGAGCACCGCACCGGCTTGATTCATAATACTTGAACGTATCGTCGAGTTATAACAATTCTTCGTGATCAAGATCGAAACTCGTTCGACACCCCGATCACCGGAACTTAATTTCTGCAATGTTTTTTCACCGCAAGAAACACCCTTTTCATCTACAATAGAAAGCGTCAAACTGCCCCCTGCAATAGAACCGACATTCGTGGCACGCGATCCATAAAAAACATCAGCGGGACCCGTCCAAAAGAAACTTACGTGCGCGGTCTCTCCTTTTTGGTAAGCGTCTTTATCCAAAATGAGATTTTGGATCGTCGCACTTTCACCTCGAAGTACATAGTGGAATATGACCGGCGATGTCACCCGTTCTTTTTGTCCATTTACCAAAGAAAGAACAACGTCATATGCCTGCGGTTTGATTGCAAGAGTTATCGGCAATTCCAACATGCGTGTTTCCCCCGCTTTCAAAGTGATCACACTTTGTGAATTTTCAGCGATCAAATTACCGAGTGTCGAACGATAATATGTTGCAAACATCGGCGTAAAAATCTTTTGTTCGGTAAAATTATTCTTTACGGAACAGTGTGCCAACAAAACTTCAGTGCTCGAAACATCGATCCCTTGCAATGGAACATACTTTTTTTCAGGAACTTCGCCTTTTACCGTCAAAAAACAACTCCCCGCATCCACAAACAATCCGCCTTTTGAG
>Ga0172379_10006621_pt1 | contig 15395 bp, 14 predicted proteins | sample GrowelOW334metaG_FD_119756 | JGI IMG/M metagenome (GOLD analysis project Ga0172379, IMG submission 119756) | Groundwater microbial communities from an aquifer near a municipal landfill in Southern Ontario, Canada - Groundwater well OW334 metaG | ecosystem: Environmental > Aquatic > Deep...
AAGGTAGCGGGTAACGCCCGCCGTCCGTGAGGATAGAGGTGCGAACAGTGACGCCTAAGGCGAAAGCCGAAGGAAGCCCAATCCCAACGTAGTTGGCTTAACTCCACGATAGGGACAAAAAAGTGGAGATGAAACGGCAAAATCTTTACCCGAGTGCAAGACCGTGTCTTCTGAGAAATCAGAGGAAGAGTCGCTCGAGTTCGAGAGTAATCTCGAACCTAGATAAATTATTACCTAAACAGAACCCGGCTTACGGTTTGCTTCCAGGAAAACCTACCTTTACGGTAGGTTTTCCTTATTGTATACTCGTATCGTTGTAGGCCTGATAAGGCGTAATAATGCCAATGTACCTGCCTGCCGGTAGGCAGGGCTCAGCTGAACCAGCTGATAGGGTAAATGTGGCAGGAGAAGCATCGAATGAAGTTGGTGTATTATTGATATAAGTTTGCCAATGTAGCTCAGCTGGTAGAGCAACGCTTTCGTAAAGCGTGGGTCGTCGGTTCGACTCCGACCATTGGCTCCATGAATAATCCGAATATCGCGATAATTTCCGTTCTCGCGGGTGCAGGAGGTGACGACGCAAAAGATTGGGCGCAAATACTTTTGCGTATGTATTCGCGTTATGCGGATATGAAAGGTTGGAAAAAAACACTTATCGATGATTTTACTCTTGAGATAAAAGGAATAGACGCATATACAAGATTGAAAGATGAGTCGGGGGTGCATCGACTTGTGCGTATTTCTCCTTTCGATGCAAAAAGATTGCGTCACACCTCGTTCGCGCTTGTAGAAACTCTTCCTGAATTGCCTGAAGTAGAGGTTCGCAATTTCCAGATTCCAGAAAAGGATTTGAAGATAGATTTTTCTCGAGCAGGCGGTCCTGGGGGTCAGAATGTAAATAAAGTGGAAACGGCCGTGCGTATTGTCCATTTGCCGACCGGTCTTGTAGCAGCGTCACGTGCAGAGCGTTCGCAAGCAGCAAATCGTGAAAAGGCACTCGTACTTCTCAAGGCAAGACTGATTACTCTCATGCAGGAAAAACACCTTGCATCACTTGAGAATCTACGTACAAAAGTAACACCGGAGTGGGGTCACGAGATTCGTTCCTATGTACTTCATCCTTATAAGCAGGTAAAAGACCATCTCACTGGAAAGAAGTTTTCTCGTGTGGAAGATGTTTTAGATGGAAATTTAGATGTGCTTCTTAAATAGATTTGATATAATAAACAGTATGAAAAAGTACATGTTTGCTTTTTTGGTGGTTGGATTTGTCTCTTCTTTCGGGTTGGTTGGTATTTTTGCTCAGTCAGAAGATACATCAATAAGGGTTCATGTTTATAAGGGATGGAACATGCTTGGCAACGGAGATGATTACCCAAAGCCGTTAATGGAAAAAGCACAGTATATGTTCGCTTATTTTCCAATGTTGAGTCGGTATGTTCAAATTAAACCAGAACTTCCGAGCGAAGAGAGAGATAGAATCTCAAACGAAATTAAAAATGTTATGGGAGGCACTGACTTAGGACGTTATGAGAAACACATGAAAGGTTCTTATTGGTTTTATTATCCAGAAGAAGGGGATATTACTCTTACTGTGTCTGCCGGTCGTCAGCAATATCTTTTGCCGGGATGGAACTTCAAATTCTTTTCACCGGAGATGCTTGGTCATAAATTTAGTGAAGTGACAGGGGATTGTAATGTGCAGCGCGCGTATATTTATGCTTCGAAACAGTTTTCAGAGGGTAAGGATCCTTGGATTAATCTGATGTCGATGGATTTTGGACAAATTACGAATAGTGATTCCAAGCAATTGCTTGGTTATGGCATCCTTGTAAAAGTTGAAAAAGAATGCCAACTAGGGGTAAAGAATGTGGTTCCTAATTTGCCAGCATTACCTAATTAATACTACCTATGAATAATAAAAAAAATATTGCGATTGTCGTTCTTGTTCTCGTTGTTTTGGGGGTAGGTTACTACTTGCTTAATTCCTCGAGTAAAGAGCCTGGCAGTTATAAATCTTCGGATGTATTACTTCCTCCATCATTACCACAAGATTAGTTTTTAAAAAGATCGCCCTCGTGGGCGGTTTTTTTATTTCTTCTTATTAGACTTTGATTGTTTTTCCATTTTAAAGAAATTTTGTTGAATAGAGGGTGTAAATTTGGTATACTGAGCACATAAGAGCTTTTCAAGGCAGGTTTTATTTGCAACTATGATTATCTTTCAAAATGTAACGAAGACGTATGCCCGCGAGGTAAGCGCACTTGATAAGGTAAGTTTTAAAATTCAGCCAGGCGAGTTCGTCTCTATTGTGGGTCGTTCAGGAGCAGGGAAGTCCACCGTTATTAAACTATTAATTGGTGAGGAAAAACCAACCAAAGGGCAGGTTTTCTTTGGTTCTTATGAGGTAAGTAAGTTGAAGTCAGGAGAACTCCCTGAATTACGAAGACATATTGGTGTAATATTTCAGGATTTTCGCTTATTGATGAAAAAAACAGTTTTTGAAAATGTAGCATTTGCACTCGAAGTATCGGGGCGACCACAATCAGAAATTAATGAATATGTGCCACAGGTGCTTGATATGGTAGGTATCAAAGACAAAGCAAAAAACTTTCCTGCTGAGCTTTCTGGTGGGGAGAAACAACGTGTAGCAATTGCCCGCGCAATGATTAACCGCCCAGATGTACTCATTGCCGATGAGCCTACAGGAAATCTTGATCCCTACAATACATGGGAAGTGGTAAAATTACTTACGAAAATTAATGAATTAGGAAGTACGGTAATTCTCGCAACTCACGCGAAAGAAATCGTGAATTCATTAGGACAGCGTGTGATTACGCTCGAAAATGGTATGGTAATTAAGGATGAAGCAAATGGAAGATTTATTTTAGACTAATTATGGTAGTAACACTTACACGCATTATTAAATACGGATTGCAGGCATTTCTTCGGAATGGCTGGCTTACGGTATCGACAGTAAGTATTATGATTCTTGCAGCAATTGTGTTTGAGGGACTCGTGCTTTTTAATGTAACGGGAAAGACCGCTATTTCCTCTATTCAGGAAAAGATAGACATAAGCGTTTATTTCAAAAGCAATGCTTCAGAGGACGGCATCCTAAATATAAAAAAATCACTTGAGGATCTTAGTGAAGTAAAGAGTGTTGAATATGTCTCGCGGGAGATGGCACTTGCAGAGTTTAAGAAGAGACATGAGGGCGACGCATCAATTACTCAGGCAATTGAGGAACTCGATCAAAATCCACTTCTCGCATCACTGAATATCAAAGCAAAAGATCCAAACGAATACAAAACAATCGCAACGTATTTAGAAGCAAAAACATTAAAAGATCAAGTTGAAAAGATTTCTTTTGCGGAGAACCAAGTGGTGATTGAGCGCCTTGTAGGATTTATTGATACCCTTCGCAAAGGAGGCATTACACTTACGCTCTTTCTTGCATTTCTAGCAGTAATAGTCACGTTTAATACAATTAGACTCGCGATATTCTCAGCAAGTGATCAGATAGGTATTATGCGCCTTGTGGGAGCATCGAATGCCTTTATTCGTGGCCCCTTTTTAGTAGAAGGCCTTGCCTACGGACTTATCTCAGCCATCGTGAGCTTTCTTCTTATGATTCCACTTATTAGCTTCATTTCGCCCTATGTGTATAGTTTTATTCCGGAGATTAATCTTATGGCGTACTGGTCAACAAATGTATTCAATCTTTTCTTTTATCAATTACTTTTCTGTGTGGGTCTTGGGATTCTTTCAAGTTACATAGCAGTTCGAAAATATCTTCATCTCTAACAAAAATCCCTCATACATGAGGGATTTTTGTTATTCTATTTCACTATGTTTTGTCTTCTCACGTTCATGCTTCCACATATCTATATGTATTGAGATAAAGGTTCCCACAAATGCACCCATTGCAGCAGGGAGGAGATACCAATTGTTTTCTACATACGCAACCACGATAAGACCCCCAGAAAGAACAATGACTGCCGAAAAGAGTGCAGCAGAAAGAGCTTTTCTATCATTGGTGCGGCGAATATAAAATGCCCACAACATATCGCTTATTACAGTGGCCCCGAATACAAGTAGTGCAGTTGAGATATCTAGTTCATTAAACCCCGCAAAGAAAATATTCATAAATAATTATGAGGCGTGTTTTGCTTTAGTGACTTCACGAAGAATCTTTTTTACTTTTTCGATGCTTTCATCGTCAAAGAGAGAGAGCGCGACTACATTTGGATTTTTCTTTTTTAATGCCTTGAATTTTTTCATAAGAGCCTCTTCGGATACCGCATCACTTTTACTTAAGAAGAGATACTCCTTTTTATCAAGAAGCTCTTTATTGTAAGAACCAAGTTCTTTGCGAATGGTACTGTAGTCACTTACAGGACTTTCAGATTCAGCAGAAACAAAGTGAAAGAGAGTTTTTGTGCGCTCAATATGACGAAGGAATTTAATACCAAGTCCTTTTCCCTTTGATGCACCTTCAATAAGACCAGGAAGGTCAGCGAGAATAAGCTCATAATATGCACCGAGGTTTGGTTCGAGAGTGGTGAAAGGGTAGTTTGCTACCTTTGCGCTTGCGCGAGTGAGCTCATTTAAAAGACTTGATTTACCCACATTAGGAAATCCAATAAAGCCAACATCAGCAATGAGTTTTAGCTCGAGACGAATTTTAAATTGCTGACCAGGAAGACCACCTTGCGCTTGTTTTGGAGTTGTATTTCTTGATGAGCGAAAGTGAAAGTTACCTTTACCTCCTTTACCTCCTTTTGCAATAAGAACTCGTTCGCCAATTTGGACAATTTCAATATCTTGTTTTGTATCAAGATTATGGATCACGGTACCTACAGGAATTTGCAATATAAGGTCACTTCCTACGTGGCCATCATTAAATTGCTTCTTTCCATCATCGCCATTCATAGCGCGGGCATCCTTTCTGAAGCGAAATTTATTAAGCGAACTAAGATCAGAAATTCCTTCAAAAAAAACACTACCACCATTACCTCCGCTCCCACCACAGGGACCGAGGGACATAAGGTTCGTATTGAAGGCTACCTTGCCTTTTCCGCCGTTACCCGCGGATACCGATATAGTGACATCATCAATAAGCATTGTAGGTGGACTAACAATACATCATTTTTAGATATTTGGCAATAATAGAATATATTTGTGCGTGTGAGTTATCGTAATTTCGCGGTATAATTGGGTTTGTGGTTGATGTGGAGTTGTAGTTCTATAAAGTAATATATGGTAGTATTTGGACTCATTGGTTTATTTTTAGTTTTTTATGAAAAATGCACTTCTGAAACATTTCGGATTCGATGATTTTCTACCACTTCAGGAGGATATTATTGAAAATATTATGCGTGGTATAGACACGCTCGCACTTTTGCCAACGGGAGGAGGGAAATCGTTGTGTTATCAATTACCTGCATTAGAATTGCCAGGAATTACTCTTGTCGTCTCACCTCTCATTGCGCTTATGAAAGATCAGGTATCAGGACTCAAAGAGAGTTCTATTCCCGCGGTCTATTTAAATAGTAGCCTTGGAGTAAAAGAAGAGCGGGAAATAAAAGCACGACTGGAAGCAGGTGGAGTGAAATTGCTTTATGTAGCACCAGAGCGTCTTTTGAAAGAAGGATTTATGGAATTTCTTGGAAGACTTTCGATATCACTTCTTGCGGTAGATGAAGCACATTGTATCTCAGAGTGGGGACACGATTTTCGTCCTGAGTATAGAAACCTCTCTCTTATTCGAAACTTTTTTCCTAAGGTACCGATTATTGCACTTACCGCAACAGCCACACGAAGAGTACGCGAAGATATTGTTCGCCAGCTTTCATTTAAAGAATACGGGGCTTATTGTGGGAGTTTTGATCGTGAAAATTTGCATTACAGTATTAGGCCAAAGATGGACGCATATTATGAGATTGTAAATTATATCGAGAATCATCCAAATCAATCGGGTATTATTTATTGTCATAGTCGCGCATCAGTAGATCGTATCGCGGAGGATTTACAGGCAGATAGTATTAATGCACTTCCGTATCATGCGGGTCTTTCTACAAAGACACGCACAAAGAATCAAGAAGAATTTAAAAATGGAACTGCATGCGTCATTGTGGCCACTATCGCTTTTGGTATGGGAATTGATAAATCTGATGTCCGCTTCGTAATTCATCACGATCTACCAAAAAACATCGAAGGGTATTATCAAGAAACAGGAAGAGCGGGGCGCGATGGAAAACCTGCGGAGTGCATTCTCTTTTTTAGTTATGGAGACAAGCGGAAGCACGAGTATTTTATTAGCAAGCGTACAGATCCTGTACAAATTCGTATTGCAGAGGAACAACTAGAAACTATGGTGACTTATTGTACTGCACAGAGGTGCAGAAGAATGATGCTCTTGCAGTATTTTGGCGAAAAATATTCGCGTACAAATTGTGGACACTGTGATATATGTGCGACAAATAAAATACCCACTATTCGCTACTCACATGGTATGTAAGTAAAAAATGTTATTCCTTACGAAGAGTATAGCGAACAGTTTTTGGTGAGAGAGTTACGAGTTGAAATGAAGAGGGGTAGTCTACTATTTCCTCGGAGATTTTAATCTTCTTTTCTCCCGGGGTTGTATCGGCTATATCTACGAGCACCTTAAGATTTTCATCTTTTAGTAGTTTAAATTCTCGATTTTCTCCCGCAAGAGTAATTGCAATTGTTTTCGGAGTAACGTCATCAATGACGTATCCTTGTGGTACATAGCGAAATTCAAGGGGCGCAGCAAATTGACGATTTACTATTCCTGCTTCTGATTGGACTACAAAGATAAACCAGAAGGCGAGTGCAAAAAGTACCGCAGCCGCTTTTTCGGGAATATTGCGCGTGAAGAGTGCATAAAATCGCCCTTTTGTTTGGGAGGGCATTGCATCATGGAGAAATGCTTGGAGCGCTTCTTTAAGTTCGATTGGTTCCCGCACCATGGTAAGAGTTCCGTCGTGTGCATATGAAATAGTGCCACGTTCTTCTGAAACTACAACAATAAATGCATCGGAGCGTTGTGAAAGACCAAGTGCCGCACAATGTCGCGTTCCTAAATTTTCATATTCAAACTTTTTTGCGAGAGGAAGTCGTGCGCCGAATTTTTCAATACGGCTGTTGTTTATTATCACGGCACCATCGTGACCAGGGGATGAATCATCAAAGATACTAAGAAGGAGAGGAACCGAAATACGTCCTCCGAGAGTTACACCGCCACTTAAAAAACGATCGATTGATTGGCGACCGGTAAACACAATAAGGGCACCCATTTTTGTCTCTGCAAGACGCATGATAGTAGCAATGCTGTCGTTTAAGGCCACCTCAGAGAAAGTATTCTTTTGCTTTAAAAATGAAAGAATGCGCCATGTGGCAAGCCACTCAAAGAAGTAGCGGAGTTCTCGTTGAAAAATAACGATAAGAATAAATACGAAAAAAGGAAACACCGTTTGAAAGATGAGACGAGTAAGATAAAGGTCAAAGAAGCGTGCGGCAAAGTAAATTGCACCGAAAAGAATAACACCAAGAAAAATGAAAAATGAATGAGTACGTTTTAAAAGGAGAATAAAAAGGTAAGCAAGGAAAGCGACTACAATGATGTCGAGCGTTTCTTTTATACCAAAGGTAAATTCTGTTCCTTTAATCAAATCACTTAAGAAAGTTATGACAGTTACATACATAACACCACTATACCGTGTTTTGTAGACACGCTCAACGGGAGGTGTTATAACGAAATGAGTAAATTAACTTTTCCCAAAGGAGACTTCTATGGAGCAGTTGAATATTATTCAGGCGTCATGGGCGAGTATTGGTATTTTCGGAGATTATCCGGAAATTCTTCTTCGTGGTATTGCCGAGCTTCAACATGAGTTTACTGCAATGACGCCAGTCCTTGTGCCTGGGCATCGTGAGAAATTCTGTATTACGGTTCCATGCACAGAGGGAACTATGAAGGTATTTCTGAAAGCAAAATTTCATTTGCACTCAAATGCAATCGATTTTTACAAATCCTATATAAAGCTTCGAAAAGATGCGGAGCAATATCCTGCGAGGTGGAGAGATGCATTACAGCGCGCGGTGGCGTGGGACATGCGCCGCGACTCTGTGGTAAATGAGATATGTGTAAGCCGTATTGCACAAGAGCGATATTTGGAAAGGTTTGATGAAGAGCTTCCCATCGAACGCTCGATAGGATTTGTAGTTGATCGCATGGGACATAAATGGGGAATTTTTGAGTTTTTTGATGATATTATTCGTCCAAAAGAATTCTCGCGACATGCACAAATGATGATTCGCACACAGAGGAAGACACTCGCAAATCTCATCACTCGAAGACTTCCGGAGATCGGCGTTGTATCGAGTGATGTTATGAACGAGAAAAACATTCTTATTCGTGGCACTTCTCACAATCTTGATTCACTCCGATTTGTGGTAGTCGATACGGAAGATTGGATGCAAGTATTATAATCCCTATAAGCTAAATCGCTTACGGGGATTTTTTTCTTGACTAGACTTTTTCTTGCGCGTATTGTGAAATTAGAAGCTTGTCATTCTCTCACGACCTACGGAGGTATTTAATGGGAAAAAGTAAAGACAAAGGAAATAGAGTAAAGAAGGTGAAGAGACGCCGACAGTGGAAACGTATTAAGACAAAGAAGACAAAAAGATGGATGGATAGAAAAAATTGGATGGATCACCATCATCTTATTCCTAGAAGTCGTAATGGTGAAACCACTCCTGATAATCTTCTTAAAATAAAGCGTTTTCGGCATGAAGCTTGGCATATTCTTTTTGATCTTCCCGATCACAAATGCAGAACATTAGATGAAATTATTACCCTTCTAATGCGTATGAGTCGTGCAAAGAAACGACAGAAAAAACAATAAAATATGTATAAGCCCCTTTTGCAAATCAGCGAAAGGGGATTTTTTATGAAAATGATTTGTTATACTAAATCTAATGTTAGGAAAAGAAGAGAGGAATACCTTTCTTTTGATGATACATAATCTTAGTTAAAATAAAGATATTGAATGAGGAAGGAACCTCAAATACCTTGTGAAGGAAGATCGTCGCTTATGTAATATCACAAAAAGTCACGAATTATCTCTTACAACACACAGTTATTACATGAAAAAAAATACCCCCAAGAAGAGATTGTCTGTGAGTCGTAAGACTGCAGATAAGGGTAATAAGGATGAATTTGTAAATGCAATTGAGAAAATTGGTGTTCACGATCATCTTTGTCTTATTTATAACAACAAGAAGGAACAATTTGCGGCCGTGATTCCTTTTATGAGGACAGGTCTTGAGCGTGGGGAGAAGTGCGTTTATATAGTAGACGATAATATCGCAAAAGAAGTAATAGATGCAATGCATCTTGGAGGTATCGATGTAGGTGCCGCTCTTAAGAAAGGTTCTCTTTCTATCATAAGCAAGAAAGACGCCTATTTAAAAAATGGTTATTTTGATCCTGACGAGATGATAGCGTTTTTGAAAGAATCTACGGATGCGGCAAAAAAAGAGGGATATGTTGCACTTCGTGCAACGGGTGAGATGACATGGATGTTAGGAAATGAAAAGGGTAACGAACGGCTACTTGAGTATGAAGCAAAGCTCAACAGATTTTTTCCGAAAAATGATGCGCTCGCAATTTGTCAATATAACCACAGGCGTTTCCCTGAAGAGATACTATTGGGGGTTATTCAAACTCATCCGCGTGTGGTAGTGGGGAATACGGTATGTAAGAATTTTTACTATATTCCTGTCGAAGAGTTTTTAAAGAAGGGAGGAGAGACTTTTGAAAAAGTTGATCGTTTGCTCAAAAATCTTCTTGATCGTGAAAATGCTGAAATCGTGCAAACTCGATTAGAACAAGAGAATATAAGAGTGAGTCGGGCATTGCGAATGGTAAATGAAATTAATCATGCATTAATTCATATTACCGACGAACAGGTTTTACTTAACAAGGTTTGTCAAATTGTAGTAGAAATTGGCGGGTACCGTCTGGCATGGATTGGATTTGCAGAAAGCAACAAAGAAAAAAGCATTCGTTCCGTGGCACACGCTGGTTTCGAATTGGGGTATATTGAGTCACTTAAGCTTACATGGGCAGATACCATACGTGGACGTGGCCCAACAGGAACCGCTATTCGGACGCGTAAAGTAAGTATTGCGCGTGACATCGCAACAGACCCTCTTATGGAGCCATGGAGAGAAGATGCATTGAAGCGAGGGTATCATTCAAGTATTGCACTGCCGCTCATTATAAATAGTGATGTGTCTGGAGTATTTACTATTTATTCAGGAGAATCAAACGCATTTATTCCCCGAGAAGTTGAGATATTAAAAGAATTAGCGGACGAGCTCTCATTCGGCATTGTTACAGGGCGTACGCGTATTGAACGCAAGTCACTCGAAGAAAAATTTAAAATTATTTTTGATAACACGAATGACGGAATTATTTTGGTGGAATCAGAAAGTAAAAAATTTATTCTTGGTAATAAAACGATTTGCCAAATGTTGGGATATTCACCCGAAGAGATAAAAACGCTTACCATTGCAAATATTCATCCTAGAGAAAGTCTGCACAATGTAATGGAACAGTTTCGGAAGCAGATGAAGGGAGAAATAAAAATTGCGAGAGACCTACCAGTAAAAAGAAAGAATGGAAGTATTTTTTATGCAGATATAAACACTTCACGCGTAACAATTGGAGGGATTGTATATGGGTTGGGAGTATTTAGAGATATTACTGAACGCAAACGTAGTATTGAGGAATTGACCAAACTGAAAAAAGCGGTAGAGACCTCAGGTGAAGCAATATACACAACTGATTATGAAGGAATTATCGCGTTTGTGAATCCTGAATTCACCGACCTTTATGGGTATACTCCTGCTGAGGTTGTTGGTAAAAAAACACCTCGCATTTTGAAAAGCGGATTGCGGAGTTCTAAAGAATATGCTGCATTTTGGAACGAATTACGTGCTGGGAAAATAATAAGAAGTGACCATGTAAACAAGACAAAAGATGGAAGATTTTTAACAATTCGAAGTTCAGCAAGTCCTATTTTTGATGACAATAAAAAGATTGTTGGTTTTTTGGCAATTCAACATGATATTACTGAACAGGAAAAAGTAGAAGAAAAATATCGGCATATTATTCAAACAACAAACGAGGGAATTTGGGTAATTGATAAAAATCATCGACTCACTTTTGTAAATCCACAAACACTAAGAATGCTCGGATATGCAGAGGAAGAAGTGTTAGGTAGAAAAATGGATGAATTTATAGCACCCGAAGAATTCAAAGAACATGAGTATCAGATGCAGGAGCGTCAAAAAGGAAAAGCAGGTTCATATGAACGCCGTTTCCTCCAAAAAAGCGGTGCAATAATCTGGTGTAACGTCTCAGCTGCGCCAATGTTTGATAATAGAAGGAAATTCATCGGCTCATTCGGGATGCTTACCGATATTACTGAACGGAAAAAAGCAGATAAGCTTATTAGCGAAGCGTCTCAATACACTCGCAGCCTTATTGAGGCGAGTCTTGATCCTTTGGTTACTATCAGTGCTGATGGAAAGATTACTGACGTGAATAAAGCAACCGAAGTAGTAACGGGATATTCAAGAGACAAGCTCATTCAGAAAGAGTTTTCTGATTATTTTGCAAACCCAGAAAAAGCACGCGAGGGATACCAAAAGGTATTTCGTGAAGGGGCAGTACATGATTATCCGTTGGAAATTCGTCATAAAGATGGACACATAACACCAGTATTGTATAACGCTTCGGTATACAAGGATAAGGAGGGAAATGTGCTAGGTGTTTTTGCTGCAGCTCGTGATATTACCGAACGAAAGAAAGCCGAGTTAGAGCGTGAGCAATATTTCAAGTTTTTCAATCTCTCAACGGATATTATGGTGATTGCGGATCCAAATGGTAACTTTAAAAAAGTAAATCCAATGTGTTTGAGTGAGTTGGGGTATTCCGAAGCAGAGCTCATATCAAAACCTTTTATTGATTTTGTACATCCTGATGACAAGCAATCTACGCTTGATGAGATGGCAAAACAAATCAAAACGGGCTCATCTCTCGATTTTGAAAATCGTTATATAGGGAAGAATGGAAAAATTTTATGGTTATCATGGCGCGCGAATTTTAATAAAAGCGAAGGAATTACGTACGCAACCGCTCGTGATATCACTGATCGTAAGCAAGCAGAGGAGGCCCTAAGAATAAGCGAAAAACGTTTTCGCACAATTATTGAACATGCTCCAGATGGATTTACACTTAATAATGCGGAAGGATTTATTCAGTATGCGAGTCCAGCAGTTGAACATATTTTAGGGTATACCCCCATCGAAGTAACAAAAGGCAATCCCGCAGATCTCACACATCCAGATGATCTACCAACCATTCTCGCATTATTGAAGGATTTGGTTCAAACGCCGAATAAGGTTGCCACCCTACAATATCGAATGCGTCATAAAGATGGTTCATGGCACTGGCTTGAAAGTACTATCAGTAATATGCTTGCTGAGTCGGGAATAAACGCAATAGTGTTCAACTATCGTGACGTCACAGAGCGCAAGAATGCGGAAGAACGAATTAAGGAATTAAGTGAGCTTAGAAGTAAATTTTTGAATATCATGGCACATCAATTGAGAACGCCATTATCATCAGTAAATTGGAATTTAGAAATGTTAATAAATGGGGACCTCGGTAAGGTAGAAGAGACACAGAAAAAATTTCTTCAAGTTACTTACAATGAGAGTAAAAAAATAACGAATCGTATTCGTGACCTTTTGGCAGCAGTGGATATCGAAGACCAGCGCGTACTTATCAAAAAAGAAGATTTTCAGATTGATAGTCTTGTTTCATCAATCGTGGGTGAAATACGGGAACGAAGCGCACTCAAAGGATTAAAATTTATATATAAAGAACCACACGAAGGATTACCTTCAATCAGTGGCGATGGCGAAAAGTTGAGGATTGTACTCTCTCAATTGTTGGAAAATGCGGTAACTTATACGCCTGAAGGTGGTGAGGTTTCGGTTACTCTCTCACAGAAAGATAAGGAAATTCGTTTTGAAGTAAAAGATACCGGTGTTGGCATTCCTGCTGGGGAACAACATCGTATTCATGAGCGATTTTACCGCGCATCAAATGCTTCAGTTATGCATCCTGATGGATTTGGACTCGGTCTCTATGTGGCGTGGTACTTTATTCAACAGCACAATGGCACTATTGGATTCGAAAGCAAGGAAGGGAAGGGGAGTACGTTTTGGTTTGAAATACCGATCAAAAAAATCTCTTAAAAGAAGTGGTGAATAATAACGGAGGAGGCAACAAGAAATGCTCCAATGACATTTAAGACCACCACTCCTGCGGCAATGTCTTTTATACGTCCTATGGCAGGATCATGATTTGGTTCAACTTTATTTAAGATATCTTCAAATGTGGTATTAATAACTTCTGAGGCAAGAACAAGAACAATAGAAAAAATAGCGAGTGATATTTCAATATAGGTAAATTGTAAGAGGAAAAGAGATGCAATTGCACAAATAGCAATACATGCTTGAATACGGAAGTTTTGCTCTTCTTTCCATACGTACAACAAACCACGGAATGCATCACAGAAACTGCGCACAAGACGAGGGAAGAAGGATAATTTTGGTGCTTGGTACATTACTGTTAGTATAGAACATATGGAAAATATTATTAAATCACTTGAATGGCGTTATGCAACAAAAATATTCGATACTTCAAAAAAGCTTACTGAAGAACAGTTAGATATAGTAACTGAGGCACTTCGTCTTTCCGCATCTTCATTCGGTCTTCAGTCATGGAAATTCATCGTGGTGACGAATTCTGAAGTGAGGAAGCAATTGAGAGAAGCGGCACGTGGCCAGGCTCAAATTACCGACGCGTCACATCTCATCGTGTTCACTACAAACGACATTAATGAAGCTTTGGTAGATGCATATGTTGAATCGATGGGAAGCACGCGGGGAATGGATGAAGAAGCAAGGAAAGGAATGAAAGCCAGACTTTTCGGTTCGGTGCAGAAAAGAACCCCAGAAGCGCTTCGGGAATGGGCGGCACGACAATGTTATATTGCGCTTGGAACACTTCTTACAGTTGCGGCAAATGAAAAAATTGATGCGTGTCCCATGGAAGGATTTGAAAACGCAAAGTTTGATGCAATTTTAGGATTGAAGGAGAAAGGTCTTTCGTCAGTAGTATTGGCTACAGTCGGATTTAGGTCAGAGAATGATAAATACGCGCATGCGGCAAAGGTAAGATTTTCAAAGGAAGAAGTGATAATCGAAATTAAATAAAAATCCCTGCTGGATGCAGGGATTTTGTTTTTATTGATTATAAGGAAATTCCCATATTGAGAGACAGTTGTTCTGCCTCTTCTATCATTTTACCGAGTCCCACATTGATACCATCAATCCAGAAACGTTCATTGGTTGGATCAAGATTAAATGGTTTCATGAGGTCCACCACATCTTTTGTCATTCCGGATTTCAGAAGTTCAAGATAGAGTGGTTCGAATTTGTCGCCAAAGTCTGCTTGTTTGGCATAAAGACTTTGCGTCAAAAGCTCTCCGAATGCGTACCCATAGACATAGAATGGTCTGTGGAAGTGTGGAATATAACTCCACAAATGCTCCGCATTCTCGTAGGTAAAGACCTCTCCTTCCTCGCCATAGAATGGTTTCAACGTTTCAAGCCAGATTGTATCCAATTCCTCAACAGACAATTTTTTTGCCTCAGTCCATTGTGAATAGGAAGAATCCATACCGTGAATACGCCGTTCGAAGTTAGAAAAACCAATTTGGCGAACCGCGGTATTTAGTGTGTCGTCAATTTTCCCCATAAGGAGAGTAAGAAGCGCTTTTGTGTTTCCTTCCTCCATCAATTTCTTTTTCAAGAAATTAAATGTGGTCATCTCACCAAAGACTGATGCAGTTTCGCAATAGGCAATTGGTGCGTGGAACATAAGTCGTCCTTGTTCTCTTCCTGCGAGGATGCCATGTACTCCGTGTCCCAATTCGTGCGCAAGTGTCATTACATCGTTATTGGAACCGAGATAATTCAAGAGCGTGTAGGAGATTGGTGTGCCATTTGGTAATACATCGGAACAATTAAATGCGCCGCTTTGTTTTCCTTTTGTTGCGGGCGCATCAATTCGTTTTGTGGCAATCGATTCGCGGACAATGGCAGCGAGTGTAGGACTGAAGCTTTCATAAGCTGCAATTACTATTTTCTCTGCCTCGTCGAAAGGAATAAGAGTGTCGTCTGAAAACGGCATAGGTGCATTACGATCGCTCCATCGA
>Ga0172379_10006622_pt1 | contig 15395 bp, 37 predicted proteins | sample GrowelOW334metaG_FD_119756 | JGI IMG/M metagenome (GOLD analysis project Ga0172379, IMG submission 119756) | Groundwater microbial communities from an aquifer near a municipal landfill in Southern Ontario, Canada - Groundwater well OW334 metaG | ecosystem: Environmental > Aquatic > Deep...
GATATGTTCCTGCAAGACTTTGGACAAGAACCTCATATGCAATTCCCGCTTTCTCCACCGCCAAAGATTATCCTCATCCCATTCCGCAACAGAACGAAGAATCTCTTGGATATGCTTGGGCTGGAATATAATCCAATTCTCAAACCAATGCCGAAAGTTTGCCTCGGTAAATGCCCCGCCATCGTTTGCCATTGTGATCTAGCCTTTAGGTATTACTCGTCATCGGGAATATCATCAAAGTTTGGCAGGGACCGGAAAGTAATATCTACCTCACCAATTCCCGACGCAAACAATTCGATACCACATCCTGTCCACTTGCCAAAAAGAATATCTAGCCCAATCTTTCCCTTGAAGATTCGGAAGCTTAGACAACCATGGCCGTAACTAATGAATGGATATTTATTCATATTAATCCCCTTCAGTTTGTTCCAAGATATACTTGCAGAAAGACGCCAACACCTCGTCCCCATGCAAAATATCAGCACGCTTACCTACTTTGATATCCTTATCCCTAAAGTATCCGCCGCCGATATATTTGAACTTAAAGGACTTCAGTCTTTCTTCTAGTAATTGTTTTAGGGTTTCAGCATCCATCTTTATCATTCTCCATCATTGCCTTCCCATCGGCGCAGAACCAATCCAATGGCCGCTTCCAATTCCTGGCAATAACATTAAATCTCGGACACTTACAGATTACATAGTCCTTCGCAATCTCGGCATACTCGCACCGACCACAAGGAACTACGTCTATGGTAATGGTTTTCACAGAAACTCAAACCCATTCTTCTTCGGACTTTCCCACGGCTCGGCCAAATCCTTGAAAAAGAAATTGATATCCTTGCGCAATTGTTGGGATTTCTCATCCTCGGACTTAGGCTGGAAAGCTTTGCACCCACTAGAGTTGCCAGACTTAACATCATCAATGTAATATGGGTTTAGCCAGCGGCCATACACTTCTTCTGTTTGAATACGAGCCATAAGAGCTTCATATCCACTGCTAAAACCATTGTTAACCTCGTGGATGTTACACTTATCAATTGTCCAACCATCATTCTTGGTTGGATCTCTCAACTTCATGATTCCGTTTAGTTCAACCAAAAAGTCTGGGTTGGATTTATCTTCGGATTCATTGAAGATTGCAATAATCTTTACCCACCGCCCTTTAATATTAGGGGGGGCTTCATCTTTGATATGAACGAGATCACCAATCTTCGCCGTCTTTATAACTTCATCCTTGGTCATAGCCTTATCCTCCAAGCTTCTTTACCAGCTCATCGATTCGAAGGCTAATCTTATCCGCGGCTCCAGCTTGAACACGAAGCCACTTAACCGTTTTTAGCGCCCGAATAAGGAAGGTAATATCTTTTTGAGTAAGAGTTTCCATTGCTTAGCCCTTATCTTTGATATCGTGAAACATCATTACCGCGGCAGTAAACCCGTTGGAATAGAATTTATCGTACACACTTAGCTTCGACCAGAGCGAATCCATCTCCGCCCTAATCTCGTCAAGCTTATCTGGCCCAGGAGTAGTTCCCAAAAAAGAATGCCGGGCCAGAACAATCATCAGCTCCATATATCTGTTGGATGATAGGCTCATTGGTTTACACTCCTTCAGGAAACTTCTCGGCTAGCATATCGGGCGGAATACTGTTTAGGAATAGCTGGGCAAGAACCTCATCGCCAAATCTTCCTAATACCATATAGCTGCCCTGGCTACAAGTATATTGGACAACCAGGTAATGCATTCGCACTCCCGGTCGCCATTGATGTGTAACAATATCTAGGCTCCTAACCCGATAAGAGCCGGCCACATTCATTCCAATTCCTAGACATTGCATAATCTATTCCTCGCACGTTGGCTTCGGATTCAAACAAGTCTGGTGAATCTTGCAGAAATTGTCCAATGATTCCTGATCGATACACGGCAAAACCCCACGGCCAGTTACCATGATAGCTCCGTCCCCATGCATCAACCCAAAGAAATGTCCGTATTCATGGAGCAATAAAGTATGAAACCAGGCGCCATCAATAGTCCCATCAGCATTAGTGTAGGACTCCTGAACTGCAATTACTACCCGTCCTTCCATTGCAGCTCCCGCAATCTCCGTATCGAATACTTCAGTGGTCATGTATTCGTATCCAGGATCATTCACGCTAATCTTTTGAAGGGTTGCATTGCCATCGACCATTCCCGGCCAATCATCCTCCTCAAAGATTTCATTATTAAAGGTATAACCCTCGTGAAGGAATACCAACGCATCATCCGACCCAGTGGCCTCATACCATTCATCCACAACATGGCGGATAATCTTCAACTCGGTTTCGTTGAAGTTATGATCCACCAGGATATCGCTAGACTCACAACCAATTAGCGCAAGACTAGCAATGGCAATGTAGATGGACGAATTCATTGGTAATTATTCCTTATGGTCGGCCGGCATTAATCTTATCGATCAATGCTTTCAGCAGCTTACCCTGGTCGCTTTTACGGCACTCATAGCCGAGCATTACCTTGGAGCCCTTCTCAACATAAGTGGCGGCATCCCTTAGACCACAACCGCAAGACTCGCGCACTTGCTTTACCAAGGAAATGAAGTTAGGATCATTCTTGGTAAGAGCCGGCAATTGAATAAGGGCATCATCGTCACTATTAGCCTTCACTCGCCTATCGGCAATCACATTCATAATCTTATCGGAAAGACTATAAAGTTCCTCGGTCGATAGCTTCTCTAGTTCTTCGCGAGTCATGGTGGTTATTCCTTATCGTTTGCTATTCTGTCCGTAGCGGCAGAATTCCCGGCATCCAGCACAACTATTCTTGCATGGATAAAGATCGCACTTGGAGATAATCGTGAAGTGTTCCGAGAACCAATCGTTGTGCTTTGGGAGAACACTGTAAACCTTCTCCGGCAATTCGGTCCAAAGATTATCCTTATCCTCGGAATAGAAGTTATCATCGTACTCGTATCCGAAGCACACCAATGATCCAGTTGCGCGACAGATATAGGTTTCCGGCCCAAAGGAACATTCGCCATCAATCTCATGCTCGGCGCGGACATAGGTGCCAAAGCTTTCCAAGATATCCCCGGCCCTAAGACCAAAGGTAACGTGATCCTTCAACATGATGATATACTTGGGGAAATTCATGATGGTATTCCTTTCAAAAAGTTAATAGGGATTGCCGCGCGGATGGATACATAATAATGGGCAGAACATACCCAAACTCATTGAGCCGGATATGCTGAGCCGGTATCACAGCCGCTTTTCCCCGGATAGGACGAATGATTTGCTCCTAGTGAGTATCCGGCCCACTAAAGACTTGTCATTCCTTAATCCGGCTTTCCCTAGACCACACAGTAGGAATTGAACCTACATCCAACTGCAAAGCTGGATGTAACCCTGGCGTTTTTTAGGGGCCATGTTATGTGTGGAAATATGGTTTTTAACCAAGCTCAAGAATTACCATAGCGCCCCTATCAAAACTATTCGTCACTGTATGAGTAACAGAATGAACCTTTAGTCTTGGCCGATAATCTCCAGGCCCAATACCCTCCACATAATCCCCAACCAAAGGGATTGCAACAAACTCATTCGGCCAAGCGGTATGCTTCCACCTATCGATATTGGTATGGCATTTAATATTCATTTATAACTCCTAAATGTTAGAAAAACGTGGCCAGGAATCCCCGCGAGATAAACTCCCGCGCTCTTACCTACAAGTAAGCGAATGATTTGCGAGCCCAGTTGTAGCTAGATTCTTTGTCATTCCTCAATATACGGTTCCCGGCCTAGTCAGTCTAGGTGGAGTCGAACCACCATAAATTTTACCCCTCTGTCATTAGGAGTTTTATTCAGCCCTATGCCTCAATAGTTGACAGTTGTTGTTTCTCGCATATTACCGATAGACTGGCCAATCCGATAGGGGTCGAACCTATTACATTCCGCGCAAGAATGCCCAGCCCTAGGATTGCTGGCAGATTGATATTGTTTAATGATTACGATAGTTTAATCGAAGTCACGTGAATCGGGGTATTGGTCTACGTACTGAGAAACAGCAATGACCCCCGCGCTAATCTCTCCAGGATTCAATTCCTTACACTCAGACTCTTGCCAATCAGGAAAGGTGTCGAAGTCGTATTCCTTATTACGATTCTTTACCAGGATCTCACGAGCCTTTTCTTCCGACTCTGCGCACACAATAGCAAACCGCTCGTAAATCGAAATCGTAAACATATAGATTTTATTCATGGCTTGGTCCCTTCTTAAGGATTACCATACGACTTACAGTAGAAGCACAAGCAACACAATGCCGTGTCTCAATTGTCGCGGTAGACCAACTATGATCGTAGCTATGAAGACGAAGCAAACTGAATTGCTCAATGGAATACTTAACCCCACAACTATGGCACTTGATTACGTTTAGCTTTTCCATGTACCTAAACCCTTCGCAATCGGACAGTAAACTTTCCAAACATCTCGATTAGCTCGTATCCTTCCAGAGAGACAATGCTCAGGCTTCTATCGGCGCTCATATCATCCACAGACCCGCCAATACTTTCCAGATATGCTTCCGCCTTTTGAATTGTCTTGAATGTGGCAAGAACCGTATCATCCATAACCGTATCATCCATACCTTTGGCCCGAACTACCGCGAATGAATGCTTGTAGCTAATCATTTCTATCCCTTCGATTCCTTTGGAGAAAAGGCCCCGCTCAATGCCGCTTTCAATAACAGATTGGACCTTTCACGACCATTCTCAATTGCAAGACTCAAAAGCTCATTGTTCTTAGCCTTAAGCTTTTTGATTTCCGCTTGCAATTCTTGAATGTATAGCTCCTGCTCCAAGAACATCTGGTCAAGAACTTGTGATGGCATTCTCATGGTTCAATCCTCGCCCATATTCAATTCTTTGGGGATAAACTCATCGGTGATTGGCCCGGCATAAACCAAGACAGGGATACAAATGGTATTGGGCCAAACCTTATCTTTTGGATAGAGTTTCTTCCAGGCCGCGGCGCAGATATAACACGGCTTTTCCCAATAGCCATTATCACTCAGATCGCCAGAGCCAAAAGTCATCTCACCGCATATTCCACCTGAGATACCACAATCAGGATTATTGCATCCGATAATCTTATCTTCGCACATGATTCTATTCCTTTATGCCTCAATGTCTGGATTAACCATCCCAATGCACTCAAAGGCCGCTAGCTCAATAAAATCACGTACTTCGGCACACGATCGCAATTCAGAGCTATTGGCAATTACTAGGGCGGCCGAACACATTGCGCCTTCGACTTGCGCCCTGGTTAGACAGAAGTGCTCTCGAAGCATACCTATCATTTGATTATAGGCATTACCAGAAAAGGCAATGTGCGATTCCGGATTAAGATGATTAGGGCCAGAATACGCAATATACCTAGTCGGAGGATTATTAAATCCTTCCCCATATTGTCGAACACTTATGAGAGCCATGGTATTATCCTTTGAGAGCAACACCTAAGTGAGAAGTATGTAAGCAGTCACGGGTTAGAAACTGCCAAACGCTTTATCGTGCATCAGCTCTTATAACTACTGGCGAGCACTATAAGTGACTCCTTACCCCGCTTCATATTTATTTTATTCCAGCAGCTACATACTCCTCCTTAGATATTGATCTCTATCTAAGGAATATCGTTCAGGTTTTTTCCTTACCAGAACTTGTCGACGAAGTGAAAGATGATATAGAGCAGACCCGCAAGTCCAGCCGCCCAAAGTAGGAAGATGAGAACGGTAACAATTCCAATTGCTGACTTCATAGCTATCCCTCCAATGAATGAATTTTGATTTATTAGGTGTGGCTGCAATCTTCACAATCACAGGTGTAGTTATGAGGATGGCAATCACCCTTATCTGACACTGGTTCTTCTTGTTCCATGTCATATTCGGTAGAGGGCATACATTGAAAGCAAACCATCATACGCCCAGGATCATTCGAGTTGTAGGTTTTCCCGCATTCTTGACAAACTCGCTTACTCATAGCTATCCCTCCAGTGAATGAATGTTGAGTGAATTGAGAATCTCCTGAGCTTCCGCCCAAGCAGCATCCGTACGAATTAGCTCTTGGCATTCTTCTCGAAGAATACTGGCAAAAGTACTCATGTGAATGGTGGCACAGTTGTAGAACTTACGAATGGTCTTACGAACCATTGCAAGCTTTTCCACGGCATCCTTCACATGGAAAAGATGAAGCGCCGGACTGGTCTTACGGAAGTCCACAGTGAATGGTGATGGCGGAGTAATGGGATCAGGTTCTGATTGCTCGATATGCTCAGGACAAGTACATTCTTCGTACTCGTTAAAATCCGCACCACAACCTTCGCAAACACTATGGTCTGTCATAAGTGCTACGTCGGGTTCTTCTTGCTCGGGTTCTTCTTGCTCGCAATCCTCGCAAAAGGAATCCTTAGCACGATCACACTCGGAACAATACTTAGGTTGATCGACGGTATAACTCATGAATACCTCTCCACAATGCTGACAGTGAAGTTGTGCCATGATATTACTCCTTTTGGATCTCCCGCAATTGGATGATTTCCTCGGGGGTCAATTCCCTTGGTTCCGGCTCCCAAGACTCAATCCAATCGAATAGGTTTTCTTGGCTATGATCTCTCATGATTACCCCTTAATCCCAGATGTTCTCATTATCCAGCTCAGCCTTATTGAAGGAGTAGTTATACTTATCGATATAGGCTTGGGGATACATTCTCTTTTCGAGCCTCATATGTTCGGCCATCTTCTTTTCGGCCAATTCCTGGCTTGAGAAGATTCCTAGAAAGGTTCGGTACCTATCAGGATGAGACTCGGTGTAGTAAAGCGCAATCAGAGTTGGCTTAACCTCGGCCGGAGCTTCACACTCACACAAGGAAAGGATTAGCCCGCATTGAAAACAAGTACCACAATCTCCGCAGTGGCACTTATCCCAATACATTCCACAACTTGGACAGATTCCGTTATCCATGGCATCCTACCTTTACTCACAGATCCTTACAGCGAAGGAACCGGCTAAGGAGGGAAATCACGTCACCATTATGGAAGGATTGCATTGCTTCCAGGGCGGCTTTCTTCCCATACTCGAATTGGGAATCTTCGGGGTAGTAAGAGTCGATAACCTCAGTATTGACGTACCGAAGATCATCGCAACCACCACCAAAGAGATTCACAATGATGAGAAGCTCGGGCGCATCACCACGAGTATATTCGTTGCTACTCAGGTCGAATTCGGCGGAGATATTATTATCCCCAATGACCGACTTCCAGCGATTGATGACGAACATGAATCCGTCAATGAACTTTTGAGCTGAAGTATTCATGGTATTACCTTTCGTTCATTGTCCCTAATTCCGCGCGCAACTATAACACTTTGATATCCAAGTGCTATTCCGGAGTATAAGCCAGATAGTCGCTTCACCTTACTAGGGTTCCTGACTTCTATCAGCCAAGTTACGCACAGAATTAGAGACACCATTCTATTTATTGAATGGTTCTCAATAGTTAGATTATGTCAAGTGGGAATGATTCTAGAAACATCCGGCGTTCAGCTTCACGATTATCCGCGCCCGCTTCCCAATTGATAGCTTCGGACATAGCATCCGTGGCGTACTCGAAACCCGTGGAGTACAACATGGGAAACTTGCGCCAGCGTCCAATCCTAGATCCCCAATGGTTATCTTCGTTCCAATCCGAAGGAATAAAGAAATAGATCTTGCTATCCCCGGCCTCAACCAGATAATCACTTGGAATTGGTCGACCAGGAAGAAACGAGGTTATGTCGATGATCCTATGCTTGCCACTTGGAGTTAGAATATCCATTGTGCTTTCCTGGTATTAACTAATAAATACCTATGGTTAGAGCGTTGTTAGCCCCTCATAAAAAAACAGGGCAATATCCTCATCGGCAACTCGCGCAATTGTCCCGTAATACCCGTTGTCATCCAGGAATTGCACGATAATCCAGAACGCAAGCTCGGACAATTGATGCGGACAGAAGATTCTCCCAATGGAATCCTTTACCGATGGCTCATGCGTCTGACCATATCCTAGATACTTCATGGTATTGTTCCTTTGGCTTTACTTGACCCCCGGAAACTTACACTCAGGAATCTTTAGAGTTGTACGCGGGAATTCACACTTAGGAATGGTATCGAGCTGCTCCAGTTTCTTCCATGCTTCCGCACAGATAGAACATGGCTCATTGAACTTGCCCGTATCAGGATTGAAGCCCACCCCGAAGATTATGAAGTTTTTTCCCAATAGAAATCCAGGGAGATTAAACCTAGGTTCACATTCCTGTCGCCCGCATCCAAAGCCTTTCGGTCGGGCAATTGGTTTTTTGCTCATGGATTAGTCCAATCCTTCTCTATAGATCTATCCTTCTAATTCCACATACAACCCGCGGTATTTAACTTAATTGAAACCCGCTTTCCCTGGCGCGGCGAATGATTTGTTTTCACTTTGGCCTTTAGTCCGCCAGAACTATCGGCGCCATTATAAGGCTTTCCCAGTGAAACTTTTTGTCATTCTGATTACATAAGATTGTATGCAGAACTAGAAGGATAACCTCCTATTCCCCGAAGCAGGTTTTTGGCCGAGATACCTGCCAAACTCCATTGATACTTACTCGCTATCCTCCTCGACGACAGGGGCAACCGCTTCACGAACCAGCCGAGTCGCATTGGCCGAAAGAACCAGATGCGCCTTGACCGAATCCACGAAGGAACTGCCGGCCATGGACAGAATCGTATCCGCGACTCCATCCTGGTCACGATACACCGCCACCCGGTTCTTATCGATCAGGATCTTCAGCCCGTCATCCGGCTGGCAAAGGTTCCGATACTCACGCCAGGCCGCCCGAATCTCATCCACGGTTGCCGCCTTACGCCCACGCTGCTTCTTATTCTCGCTCATGATAATTCTCCTTATACTTTCTTTGGTGTTGAGTCTTGGGTTAAAGTATTGGAGCTGCCCAACTATTAGCTCCGGTCAATCCAGTAGGAGTCGAACCTACATTCACTTACCATTATCAGGTAGTTAATCCGGCCCATTGTCGGATGGATTGGTGCGCCCCATTATCTGCGGTTACGGGGTCAAACCCTTACATATTGTTATGTGTTAGTTTTTACTCAAAGCTAAGCTAGTCTATTAAAAACAAGTCCTTTTAGCCGTCATCATTCAGTAGAATCTTAGCAGCCTTGACGGCAAGAAAAGCCTGCTCTTGCGTTGCATTCTCCTCATTCACCAAGATTGCCGCGGCTTGTTCTTCGGCTTGCTCCTGAGTACAACCCGTGAATGCCAGGTTGTAGTGCATATGCCGAGCCGCCCTATTAATGAGGGTTTCCATTGTCCTATCCTTTTTTGAAGTCTTTGACGTATTGTTCCGCCGCTTCCACTAGTTGTTCGTTGGTTCTGTAGAAACCATCACCCGGAGGAGTGATGATGTTATGCAAGAATTGCCCCAAACGAAGCTGGGGAAAGTGTTGCCATGCCTTGAGAATTCGCTCCATTACTTCTCGTTGTGTCATTGTCTTAACTCCCCGGAACGATCCTACCGCGATTCAGCTCGGGATATCCCTGCACCGAACATTGGCCCAGGATATCCTTCACGCAAACCACCTTGTAGGTATTGTCACCCACCTTTACTTCCTGGACACAACCCGTTCCAGGATTGTTCCCCCTGGCTACCTCCTTTAGGTTCTCGATGATATCCGCCGTGAGAAGAACGACCAGGCGCTTATCTACTTCGACGTAAGTCATTACAAGTCCTTATGTTTTGGGTTAGGGTTGATGGTTATGGCTTGGGCCAGGATTCGTCCTTACGCACCATTGGAAGTCCTGGCCTATCACGCAATAGATAGGAATGGACCGCCGAGTTATCCTTCAGGCTCACGTAGATGGAATCGTTACCCTTGTCGAAGATAACGATCTCGGTCGTGGATTGAATCGAGCACCGAAACTCTGGCGGAATCTGAAAGTCTTGCCGAATCTTGCTTTCGTTCATTCTAGCCTCCGTTCGTCTCAATTACCAGCTATTGCATCGACCGTGCCAACCCGCCGCTCGAATGATTCCAAGTAGTTAGCGGCGAGTGTGAAAGGTGTTACGCGCGAACGACTATGCTCGGCGCGTAATTGTTTACTCAGCGGTGGGGTCTGCAAACTTCATTGTCTTAATGTAAGTTTTGAAAGACGGCGGACTTTCTTCGGTATCGTCGCCAGTATTGGAATCACCACCAAAAGCTTTATGCAGCTCGATTGCCGCGTTGATTCGTTCCATGCAATCGTGGACACTAAGGTCAGGCCGACGAGCACGCAAAGCCTTAACCGCATCAATCTCCCTATGATTGACGGCAAGCTCACATTCCTCGCCGGTGATCTCGATACTCATAACCACCCTGGCTTGCCTCACCCGCATCAACTCATCCATAACGCAGAACATGAGTTTCTTGGCCGGATTGGTGCTGGGGAGGGTGATTGCCAAAGCTTCCACCAGGGCAATCGTGTCCCTATCATCCAAACCCTTCACGAGATTGAATACGTTGAACATTGCAGTATCCCTTTCGTTCTTAGGTATAGCACCTAACTCTAAACATAAACCTAAGGATGTGCGCAACAATCCCAAACCTATTACGGTTTGACCGATATGCACACGGCCGATCTTGGATACTAGTTGCGACCCAGCATCAGAAGTCGGAACGAGTGAACCATCGGCTAAGTTATGTTTAGAGTTAGAGGCTATTACTGCCTCTTATAGAAACCGTAACAGTCCCCAATACTTACCGCCGACCCTTTGCCTTTCGTTCCTGGACCATCCTATCGGCCAGATCCAATCCCCGAGCCAGAGCACATGAATAGGACTTGTCGAAAGCGGCCCCATTACAAGGGCAGGAATCGATGCAACTATCGGCGAACGGACACTCACGACCGGCCGGAATGTTGCCATCTTTATCGAGCTTGGAAAGAATCCTCACGTTGGAATTCCCCCGGTTGTTGCTGTAGTTATCCTCGTCCGGGTTGTATCGGCGTGACTTCGACATTGTCTTTTCCCTTTCATTCCGACTAGTTAGCTGCCAAAAGCCTTACGAGCGAACCGAATTGCGATCCACGAGGCCAGGAATCCGCTTGCCGCTCCCAATGGAAACAGAAAGCTATCACGCGCCGAGGTCAAACCGAATAGCGCGCCCCAAACGAAAAGCCCGAAGATTGAGGCCCACATGAAGTGAAAAGCAATCTCAGTGAACGTTTGCCAGAGCTTTTCCCAGACGCTTTCTTCCTTACGACCAAAGGAACCGTAGATATCCCTCATTGGACTTATCCCCTTTTACTTGTAGATTGGCGTGAGATACAGCGTGTTGTTTTCCCATGTCATCCTGTATCCGATGAGCTTGGGCGGAATGTAGTATTCCCCGTAGATATCCCTACGTAGCATTATTCCTTACCTTTCCTTTGACAGCAATCCCTAATTCAATACATAACCTTAGCATGCCCAATATCAGGGTTTCAGATATCATTCGGCTGCTAGAGTCGGCCCCCAAACTAAGATTCGGGTATTAATACGGCCTGATTATGTACTGAATTAGGAGCTGCTATATCCACAGCCCCAAGGCTATAATTCACATGCCGGCCTCCCTCTTATATTATTAGTTATTAGAGTTAGGTTCATATCTATCCAGCACCATGCTTATCACGCGTGACAGCCTTTAAAGTATCACATAACACTTGCCTCCCAGCTTATTGTTATTATTAATGATTATGGTTAGATTATTCTCGTACACCTTCAAACGATCCGGGCATAGAGTGGGGAAGCCCGGAATTCAATTAGTTGCCCACCGCGCTGAGGTTCGGAAACTACCTAGGCTCTCACTAGCATACATACTCCCCGAAGGGGTTACATATGGCGCTCTATAGCTTCTTTACCCGGCGAACAATATAAGTATCGCTCCTATATTGTTCCTCACATTGTTAAAGCACAACATGAAAGGCTACTCGTAACTATGCGGAATGATTGGCACTTACCGATGCAATTGCCGCAACCAATCGCTCCAATGTTCTTGGCACATGACGGAGATATCATCCAAACCGGCCCTGATGAGCTGGCCAATGATATCCACCGCAGTATGCCCGTCATCGTACTCTGAAGGACATTCCTGCGGCTTGAAACCATCAGGAAGTGGCCGACAGATGACAATGAAGTCGTGAAACCATGCCCCGTACCACTTGCCCGCATCAGTCTGAAACAGGTAGGTGGTATGGTTATCCGGGTGCATCATCGATAGCTTTCCTAGGCTCCTTTCCAGATACCACAGCTTGTTTCTCGGAATGTCCCGCCAGTAGTCCACCGAATGACACACACTGGCCGATCTGTACGGAAAACCAATTGCCCTCACGATCTTTGCCATGGTATCCTCCGTCTAACTATGCGGAATGATTGGTGGATAATGTAGGTAACGAGCCCACATTACCCGCGCCATTAAGTCCGGCCGACTCCCCTTCACGTAGAGAAACACGGGAGCATTGTATATTCCAGCGCCCCAACCTATAGCTAGTGTAAACGCAATGGATAGCACAACTAGCAACAACTATCCTCGCCGCCCGTTATTCTTAGCCTCATGCTCGGGACCGGTAAGCAGTGAAGCCCAGTGAACGTTATCGGCCCGCCCACATATGTTATACCGCTTCCGATCAAGCGCAAGGGTTTAAGGTCACGCCTATCCCCTTTGGTAGATACTCGCCATTGTTCCAGGATCGAGTACCTCATGCGTTAGTTTAAAGAGTAACGCATAACCTCGCGGAATGACTCACCAAAACCCGCAGTTACCTCGATAGATTCTGGGGTGATTATCGGCCATCCCTTCCATGATTCCAACCAATGCGTCGTGAACCATACCACGAGCAATCTCATCCGGCACTTCCACTTCCCCTTTCACGATTGCAGCCTTACACTCGGCAAGGGAAAGCCCAAGAGCAGAACGAAGCTCCTTTACCAAAGCGAAAGCCCCGTTTTTTGCGTACGTTTCCTCCCTGATGAGCTTGGGCAGTTTCACCAGCATGACCACCTACCTTCCTATCTTCGCGGAATTACTACTTCCTGCCCAACCATCCGAGCACCCTTGAAACAATATCCAGGACTTGAACCAACTCCTCATCACCTTTACACTCCGCCCCAATGCGAATTGCAGTGATGATATACTGCCGGTCATTGTCAATCGCACGAGAAGCAAACCGCAAGCCCCTCCGAATGTCTTTGATGCTCATGGCCCCTACCTTCCTACCTCGCGAAGATCCAGAACATGACGCCCAGAAAGATTAGCCATCCGAGCACACTGGACTTCGGCTTTTCCACGACCTCGATGATATACTGCTTTCCCATTGTCTCACCCTTCCCTTTCCGCTAGTAGATACCCGGGCATTATTCCAGCCAGGATACCTTGCGCGGGAGTTTATAGTTTCCGCGCCAACTACCCGATGTTACTCAGCTTTCGGGGTTATGGTTGTAGTTGAGCCAGGATAGGTTTTGACGCCAGGGCATCTTTCCAGTGTAATGCCCGTCAACGTCGCATCCTAGCCAAGTGTATGTCGCCGTCCCCTTTTGAAGATCCACTGTGATATCTTCGTCGCAATACGAAAACATCACCCGACCATCATCCAAGAAACAGGCGGTCATATCCTCCGGTATCTGATAGAGCCGCCGAATGTCTCTCTCACTCATGACCTATCCCCTTTCCTTTCGGCCCTAACATTCGAGCATTGCAACCCGTATGCCAACCTCCTATCTCAATAGTTTCAAGAGTTTAGCGCCGAGTGTGAAGTCTAGTACGCGGGAATATTGTTACTCAACCGCGTACTCTTTTTCGCATCAGCCGCCGGAGAAAGTAACCCGGGTTTGCTGGGCTTTCGGCGTCCAACCCGGCTTGGTTTTCGTTACGTGCATCGCAGTAGGATGGCGACGCTTGTATTCTTCGGCCTTTTCGGGCGGAAGCTTGGCCAGGATATCCGACCTCTTGAAGCTCTGCCCGTCCAAAGAGCAGACCATGGGGGTTTTATTCAAGTATCCCCCGTGGAGCAGGATATCCGTCGCCTGGGATTCCACTTCCTTCTCCCCTTTGGGCGCATCCTTTGGCATCGAGAAGCACGTTCCGTCATCGTAGATCACCAGCCAACGCACTTCCCCACAGTCTTCCGAACCATTGCGGGGCGACCGATAGAACCTTCCCCGCTCTGCCGTCGGGAGAATATACCCCCGATGATCCGTTAGGACGCAATTCTTCGCGCCCTTCAAGTGAGCCAAGCGGGATTCTACCACCGCCAACCCACCAGACTTCACGATATCCACCGCAGTCTGGTAAGCCAACCCAGCGGGAATGTTCCGGGCTTCCCCAGTTTCCCATTGCTTCGTACACCAGAAGACATGAGCGCAATCCGGTTTCGGTTCGCCCTTGTCTTTGGTCGTGCCCTTGCCGGTAATGAGCTTGGGTTGGCCGTTCTCAATTACGACCCTATCCCCACCCTTGACCAGCCGAAACCCCTCCGGTGCTTGCTTCGCATCCCAAACCTTTTTTGCGACCGGAGCCGTAACCCCTAGCGCATCCTTCGGTGGGGTAAACTTCGGCCGCGTTGCCTTCGATAGCAGATCGGCCTGGATTGCCTTTTCTTCCCGAATCGCGGCTCGGATCTTCTCAACCTCCGCCGCTTTGATATTCCGTTGGGCTTCGTTCTCCGCAGTCTGCCCTTGATCCGTTTCTTGCTCCGCCATGGTTCTATCCTACCTTTCCCCTAGAATCAAGTCCTAGGATGTTAGAGCCGTCAACCTATGGTGGGTTGGGATACTCTAATAATATCGACCAACCCCTCGGGCATTATGGCGCCCGGAACCAATAACCATTCTAGTCTTAGATCCTTACTAGAACAGTCTTAGATTGTCAAGGACCGGCTATAACCTAGAGGCGCTATTGCTAGTGTCGTCTACTCGCCAAGTGTGCCACCGCTTGATCTGCCCGAACTATTGGCTTCCGTTTGGTTTTCTCTAATCAGTCGAAACTAACTAGAGCCGCCGGGAATGGGCAAACTTTCGACCGTCCTAGCTATTCCGCTGTCACCCTAGAATCATCTTCCCGTTAGGGGTTGCGACCTCCCCGGAGCACTCTACCACCGTTCCGACCCGCTCCGTTCTGCCGTTCCGTCCGTCGCAAAAGGAAGTAATGCAACCGACGTGCCAATTGTTCCGCCCAATCATTCCGAGCACTTAGCGCAACTCCCGGCCGATAGTGCCACACGAGTTACGCACTATGCCGCGAAACTTCCGACGCACTGCTACCTTGACTTCGCACCATACCTTGCACTACATGACACTACCTTGCACTAC
>Ga0172379_10006623_pt1 | contig 15394 bp, 12 predicted proteins | sample GrowelOW334metaG_FD_119756 | JGI IMG/M metagenome (GOLD analysis project Ga0172379, IMG submission 119756) | Groundwater microbial communities from an aquifer near a municipal landfill in Southern Ontario, Canada - Groundwater well OW334 metaG | ecosystem: Environmental > Aquatic > Deep...
AGCTTTTCTCGTCGTTAATCAAATGATAACCTTCCCTAATTTTAAATTCTCCACTTTGAATTCTACTCTCCGGACTCTGGACTCTGGACTCCGGACTCTGCCCACCAAACAAATCTCCCTGCTTCTTCTCGGCCTTAATCGCGCCACTAGCTGATTGTTCAGGGAGCCGGCTAAGTAAAGACTTGAACCCGAGCTCCTGAAATAATTTGAAAACCGCCTGGCTGTCAAAACCGGTAACTTTAGTGGCGCCGAGATCAAACTCAATCGGCGCATCAGTCATGATCGTGCCCAGTTGTTTGGACATAAAAGCCTCTTTCTCCTGCTCAATAAGCAATTTTTGAATTCTCGGCTTTACTCCTGCTATTTCTTTATTTCTTTGTTTCTTTATTTCTTTATAAATGTTTTCCAACGAACCGAATTTCTGTAGCAGCTCCACCGCGGTTTTCTCGCCAATGCCTTTGACCCCCGGAATGTTGTCTGAAGCGTCGCCACGGAGTCCCTTATAATCAATCATTTGCCCCGGTTCCAAGCCATATCGCTCTTTAACCGCCGCGGCGTCGTAAGTGATGGTGTCAGTGATGCCTTTTTTCAGGGTGAACACTTCGGTGTCGTCGTTAACCAACTGGAGCGCGTCTAGGTCGCCAGTCACAATTACATTCTTTACTTTGCCGGCGGTTTGGTGGGCGATAGTGCCGATCAAATCGTCAGCCTCATAGCCATCCAACTCATAAAGCGGGATATTAAAAGCCGCGGCCAAATCTTTGACCAGCGGAATCTGGGCGTAAAGCTCGTCCGGCTGTTTCACCCGCGTCGCTTTATAATCAGCATAAGCCTCGTGGCGGAAAGTCTTTTTGGCGCGGTCCAGGGTCAAAACCAGGTATTCCGGCTTCAGATCTTTGTAGATTTTCAGGAGAATCAAAGCAAAGCCATAGACCGCGTTGACCAGCTGGCCGGACTTGGAAGTCAGGGGCGGCAGGGCGTGGAAAGCGCGGTGGATGAGGGCATTGCCGTCGATGATAATTAGTTTTGGTTGTTTAGATGTCATAAAATAGGAGGGTAGGAGGGTAGGAGGGTAGGAGGGTAAAAATTACCTAACATCCTAACCTCCTATCCTCCTATTTGCCTATTTTACCATTTCCCACTCAATAAAAAAACCGCCCGCCAAAACATGACTGGACGGCCTTTTTTCTTATTTTAATGGCTAAATTTCGTTTCCAAGACACCAATCCTCTTGCCATGGTTTTCTAGACTTTCATCCATCCTTTTATGCGCCGAGGTGTTAGCCGCGCCTTCTGACTGATAATCCATCAACATTTTAACAACTTTGTCCTGGCCGGTTAAAATCTGGCCAAATGTGCTGCTAATTTCCGTTCTCAATTCTTCGCCCAATTTATCAATTTTACTCTCCAGCCCGCTGCCTAAAACAATTAAGTCATCTTTGGTGGCAGTATTGTCCAAGTCTTTTTTAATAGCAACAAAGAATTCCTCGCTTTCTTCTTGAAAAGCGCTTAATTCTCTCTTAGTGGTCATAGTAGCCATTGTGGACTTAATGGCTTCTAAATCCTCCTTGACCCCGGATAGGTCATTCTTAACTCCGGATAGATCCTCCTTAATTTCCGACAGCTTTGGTTGTGGCTTGATTTTGGTCATAAGTTTAAAGGTTTAGTTATTATAGCAATGGCTTTTGGCCATGTCAAAACCATTATAAAACAAGGCAGTTAAAATATTTCTAAACTTTTCATTAACTAATTCTAAACTCCAAACCTTGAATTATTTAGCCCTTTTTGCTATAGTAAAACCATTATTTTACCAGGTCGTGTAGTCCGCCAGCTGGCGGATAAGGCAAGGGTCTGAAAGGTTTTTTAAATAATCCGGTCGCGTAGCCAAGTGGTAAGGCAAGGGTCTGCAAAACCCTCACCACCGGTTCAAATCCGGTCGCGACCTTTTTGTCTATAATCCCGTCCGGCGAATGCTGGACGGTTTTTTATTTCCTCTCCGCGCAAATAAAAAACAGGGTTGTCGGTGTGACCAACTTCCCTGTTTTTGTGATTCTCATGTGAATTTTTCCTCTTCAAACTTGCGGGAGGAAATAGACCGCGTGAGTGGTTTAAGAATGCCGTTCCAGCCAAGTGACGGTCAACTTGACCGGTTGGTCGGTCGGATTGCGGATAACCAAGTCTCCCTTGGCGTCATAGGAGAGGCCCTTTGCCTTGCCGGCAACCACTGGGTGCGACCATTGACGGAAAGTGCCGAGGAAGACCTCTGCCCCAGTGATGTCGGCCGAAATTTCGACCTCATCACCGGCGTGCATCAGGACTCCCGCCACTTTACTTAAATCTTTATCCGCCACACCGACATTATGCTTCGGCGGAATCGTCACCGTCACCGGCGACGGTATTGTCGGATAGTACGCCGGCGCGGTGGTGGATGGAATGGGGGTGGGAGCGTCAACGACCTTTTCAGGTTCAGACTCACCCAGACAGCCACGCCGGATAAGACCCAGATTCTCGCCGTCCGAGGTGACAATTTTCATCATCATCACCCCATCTTTGTTTCGACCAGCCGGAACAGCCAAAACCTTACTGTCTTTTGCCAGCGGAACATTTTTGTCAGTCTTACGGTCATCTCCGACCACGGGGTAAGCCTGCGGCGCGGTGCCCATCCATTGCGCCACCCGCTGCTCAATCCGGTCGTTTTGACCGATGTTCTTGGTTGCAAACCAGGCGACATGGCCGAGGAGTAGTAAAGTGACGATGGTGGCGCCGAAGTAGTAGGTCCACCGGACCTTCTGGTGGGACATAACATTCCATGTCGCCCACACCAGAACCATAGCGAGGAACATTACCGCCCAGAGCGGGCTACGGAACGGCGTCGGCGTCAGTACGATGATGTTGATGGTGAAGAACAACCAGTAGCTGACGATCGCCATCACTTCTGAAATCGCTTCCACCACTTCTTTCGGCCATTCCGTGCCTTCGGTCGCCAACGGCCGCGCCCAGTCAACCACCGATCCGCTGAGGAGCCAGGGCAGGCCTGAAACCAAAGCAAAAAGGATAGAAACTGCCGCCAGCCAGTCGTTCTGGGCCCAGATGTTGATGATCAATAGAGCTAAGGCTATACCGATGAAAATCATATCCACTACGGTAAACCAGAACAGTCGGCGTCCGATCCAATTCACCATTTCACGAGAAAGACGCAAGCCGTCATAGCCGCGAGCCATCAGCCGGTCGCGCAGGGCGGTGGTGTAACCACCGGAAAAACCGAGCTCGCTCAAAATTCCGTAAAGGGCTAGGGCCAACACCAGACTCAAGGCATTGCCTCGGGTGACGATAGCCGCTGGGGTCGTCGCTGTTTTTTCTGTCGCTTCCATTTTTCTTCTCCTTATTCCCAAAAGATCTTAGCCAGAACCCTTCCGGCCAGACCGCGTTTTTGATTCTTCACTGCATCATACTTCGTCTTGGCGTCAGCGCGATCCGCCGCCGCCTTGGTGGCCATACTGTCGCCGGTTTTTTTCACGGCCTCTTTGGCCTTCTTGGTATTTTTTTTGGTCTTGGGCCAGGCCTTTTTCTCGGTCCAGTCCCAGATTTTAACCCGATTCTCACCAAGCCAGTCGAATATCGGGGTTAGAAACTTATTAACGATCCGGTGGTCCCGCTCCTCGGGAGTGGACAGTAAATCACGAACGACTTCTCCATCCACCTTCGAGGCAAGAGTAATGGCCCCGCAAGAGCAGGGGCAAACGCCCAGCGTTTTAAACTCTTTCTTTTTTCCGCAGTTACTGCATTCAATTATGTATCCCATGATTATCTCCTACCAAGGTGCTGTTGGCGCAATTTATTTAAGCGATCTTGATGCTTCGTCAGTCTCTCGGCATGAAGCTCCAAGCCGCTTTTACCTTTCTTCTCTTGTGCCTTGACGGTCTTTTGGCGACTGATCATATTATCAATGATTTGTTCACGAACAGCCTCATCATTGATTTGGATTAGCTTATCGAAAACTCCTTTTTTCATAACCACTTTAAGCTTTTCCTCTCCTAGACCAGCCAACCAAATGGACACTTTTTTCCGTTTTTCCTCTATCCGAGTCTCGATCTCATCAGGTTTGTCTCCTTTTTTCGACGGGACTTTAATTGAAGCGAAGGCATTAACGAAGTCAGCGGGAGTAAGATCGTCATCTTTCTTCTTCTCGTCCGGCGCACCCTTTTTGGCCTCTTCCAAATCCTCGGCCGACACGAACTCGCCTCGAGAACGACGCAAAAATTCGCTAATCGAATCGACCGCCAACTCGTGGGCTGTTCTTAAAAGGCCGGGGCGGGGCTCAAACTTCTGCAATCCTAAACTGGCAAGGCCGGCTATAAGATTGCAAAACATAGGGTTCGCCTTATAAAAGGCTCTTATCGCCCGCCCACGAGACCCCTTAAAAGTTGGATCATAGATATACTTTTCCAGAATTGTCCGAAGGTGCGGCTCAACGAAATCAAGCATACTGTTTTTCCCTTCGCCTGATACGAGATTAGCAGCAGCCTCCAGGGCAGTTGCCACTCCGCCGCCTTTACTTTCTTTTTTCTGAGGGTTGCCCCCCGTGCTTTCTTTGGCCATCTCTGGCCTCCTTTCGTTGTTGAAGGATATTGTTATTGTTAGACTTCAAAATCTGCCACCCTCCCTTGCGGAAAGATAGCAAACCCGAAGTCCGTCCAATTGATTTATCGAAAACAGGGGATTAACCCTGATTATATCTGCTAGTTGTCAACGAACTCTAACCCATAACAATAGCATATTTGAAGATTTAAGTCAAGGAAAATTAGCCTCAATTCACCGGTTTTTTCCGTATAATCAAAAAATAGCTAAATTAAGCTATTTTTAGCAGTAAGCAATGAGCTATAAGCTGTATGTAAGCCACGAACAACTAAAATTAGTTTCTTATAGCTTATAGCTTATTGCTTATCGCTTACAGCCTAAAACTAAAAATACAGCCTTGAGGCCGTATTTCTCTATTACTTTATTTCTTTATTTCTAAATCCTTACACCGCCGGCGTTATAATACTCAACGCCCTGAAGATAAACGCCAATATGGCGTAAGAGGCAAAAGTAATAATCGTGCCAATTACTGACCACATCATCATATCGCGGCCGCGTTTGATCCGCTCTTCATTGCCCGCGGAAAATATCCAATAAATACCGCCAACGACGAAAAAGAGAAAAGCTACCATGCCGACCATCAAAGCCAAAAACTTGCTGATCCGGCCGATTAACACTATTAGGTCTGTCGGCTCACTACCATCAACTGATAAAGGATTACATAAGCAAACTCGATTGGCTTTTTGGTCAGCGTCGGAACAGCAAGCCGTGTCTTCTTTTTCTAAAGCAGAACCAGGATTAGTTTCCTGGCTGCTAGCGGCATTGGTTTCGTCGGCGGTAAATTCCGCGCAGCTCGTGCCTTCAGAAAACATCACATCTTCGCCTTCATGACTACTTAAACAATCGGCTTCACTGTTGCTGTCGCTAGTGGTAAAGTTATCGCCGGAAGCATCATAAACAACGCAACAACTAGCGGCATCGGCCGTCTGCACCAAAACCAAACCGCCAAAAAACAGCGTAATCGCCAGCAGGCCTATGATTTTTACGGCTTTGAAGTTCATGGATATATTATAGCGGATTTGGGGAAAGTAGGAAAGAGAAAGAATAGCGAATAGCGAATAGTGAATAGCGAGGTCGCTATTCGTCGTTCACTATTCACTATTCACTATTCGCTATTCATTGCTACTAACTTAAAAACCCCGTCGTTAGACAGGGTTTTTGTTTATAGTTATCAAGTTTAAATTAGTAAATCTCCACCAGCACCCGCTGCACCCCAAACTCCCGCGCGGCCTCACGGCTACGGAACCAAACATCAATCCGCTCGGTATAGCGCGCGTTCATCCGGTCCTGCACCGTAAAAATCCGGTTGCCGAAAATCTCGGGCATTTTGACCACCGCGCCAAAAGGCAAAAAGTTGGCGGCCACCACATCTTCCTGATTATGGCGACAGACATTCAGGCCGGAAGCGGTGACACACGGGTCGGCGTCGCACTGGTCAATGGCGCTGGAGTAAGCCGTCACCGTCACCCACATCGTCCGTTTCGGCTTTTTCGCATCAGCCGTCGGCAAAGAATTGTAGTCGGGCGCGGCATCAGGGCTAGCATTAACTAGACGAGTATCAAACATAATGGTTTCCGGAGTAACCGCGGCGGCCGTGGCGCCTAAAATTTCCGCCAGAGTCACATGGGGAAAGGCAAACTCAAGGGTGAACACAGCCAGTAGCGCGATTTCCCATTTTTTTAGGCTAAGATGGCCGGCCAATTGCTCTAGGCTTTTACCTAACTGCTCAATTTTTTGGCTAATTTTAGTCATATAGTTATAAATCATGGAACACATAACATGGAACAAATTACTGCTTTTGTTTCTTGCTCCATGTTCCATGTTATGTGATTTTCGGCTGTCTAACCAAGATTCTTTTACTTAAAATCGTCTAATTTTAAATAAAAAAACCCACTTAACATACGGGTTTTAATTTGTAGGAGTAACTTAGCATGGTTAATGATCATCGTCAACCATCTCAATCATTAACCAAACACTATAGCATACTGATTAAATTATGTCAATGGTCAAGGTAAATTAATGCTAGGCATTGATTTTTTTTCTTAATTATATTAAACTAACCGTAGTTTTTGGCTAATCTATCTTGAACTTTGCTATAATCTAAGATAGAAAAAATAAGGGCATATAGCTCAGCTGGTTAGAGCGCGTCACTGATAATGACGAGGTCCCTGGTTCGAGTCCAGGTATGCCCACCATGACAAAACCTTTGCCGAGGTAGCTCAGTGGTAGAGCGAAGGACTGAATTTCGGTCCATTCCGCAGTAATGCGGAATTAAAAATCGGGTGAATTCGGTGGAATCTAAATCCCGCTCCAGTTTCAAAAACTGGAGCGGGACAAGACAATACCGAGCCAATCCAAAGAGGATTAAAATTCTTTGGCAGGTGTAGAGACTAGCAGGTGAGCTCCAACAATAATCCTGCGCCAGCGCCCGACATCCCGCCCCAGTTTAAAAAAACTGAAACGGGATGAAGATATAGTCCGATCCTTAGAAAAATCTAAGCAGACAGTAAAAGGAAAATCCTTGCGTCGGCAGTTCAATTCTGCCCCTCGGCATTTTGAATATTATTAAAACCCGTGATATAATCAATCTGTAATTATTATCACGGGTTTTAAATATGCTAAATAAAAAAGAAACAGCCATCAAGCTGCGCCAAGCCGGCCAATCTTACAATGAAATCTCTAAAAAATTAGCTGTCGCCAAAGGAACTTTGAGTTATTGGTTTAAGGGCCTCGCTGGCTTTGACAAGATTAAGGAAAAAAATTTGCGCATTGCTAAACAAGTTTGGGCCGCCAATATCACGGCTTTTAATAAAAAGCGCGCGGCTACCGCGCGGGAAAAATGGCTGGTTGACCAAAAAATGGCAGCTAAAGAAATAACTACTATCTCTAGCCAAGAATTGTTGTTAATCGGCACGGCGTTATACTGGGCTGAAGGCTATAAAAAAGGCAAGTGGAATGTAGTTTTTTCTAATTCCGATCCAATGATGAATCGTTTAATGATAATATTTTTTACTAAAATTTGCCAAATCCCAAAAGACAAGATAAAAGCGCAAATTCAACTCCATCATCAAAATCAGGTAGCCGCCGCCTTAGATTATTGGCCTAAAATAATTAATTTACCGCTGAAACAATTTTTAAAACCTAATATCCAAATTAGCAGAAGAAGTAAACTAAGGCGGGGTAACACCTTGCCTTACGGAACTTTACGGATTAAAATAGATAATGTAAAATTGCTTAACAAAATTAAAGGTTGGATTATCGGTTTGGAAGATAATATCGGGGTGTAGCTCAGTTGGCTAGAGCGCCTGCTTTGGGAGCAGGAGGTCGCCCGTTCGAGTCGGGTCACCCCGACCAAAAACAAACTTTTAAAGCAGTTGAAAGCAACGCTTTAAATAAATAAGGGCGAGGGCAGAAGTGACCCCGCAGAATGCGGGGGAACGATCGACCGAAGCGACCAAAGGGAGCTTTGGCCGCTGCCCGGGAACGCCCGTTCGAGTCGGGTCACCCCGACCAAATAGTTTTAGTTTAGCGTAGGCGGGCATCGTATAACGGTTATTATTCCAGTTTTCCAAACTGGAGATGGGGGTTCGATTCCCCCTACCCGCTAAGACCAAATCAACCAAACTGGAGATGTCTGCCGCGGCGGACTACCCGCTCCATAAAAATTATGAACTCACCAAAAAGGATTCTTCTTATCGGCATCAGCGGCACCGGCAAAACTACTTTGGGGAGAAAGTTGTCGGCGAGTTTGAATCTGCCAGTTTATCCGTTGGACAAACTCATCTGGCGAGAAAACTGGGTGGAAGCGCCGGCGGCCGAGGTTGAGGCGGGGATTAAAAGTATTGTTGAGAAAGACAGCTGGATTATCGAAGGATTTATCAGCCCGGAAGCTAAGTTGAAGCTGGAAAAAGCCGACTTGATTTTATACCTCGACTATTCCGGACCGCGCGCCGCCTGGGGCGGGCTGAAACGCTGGTGGCAACACCACGATAAAATAAGGCCAGAAATGCCTGCCGGTTGTGTGGAAAAACTGGACTGGAAATATCTAAAGGTAATGTGGCTCCGGATGGAACGGATGGAGATTGAAGAGGCGATCAAAGGCCATGAAAATAAAATCATCCGCCTAAAATCGCCCAGGAAACTAAAAAAATATCTAAGAAAAAAATAAAGTCGTTCACCAGTTGGCGGACGACTTTTTGGTTTGTGAAATTGAAATTAGGCCGATTGCTTTTTCTCCCAGGCGACTGCCCGGTCGCCGATGTAGAAACGATGATGTTCGCCCGGCCAACTAATCTGGCTAACGCCGGCATAGGCCCGTTTTTGCGCAGCAGCAAATGATTGGCCCAACGCCGTCACACAGAGCACCCGGCCGCCGGCGGTGATAAAACCAAGATCATCGGGATGCCGTTCCACGCCGGCGTAATTAACAATAACGCCGGCATCAACCGCTTCCTTTAGGCCATTAATCAGTTGCCCTTTCTTTGGCTTACCCGGATAACCCTCAGCCGCCATCACCACACCGAGCGCTACTCGCGGATCCCACTCCAGTTCCGGAATTTGGTCCAGCCGGCCGTCAACCGCCGCTAGGATCACGGAAAGCAGGTCCGTCTTCAGCCGCGGCAGAACCACCTCGGCTTCCGGGTCGCCGAAGCGGACATTGTACTCTAAAACCCAAGGGTTGCCCTCGGCGTCAATCATCAGTCCGGCATAGAGCACGCCGGCGAAGGGATTGCCCCGGGCCGACATTTCTTTAACCGTCGGCCGGATAATTTCCCGCATCACCCGTTCGGTCAGCGCCGGTGTCATGATCGGCGCCGGAGAATAGGCGCCCATGCCGCCGGTATTCGGGCCGCTGTCGCCGTCGAGCAGACGCTTGTGGTCTTGCGAACTGGCGAGCAGTTTGATGCCGCCATTTTGGTCCACCAAGGCCATGACCGTGACTTCTTCACCGGCAATAAAATCTTCCACCAGAGCCGTGACGATGGAGTCGTCAGCCTTGATTCTCTCCCAAGCCTCGTCAAGATCTCTCTCGTTTTGGCAAACCGTCACGCCCTTACCGCCGCAGAGGCCATCAGCCTTAATAACCATCGGCAAGGTTCGGCTTTCCATCGCTCGGGTCAATGTGCCCAGCGACCGGCAAATCGTTGCCGCCGGCGTCCGGATGCCGAGTCGCAAAAGTAAATTCTTGGTAAAGGCCTTACTGCCTTCCAGTTGCGCCGCCGCTTTGGTCGGACCAAAGATTTTCAGCCCGGCCGCCTGAAACTCGTCTACGATACCGGCGACCAGTGGCGCCTCCGGCCCGACAATTGTCAGATCAATCTTCAGCAGCTGCGCAAATTTAAGCAGTGTCTGAATATCGTCTGCCCGGATTGGCACAATTTCGGCGTCCTGCCCGATGCCGCCGTTGCCCGGCGCGCAAAAAACTTTCGGCTTTAAGGGCGACTTAAGTAATTGCCGAATCATAGCATGCTCGCGTCCGCCAGAACCAACGACCAAAATTTTCATGGGTTTCATCGCGTACCTCCTGGTAATGCGCCAAATGGCGCTATATTTTTTGAAGAACTGCTGACAGCTTACCACTAAATAGGGGTTAGTCAAGATGGAGGAAATCACAGAAAAATCACATAACACATAACATGAAACAAAGGTGGATATAGGTCTCTTGTTATGTGTTCCATGTTATGTGATTTCAATTTAAAAAACCGCCCTTTAGGACGATTCCTAAATCTATAAAATTAACAAAACCCTTATTCGGCGCCAACTATTAACCCTGCCAATAATCCTGAATAATTTTCTCGATTTGCTTTGCCGGCCGCGACAGTTTAGCCGGGACAACCACTTCGGCAATACTTGGCTTTTCGGTGTTGACTTGCAAATAGGCTACCGGCGGATAATTTTTACGGCGGCGACTGACTTTAATCGGTTCCCAAATTTTAGCGATTCGCCGGTGAACGCGCGGATCAGTCGGATCATTGATTAATTTATCTTTTTTAATTCTTTGCCTGATCCGCCGCTCGGCAGTCTTAACCGAACAAAGACATTCCAGTATAAATGCTTGATAGTGATACAAAAAAACCAGCTCAAGCATTTCTTGTCTGGCGGCGGCGCGGCAGATGCCGCGGTCAATAATTACATTTTTTTTATTAGCTAACCCTTCATTAATCCGTTGCTTCAGCTCAAAATAAATCCTATCTTTTCTTCGGTCAGAGAATCTTTGGTAGCCCAAATCCCTTTTAACCTGAAGCGACGAACATAAAACCGAATTAGGTATCTTCTGAGTCAATAGCTTGGCTAAAGTGCTTTTACCGGTACCGGGCAGTCCCATGACCATAATCAGAAGCGGCATATATTTAAATAATTAAACCTCTGGGGGATAAGGATATTTTTATACTATAACAAAGGAAAGAATATAGCAATAACAGCTTTTAACATCAAAAAACCGCCCTTTCGGACGGTCTATAAACCAACAAAATTAAACCTTTCTCCGATCAATCTTTTCCAACATCTCTTTAAGCAGAGGATGAGTAATCTCGTCCCGGTCGTAGTCAATAAACTCCTGGGCAACGACCGGTTCGCCGACTTTTTCGTACTTCTCAGCCTGGAGCATTGCCTGCAATCTATCCAGCTGCTTGGCGAAGTCGCCTTCCGGGGTTTCGCCTGCCTCAAACTCCAACCAAAGCTCATAGTTAATTTTCCCTTCGGGACCCAAATCAGCGCAAATGCGTTTCATCGCCTGGTCTTCCTGGATATATTTATCGGCTTTTAACCGCTGGCGAGTTGCCGTCGAAGCGCTAACCGTTATCTGGTCGCCGACAAAGTGTTCCGGCCAGTCATGGACTTGCAGCATTCTTAGAAGTTTTTTTCTGGTCCAAACCTTCAACCTGGGGACCGAATTCCTCGGCTAAAGCAATCAAAGCCTCGGTATGCTCGCCAACGGTTTCCGGATTTTTAACGCCCCGTTTCACCCAGCCGGTGCGCGGGATTTTATAAAGTCCGGCGACCACCGCGGCGGCGCTGTCAAAATGCTTTTCCGAAACCGCCAGAGGCCAATTTGGATTTTCTTCATTCATATTAACAATAATATATCAGCTAAGCCCCGTTTTGTCTATTTTAACTCTTCAACCTTTTAACCTTATTTTGTCGTTGAAAGGGTTAAATCACATAACACATAACATGGAACATGGAACAAAGGTGGATATAGGTCTCTTGTTATGTGTTCCATGTTATGTGTTATGTGATTAAAAAAATCCCACCCTTCCGGATGAGACTTTTAAAATATTAACAACTAAAATGTGATAGAAACGCACCCCTCATGCTCATAACCGTCGACCAGATTGTCTCCACCTGAATAAATTCAGGAAAAGATATTACTCCTTAGAAAGGAGGTGATCCATCCACAGCTTCCGCTACGGATGCCTTGTTACGACTTCATCCCTGTTATCAGCCCCACCTTTGCCCACGATCGTGGACTTTGGGTGTTGCCGACTTCCTTGATGTGACGGGCGGTGAGTACAAGACCCGAGAACGTATTCAACGCGCCATGGCTGATACGCGTTTACTAGCGATTCCGGCTTCATGCAGGCGAGTTGCAGCCTGCAATCCGAACTGAGATCGGCTTTAAGGGATTGGCTCCACCTCGCGGTTTGGCTACCCGTTGTGCCGACCATTGTAGCACGTGTGTCGCCCAGGGCATAAAGGCCATGCTGACTTGACGTCATCCCCGCCTTCCTCCCAGCCCTTAACGCGCTTCGCGCTAATTAAGAATTAAAAATTAATAATTAAGAATGGAACAGCTAATAGCCGGCAATTCTTAATTCTTAATTTTTAATTCTTAATTGAGCGTTTACGAAGTAAACGCGCTAGGGGCTGGGCAGTTTGTCGTGACACTTGTAACACGACATAGGGGTTGCGCTCGTTTCCCGACTTAACGGTACATCTCACGACACGAGCTGACGACAGCCATGCAGCACCTGTCTCTAGGCTCCCGAAGGCACTCCCGTGTTTCCACAGGATTCCTAGGATGTCAAGCCCTGGTAAGGTTCCTCGCTTATTGTCGAATTAAACCACATGCTCCACCGCTTGTGCGGGTCCCCGTCTATTCCTTTGAGTTTTAAGCTTGCGCTCGTACTCCCCAGGCGGGGCACTTAACGCGTTTGCTTTTTTAGAAGCGGCACTGAAAGGGTCGATACTTCCAATGCCTAGTGCCCATAGTTTACGGCGTGGACTACTGGGGTATCTAATCCCATTCGCTACCCACGCTTTCGTCCCTGAACGTCAGAATCGTTCTAGCTAGCTGCCTTCGCCTTTGGTGTTCTTGCTGATATTAACGGATTTTACCCCTACACCAGCAATTCCGCTAGCCCCTCCCGATCTCTAGTTTACTAGTTTCTTAAGCAGTCCTGAGGTTGAGCCCCAGGATTTGACCAAAGACTTAGTGAACCGTCTGCGGACGCTTTACGCCCAATAAATCCGGATAACGCTCGAGGTCTCTGTATTACCGCTGCTGCTGGCACAGAGTTAGCAACCTCTTATTCTCTAGGTACCGTCATAAATTCGTCCCTAGTAAAAGCAGTTTACGACCCGAAGGCCTTCATCCTGCACGCGGCGTCGCTCCCTCACGCTTTCGCGCATTGGGGAATATTCTTGACTGCAGCCACCCGTAGGTGTCTGGGCAGTGTCTCAGTCCCAGTGAGGCGGGTCGTGCTCTCACACCCGCTACCCGTCGTTGCCTTGGTGAGCCATTACCTCACCAACTAGCTGATAGGCCATAGGCCCCTCTCCAACCACCGGAGTTTTACACGAGAATGACTTTCGTCCCCTCGTGGCCATCGGGAATTAGCCCCGCTTTCGCGGGGTTATGCCCGGGTTGAAGGTAGGTTACCAATGTGTTACGCACCCGTTTGCCATGGGTCTAAACCCATTCGACTTGCATGCCTTAGACACGCCGCCAGCGTTCATCCTGAGCCAGGATCAAACTCTCATTTATAATAATCGCTTGATTTTATAAACACCTTAGGCCAATATTTTGCAACATTAGCCGCCAGCGTTCATCCGCCGATTCGGCGGGTCAAACTCTCATTTATAGAGTTCTTAGCTCTTTGTCAGAGTTTCTAGGAAAAACTCCGAAGAAATCCACCAATTTTTAAGGAAAAACTGGCAAAACCTATAGAAGTAAAGGCTTTCGCCTAAAAACTCTAGAAAAGATAGGTTATTTCGCACTTGTGATGGTTTCTATCACATTTAAGTTGTCAACGAACTTGTTACCAGTACAACCAGCTAACAACAATTTCCAGTTTAACAGCTTTATAGCTTTTATCTCACTGCGAGTTGAAAGTTATAAAGTTGAAAGCTTAAAAGGTTTAATTTTAGCCAAATTAAGGCTAAAAGCGAACTTTATAACTTTCAACTTTATAACTTTATAACTTCCTTCTTTTGGCAACGAAAAAACAGTGCGGGCCAAATTGGCGGTCTCCCTTTCAGATTCATGTGTCTCTGGAAACCTACTCAGCCATCACTGTTTTTTCGCTACTTACCTCGGCTTTTATTGCCCGGTAGTATAGGTCAAAATTAGTTGTCTTTAAGTGTTTTGAGGAACTTTTTGAGGCTTAATAATAAGCGTGATTATTATATATCATCTGAAAATGGTGTCAAGGGGGGGGGAGCAATCAGTAATCGGTAATCAGTAATCGGAAACTAAAAGGCGTCCTGATTACTGATTACCGGTTACTGATTGCCACTAATAAAAACGGCGTCGTGGTTTTGAGCCAGACGCCGTGTGTTTTTTGATTGAGATACTGGACGCCGAGTGTCAGCGCAACTGCAGATCCTTGGCCCGGTAAGTTATGTTTTGGGGCCTGATTTCGACCAACCGTTCGGTATTCGCTTCGACCGAACCGGCCTCCAGGGTCGGGTAGCCCAAGGCGGTGGCGATTCGCCGGGATTTCGACACTTGATTTCTTGGCAGGATCAGCGCGAAGCCGACGCCCATGTTGAAGGTACTGAAAGCCTCGTAGTCATCCACCGGGCCGTTCTGCTGAATGAAACGGAAAATCGGCTGAAGCTTGGGCAATTTCTTGACAACATAGGCGAACGGCTGAGTGGCGCGCATCAGTTTGCGCAACCCGTGGCCGGTGATATTGATTGCGGAGTGCGGCACGATGTCATTTTCCATGAGCGCCTTCATTAGGCGAACATAGATAATGGTCGGGTCCAGGAGGACTTCGCCATAAGTCCGGCCATCGCCGGGCACCGGAGTCAGATAGCCCTGCGGCAGTTTTTCCGCAATGCGGCGGTCCAAACTCAGGCCATTGGAATGAACACCGGAAGAAGGCACGAAGAGGATAACATCACCGTCCTGAATATTTTCCGGGTTGATCAGGTGTGTTTTAGGCTCCGCCTGGCCAATCGCCGAACCAGAGAGAACAAAAGTTCCCGGCAAGATAATGTCTTTGAGCGTCGGCGTTTCCCCACCGCCCCATTTGGCGCAGGCGAGGATACAAGCGTCTTTCCAACCCTTGACCAGATTGCGATAGCGTCTTTTATTTTTGAACCAGCCGGAGTCGCCGACGGCCAGATGCATGGCCACGGAAATCGGCAAAGCGCCCAGAGTGATCAGGTCGTTGACGATCATCGCCACGCCATCTTGGCTGATGTTGTCATAAAACAACCGGCGAGTCAGGCGATACATCGCGTCGGCCACCAGATTTTTCGTGCCGAGCCCTTCTTCAACCTGCGCCAGAAATCGATCCGGCAACTCA
>Ga0172379_10006624_pt1 | contig 15394 bp, 10 predicted proteins | sample GrowelOW334metaG_FD_119756 | JGI IMG/M metagenome (GOLD analysis project Ga0172379, IMG submission 119756) | Groundwater microbial communities from an aquifer near a municipal landfill in Southern Ontario, Canada - Groundwater well OW334 metaG | ecosystem: Environmental > Aquatic > Deep...
AAGACAGCCAAAAGGCAAATTAAGACCAATATTGAAAGCGGTGAGAAAACTAGCCTCTTCAGAAATGATGATTTGCCGTATTTCATTACACACAGTATACTAGATTTATGTTTCTATTTCATGAAAAAACAAAAAAGGCTGTCGGAGCAGGGTTTATGGTAGTCGGGATATTGGTGATTATAAGCATGATTATGCTGTATTTCCCGGTGTGGCAGTAAGCACTACTCCCCTGCCCTCATCATCTTCACGAAGACCTCCTGTGGGATGTTAACCGATCCGTGCTCTTTCAAGCGTTTGCGGCCTTCTTTCTGCTTCTCGCGCAACTTCATTTTACGGGTGATATCGCCACCAGAGAGAGTGCCGGCCGCATCTTTCTTCTTACCAGAAATGCTTTCCGAGGAAATTATCCTCCCCAAAGCTTTGGCTTGGATCTTATAAGTGAAGAGCTCTCGAGGCATGATCTTGTAAAGTTTATCAACTGTCGTCTTAGCCTCTTCTTCGGCCCGGCGGCGGGCTACGACTTTGGCGAAAGCCAGGACCGGCTCATCAGCCACTAAGACATCCAAGCGGACGACGTCGGCCAGACGAGTATCTGTAATGTCGTAGGAGATGGAAGCATAACCGGAAGAAAGACTTTTCACTTCATCAAAGAAATTGCGCATTAATTCCCGAAGAGGCATTTGCAAGGTGACCATTGTTCGGTTGTCACCAAAGTTTTCGGTCGCGGAAATCTGCGCTTCATGATCATAAAGAGACTTCATGAGACCGCTCAAATAAGACGGGGGCGTAATGATCTTCATAGTCACGATCGGCTCCGTTACTGAGACCAGCTCATGGTCATCGGGGAAAAGAGCCGGCGAATAGACTTTCTCTTTCTTGCCGTTTTTATATTCCACCTCGTAAATAATTGAAGGTTGAGTAACGACTAATTCCAAATTGAATTCACGGCGCAAACGCTCAGTTACAATTTCCAAATGCAACATACCGAGGAAGCCGCAGCGGTAGCCCTTGCCTAAAGTTCCTGACGACTCTTCTTCGAAAGTGAAAGCTGAATCGGAAAGACGAAGCCGGCCAAGGGCTTGGCGCAACAAGGGTAAGTCATCCTGGCTCTCCGGATAGATCGAAGCCCAAACAACTGGATGGGGGCTCAGGTAGCCTGGCAAAGGTGGTAGGGTATCACGAATCGAGGCAATGGTATCGCCGACCGAGGCTATGCCTGGTTCTTTAATACCAGTAACGATATAGCCAATTTCTCCAGTGAAAAGTTGTTCAACCGGCTTATTTTCAGGAGCGAAAATCCCCACTTCAATAGCCTCAAATTCTCGATCAGCGATCTTGAATTTCACGCGATCTCTTTTACCAATCGAGCCAGACATAACCCGGACGAAGACGATCACACCGGTGTGATTGGAGTATTGAAAATCGAAGATGAGAGAGCGAAACGGAGAAGGTCCTACTTCGCTCCTCGCTTGCTCTGCCTTTGACAAGTCTAAACCGGACGGCTCGGAGCTACGAAGGGCAGGGCTCGGTACTCTCTTAACCACCTCATCTAGCAAATGGGCCACCCCCTCACCAGTCTTGCCGGAGACTTTGATGACTTCTTCGGGAGAACAATTCAAAAGCAAACAAACTTCGGCCGCTACTTCTTCGGTCCGAGCCAAAGGCGAATCGATCTTGCTTACAACCGGAATAATCTTAAGCCCGGCTTCTTTGGCCATATTGAGAGTCGTCAAAGTCTGGGCCTGAACCCCTTGAGTGGCATCAACAAGAAGAATCGAACCCTCGACGGCTTTTAATGATCGGGAAACTTCATAAGAGAAGTCGATATGCCCTGGAGTATCAATAAGATTAAGAATGTACTTGTTTTCGCCTACGCTCCAATTCATCCGGACCGGCTGCATCTTGATGGTGATACCTCTTTCCCTTTCCAATTCCATGGAATCAAGAACCTGGTCCTGCATCTTGCGCTTTTCTATCGTCCCGGTAATCTCAAGCATCCGGTCAGCCAAAGTCGACTTACCATGGTCTATATGGGCAATAATAGAAAAGTTGCGGATGAAGGCCGGATTCATAAGTGCGGTTACTATACTACAGTTAAGATAAATGTAGAAATCCTCCCAATAAAGGCATTTAAATGATTTATATATGCTCAACCTCAACCGGCGGAACCGGCACTTTCCAAATCTTATGATGGAGGGTTTTCCAAACTTCCTCGATCTCCGGATTTTTAAGAATTTTCAGGACAACGACGAGAACTACCAAACCGACGATAGCGGCAAATAGGCCTTGGAGGAAAATGCCCCAAACTTTGGTTAAAGGCAAAAACAGGGCAAAAAAGCGCAGGCTCAGGAAGGAAACGTAGCCCATAATAACCGAAGCGGCAAAAGAATGGAAAAGGGTCGAAAGAACTGGTTTCGTAAAGCCTCGATAGTTCTTTTCGTAGGTCCACCAGTGAAGTATTGTACTGATCAAGATGCCGAACGAATAAGCCAAGGCCAGAGTAAGAACGCTGGTACCGGTCTGACCACCAACCTTGAGAAGTTCTTCGAGAAAAAATCGGAAAACTGGGAAGACTTCAAAAGCTTTGGCCAGAAGGAAACCAGTTACGACCATAACCGTGGCGGAGATGACGTTGATAAGGAGAGGCTTGGCCGTCTTGCCTTCGGCATAAAAAGATCTAACGAAAAGAACAACCAGACTCTGGCCGATCGTCGAGACAGTAAAAACCGCCAACATCGCCGCCGTCAAGCGGGTATCAGCCCAATCAAACTTCCCTGCCCCGAGGATCGTTCTGACGATCTGGGCCCGCAGAACAACGAAGAGAATTGCCAAAGGTGTCGACCAGAAAATTATATGCTTGGCTGAAATGATCATTTTCTCCTTGAATTCGGTTACATTTCCTTTGAAAAGCAGGCGAGAAAGCGTGGGAAAGACGGCCGAAGAATAGCTGGCCCCGATCAGGGTAAGAGGTACCGACTGAAGATTGAAAGCAAAATTGAAAACCGAGATTGAACCAACAGCCATGAGCGAAGCCAAAGAGACTAGGACAAAGGAAGCCAGCTGGTTGGCTGACAGAGTCAAAGTCCGCGGCAAAGTGGTCAGAACGACTCTCTTGATCTTTGACCAATTGACTGCAAGGGTAAAGCGCGGCACAAGCTTCTCTCGGAACATAAATGGCAACTGGATTCCCATGTGAAGAAAGGCTCCCACAGCCACACCGATCGCCAGACCGCCAACACCGAAGTTTGGATAGCCAAAGACCACCCCGCCAATAATGCCGGCATTATAGACCACAGGCGAAAGAGCATAGACAAGGAAACGATAACGCATCTGAGTTAGACTGGAAAAGAGATTGGATAGTCCCAGGAAGAAAGGTGAAAGAAGCATGATCCGAATCGAGAAAATAAGCTCGGCCAAAGCCGGATCATTAGCAAAACCCGGGATCGCCCAGGGCACAATCCAGGGCGCCAGGATGAAGACTAACAATGAAACAAGAACCATGGCCCAGAAATAAACAGTGAAGATGCTGTCCGAAAATTGCCGGCCTTCATCCTTGGAAGAACTGAAGGAATCGATGAAATATGGAAGAAGGATCGAGGCCGAGACCAAAGAACCGACCGTCGCAAATATTAGATCAGGAATCCGAAAGGCTGAATAATAGACATCAAGGGAACGACCGGCGCCAAAAGTGAAAGCTAGAAGTTTATCGCGAACCAAGGCCAAGATTAGAGAAAGGAAGGCGAAAAAGCCCAAGAGATAAGCGGCCTCATGCAGGCCGCGGATCTCTTGCCCTATGAATGCAAACCATTTTCTGACCATATTTTTATTCTATCACAGACCCGACTTCCATACGCTATTGTTTCTTTTCTTTTAAAGGAAGATTTGAACGCTTCTCCGGAGGGGTCGTGACCGGCGGCTTAGCCTCACTGAAGATTGACCGACCGGCTCGAAGATTGGCAAGGATCAAAGCCACTTCTTGATTATCGGGATTGTTTCCAGCCAAATCGGAAAATTGAGCAATGGCCGTCGACATATCGTTCAAGCGGGCAGCCGAGAGGCCGAGGAAATACTTGGCATTGGCATAATCGGGTTGAATCTTCAAGGCCTTGATAAGAGCATCGGCCGCTCCGGCGTAATCCTTGTTACTGTAGCGCAAGAGACCGAGCTGGAACAAAAGGACGGCGTTCTGCGGATTTAACTGGGTAGCAACGTTAGCGGCAGTGATAGCATTCGGCAGATCACCCTTAGCGGCATAGATTTGCGAGAGAAGAAAGACCGCGTCAAGATAATTGTTCTTGACCTGGAGAGCGGCTCCAACAGTTTGGAGGGCATCATCTAACTTGCTCTGCCGAGCCTGGAAACTGCCCAAAGAAAGATAGATTGAAGGGTTGAAAGGATTGGTGTTAGCGGCGCTCACATAAGCCTGGACAGCTGTCTCATAAGCTTTAGGCATCCGGATGTCAGCCGCAGCCTCGGAAACCCTGGCAGCCGAAAGATAGTTGTAATAGTTGGAAGGATCATAGGCAATAGCGCTTTTGGCATAACTCAAACTTTGGTTGAGAATAGCGGTAATTTTGCCTAAGACTTCCTGAGAGGATGAAGCGCTAGAATTAGCCGTGATTTGACCAGCCAGAGATCTGATCTCAACAAGACCAGATTCAACACGACCCTGCCAATAGATATCTGATGAATCAAACTTCAAGGCCTTGGAGAAATCATGGTCCGCTGCCAAAGCATTACCCTTTTGGTTAAGTTCCGAGACACCGGCGCTAAAGTAGGCAAAAGCGACGGTCTTCTTAATCTCGATCAAACCCCAAACCAGTCCGATCAAAATGAGTATGGCCATCAAGGAAGGAAAAACCCGATAGGACCGGCCAGCCGAGACCGGAACCCAATTGTTGGCCGGTAAAGACCCGGCCTTAATAGCCATTCCGAAGAAGATGCCGGTGAAAACGAAAACCAGAAGGAGGATAGAATGTGACGGAACAGAAACAATAACCATAAGCCAGAGAAAAATCGAAACAGCTAAAGAGGATAGGAGAACAAAGCGTTGTTCTGAATCACTCGGCAAATTCTTCAGGACTCTGACTACCAAAATCCCAAAAAAGACAAGGAAGAGAACCCAAATAATGAGACCAAGGATACCTTGGGTCGCGACAAAAGTTGGAAGCATGCCGAAGCCGCTATTGAATTCAACATTCCAATAGTCGGAAGTATTAATAATCACCGGCTTATAGGCGATATAAGCTTTGCCGAAAAGGTTCGGACCAACGCCGAGGATTGGATAATTTTTAAGTGCCGAAGCCGTAACATCCAGAGTCATCTGCCAAGGCAAACTCACTTCGGTATAGGCCAAATCATGTTTGGCTAAAGATTTTTGGACAGCCACACCTCCCCAATTGGCAAAGAAGAAAGCAACAAGACAAGCAATCAAAGGTATCCAGGTTAGTTTCTTAAAGACCAAAGCCAGACGTTTCTTTACCGAGAGTGATTGACCAGCCGACGCACGATAAGCATGGGCCGAAAGTAATACTGTTAAGCCAAGTAAAATGAGCGAAGCCGACGACCAGACTCGAGTGTCATTGACAAAGACCGATCCGGCAGCCGACAAAACCAAAAGAATCCAATAGGCGACCTTCATTTTTTTGGCTAGCGGCAAAACCTGAAGAGCGACCAGCGAAATTAAGAAACCGATAAGACAATAGGTTCCCAGATTGAACCAGCCGCCCAAGAGCGAAGACATCTGGAGATTGAGAACCGAAAAAGTCAAAAACTTCACCCCAAAGAGCAGGCGGAGAATATGGATAATGTAAAGAATCAAAAAGGAAACCGTGACTCCAAGGTAAAGCGTAATCGCTCCAAAACGCCTTCGAAGAACAATGGTAAAGGCCGTGAGAGCTGAGAGGAAGAGGAGAGCAATAAAATTGACTGTGCCAATCTCGAAACCCTGACCGAAAAGAGATTTAAGAACATGAACCGAGGTCAAAGCCGAAATGATGAGTGAAGATACGACGAGCAAACTCAACCAGACCAGACTCTTTGGCGGTAGAGCCAATCGCTTTTCTTTAATTGCGGCGAAGCCGAGTAAAATGGCCGAAGCTAAAATACCAACCGTGATGAGGAGAGTCTTAACAAGGTCTAGCGGCAAACCAGACCAGAAAGCCAAAGGAGAGAGAACGATAGTGGCCAGGAAGACGTAAAAAGCAACTGAGTCGTATTTCATATTGGTAATATTGTTGGATTACTTGTAATTTGAATTAGTCAGCCCATTATAGCAGAAAAAAGTAATTTCAAACCTTTCAATCCACATCTAGTTACAGAAAATCCCGCTCTTTAGGAGCGGGATTTTCATATGGTCATACCGTAAGCCGAATTCTGTTTCCGATGCGCTTACGCGATCGGAATGACAACCATTTGTCTGGTCCCGAAATTGCTTCCGGGATCTAGCGGTTCAAACCGGCTTTCGCCGGAATACGACCTTGCACCGAGGTAAGGATTTTGCCGTTGCAATCCCGCGTTGCCGCGAGCGTCATCCACTTGCGTGGAGCTTCCGCCTTTTGGCTCGAGCGTTCCTGTTCGCACCTCTGGTTGTTAACCCGACGGGCGTTACCCGCTACCATTCTCCAATTTTGCCCACCGCAGGTGGTGCAAAATTGAGAGTCCTTCGAAAGCTCCGACCGTGTCCTCCATAGCTTTAGCGAAGGAGGAGCTTGTCGAGGAGCGTAGTAGGACTTCGATCTTGTAACATCTGTAGTGGACAAAACGGCGGTGTTCGGACTTTCCTCATCCTACCAAGCTTGCGCCTAATAGAACGCGGTTGTCTGGTACAACAGACATTAGATTAACACAAGTAAAGGTGATTGACAATATAGACACACGCACTTCTCATCGCGAGGGAGTTCCTAAAAGGAAAGCGCTCACGATAACCCTAGGGGACCCTCAAGGTCCCCTTTAATGTTTATACATAAGCTTAAGCAAAAACCTTCCTTTCTAACTTCTTAATCCTCCCGTCGAAATATTTGTATTCTTCCCTGCGGGCGTAATGAGTCAGAATATGATCCAATTGATTGACCATGTAGGTATGGTTGTAATCAACTTTCTTTTCTAGAGTATCTATCCTTTGGGATAGCCTAGATTCCAGACTAGTTAGCTCACCTTTTACAGTCGCCGCTAACCAATCGATCGTGTCATTGAGTTCAGAAAATGACTTGGCGAGATCATCCTTACTCGCCAATCTTTCAAGATCATTCTTGGTGGCAAAGTTTTTTACCTCTTCTTTTAGCTCATTCCTAGTGGCAAAGTTTTTTAGCTCGTCTTTTAGCTCGTCTTTTAGATCACTCTTAGTAGCAAAGCTTTTCAACTCTTCTTTTAGCTCTTTCTTGGTGGCAAAAGCCTCTAGATCTTTTTTTGTCGCGAATCGTTCTAGATCCTTCTTCGTGGCGAATGCTTCGAGGTCCTTTTTAGTAGCAAATTCCTTCAGCTCTTCTTTGGTAGCGAAAGTACCAAGAGTTTTCGTAATCAACTGCAATGAGTCAGCGATCGTTTGAAGAGTAACCTCTTTTTTGGCTGATTCTAAATTATTCACCCTACAATTTTACTCCAAAGAATTTTTTTGAGAACTACTCATAAGTATCTTTTTGTGTTGGAACTATTTCTCCAATCTTTTTATGAGCTCATTGTATGATTTGCGATTATTGACGGCAATCCAGCAGCTGGTCGGCACACTAACCGCACTTAGCAAGCTCTTCTTGGCTAGAATGGGCAGAAGAACAGCTTCAAAATCTGCTTTCTTTTCCAAATCAAAATACTTGTCGAAATATTTGTAGACTTCGGGAGACAGAACAGTCACTCCCATATGAGTCGGAACTGGTATGACGGGATACATCTCAATCTGCTTAACGATATTGTCTCTAACCTTCATTCCCGTGAAAGTGTACGGCGTGCCCTCGACAACAACGACGGTCGCTATGGACTTTTTTGACTTGCCATGAAGATGACCTTCGGCAATGCGCCTTGGAAAACTTCCTGGAAAATCCATTATGACGTCATCGGGATTATGAACGATGCAGTAATGAGACCTCGGTATACTGCCGTTTTGGAGGGCGTTCTTAATAGCACCTCCCTTGCCGACAGGACGATCCGGATCGTAACTATAGGCGATCTTTACTCCGAGGCTCGATCCGTCGCCAAGAATTTCTTCAATTGAAGTGGCGTTATGGAACACTAGGGCAACGAAATGCTTGAAACCTGCCCCCCTGTACATCCGGATCGTCATTTCGATCATGCTGTCGCCATTTGGCAAACGAAAGGCGTTCTTGTGAACAGACGCCCCGTTAGCGACCTCGCTAAAACGAGAACCTTCCCCTCCGGCCATCAGGGCAATTGTAGTATTACTCACGAATTCATTCCAAACTTTTTCGCTTATTTTCTTCGGTTTTGGAATATGGCTGATCTTCCTTTTTAGCTCGCTTAAGGCTTTTTTCATTGCGTAGGAGAGGGTTTTTTGTCTTAACAGGACGTTCCTTTTTAATAGAGGTTGTCATGATTTAGAGCGAGGAGCTAAGAGGTAGGAGCTTGGAGCTAAGAAGATTACAGAAAATATTTACGTACCACAAAGACCGTCTTTTCTCGCAAAAATGTACAGATCCTCTTCATAGCTCTTACCTCCTACCTCTTAGCTCTTGTGACTACACAATCTCACAAACTCCCGACACACACGCCAACTCCTTTTTGAGATCGGTCTCGTTCTGCTTCTCGTAGGTGATAATCTTGGAATAGTCGACATGCTCCATCTTCTTAGCCAGATCCTTGTAGGTCTTCTCATCTATCGTCTCGTAAGGAGCCAGCTTGTAGACAGCGTCTTCGCGAGGCAGGAAGGAAAGACCGCCGACAATCTCCCAGTTCTTGTAAACCCAGTTGGCTACTTCGATCCACTCGCTCTCGCCGATGGAAATGGTGACCGAAGGATTGTGCTCGGTGTAGTTCTCTTTGACCATCTTCCAATATTCAAGCTGTTCAATAGCCGTCTGATCGTCTCGGAAAATCGAACCGCTGGGAGCCTTAACCGGAAATTCGAGAACATAAGTCGTGGCGCTTTCGGCCGGCTGGCCAACTTCCGGGTGATACGGCACACCTTGATCGCGCAGCATCTTGAAGAGCGAATCAGTAGCGGAAATGCGGATACGGCGGATGTAGAACTTGGAATGGCGAGGGTGCATGCCGGAAGAACAGTCCACAGTCTGTGACAAAGTTCCGGAAGGCTTGACGCAAGTGATGGCGGTGGACTCTCCGATACCGAAGCGCTTGGCGTATTCTTTGTTGATCCTGATCGATTCGGCCTTGAGCTTCCTCATGACCTCCGGCTTCCTTACGGCCGGGCAATCCCACTGGCCGGTAATGGAAACACCTAGAAGCCTTTCGCGCTCGCAGTGCTCTTTCCATTCTTTGGAAAGATACTGGAAATTGGTCAGAGACGACTGGTAGGTGCCGAGGATCGTGGCAATGCGCATTTTCTTCAGAAGGGTTGCCTCGGTGTCTTCAGCCCGGGCGACAATCTCGGAAAGGTTGCAGAACTGCTTGGATTGGAGAATGATCTCGCCGCAAGGATTGGTGCCGATGGGGCCGATAATATGATTGCCGGTTTGATCGAAGTAGCCTTTGTATTCCTTGAGGGCTTTGATCCGGCGTTCCGGCAAAGTAGTAGCCAAGGAACCGCGGTTGAAAATGCCTCGCTCGCCCGAACGGCTCTCAACCAAAGCCATCCATTCTTTGAGGAATTCCTCATTGGTCGGCTTGGACATATAGACAGCCGAGTTGTTGGCCAACATCCGATGAGGATGGGTAATGTAGAAAGCACCCTTCTTGGCATCGCGAATATGCTCGTCGCCGAGATCGGAAAGAGAGATCATGGCGCTTCGGCGAACGCCGCCGGCCACGACGCAGTCACCGATCATGCAGATAATATCATGAAGATCAATGGCCCGGAGGCGCTTGCCCTGGCGGGTTAGCATGATCTGGCGGGTAAAATTGTGGAGGCGCATGAGCGGAGCCGGACCGGAAGATTTGCCGCCCATAACCTTGAGGCGGGCGCCTTCGGGGCGCAACTGAGAATAGTCGAAAGTCACGTCTTTGCCGGCGGCCCAAGCTTTCATGCCGACAACCAGCGAATCCGACCAGCCTTCTTTGCTATCGGGCACGATATAGGTCGGAAGCTTCTCGCCGGTCTGCATCATGATCTGCGGGAATTTCTCGACATTGGTGCTCTCGACCGACCAGCCGCAACCGGTGCCGTTCATGGAGATATGAATGATCTCAGCTAGGTCTTGGAAAGACTCGGGAGCAATGAACGAGCAGTTATAGGCACAAATATTGTCGCGGCGAGCGGGAGTGCCAGCGAACTGCAAGAGACGCATGGAAGGCATGGCCTGTTGCTTCAAGATCGCTTCACGAATCTCCTCGTATTCGGCATCCTTGAGTTTATTGCCCAAGTTCTCTTTCATGAATTCAATATATCTTCCAACAGTTTCGATCCAGGTCTCGCGGCGGCTCTCATTATCCATCCAGCGGGAGTAAGAGCGATAATAAACGAATTCGCCCAAGGCGTTGCGGAAATAAGACCGCGAATCGGCCGCCAGCTTGCGGACAGCTTCGGGAACTTCAAAACCTTTGGCCCGAAGTTTGGCTCGCTCTTCACGGTAAAGAACGTAGTGCTTGGCGGCTTTGACATAATCTGAACGCATTAACTCCTGTTCGACAACGTCTTGAATACCTTCGACAGTAGGAATAAAGTTCTTAAACTTCCTCTTAATCCGAATAAGCTCGGCCAAAACCTGGCGAGCAACACTCTCGGCTTCCTCAAGACTACCCTCTTGGACCGAACTCATACCCTTCCAGATAGCAGCAGTGATTTTGACCAAGTCAAAAGGCACGATTCGACCATCTCTCTTGATAATTGTGGGGATAGAAGGAGCCTTAGCCGATCCGGTGACGGCTGTTTTTTTCTTTTTGGGCATATTTTGTGCGCAGGCGGCTGCGAACTTAGGACTTTTTAATAACTGAATTCTCTTTATTGTTCTTCTGTATCGACCAAAAGAACAATGTTGTTTTCTTAGGGCCATTGTACATCCGGAACCCTCAAGAAAAAAGTGTGGATAGTGAGTTACATCATAAATTTTTTAGAGTGAGAAATAGGGAGCCGCAAGTTCCGCAAGGTTCTCACTTTTCAAAGCCCGGAAAATTTGTTGCAACAAATTTTCCTCATCCTCGGTCATTTTTTGCTAAAAATGACCTGCGGAGACTTTAAAAAGTGAGAACCTTGCGGAACTTGCGGCAATAACCTCCTAAAAAATCAATGATGTACCCGTTGCTATCCCAAATTTCTGACTGGCGCCGGCATTCAGCTCAAGAACATAGGAAATATCGCTAGGTGGCAGGAAGACATTAGGATAAGTATCCGGGGAAAGATTGGCCGTAATACCGACAACGCTCTTATCTTCACTCATCCAGACCAGGTCAAGAGGAAAATTCATATCTTTCATCCAAAAGCCATAGCTTCCCGGGTTCTCAAAAGTAAAAAGCATACCGGAATCAGAAGGCATGGAAATTTGTCCGCTAAGTCCTCTTTCTTCTGCTTCGGAGGTGCTAGCGACAGCGGCTTGAATAGTGCCGGATGGAGCCTGAATAGATATAAGCTGGAAAGTTTTTGAAAATGATTGGAGCGATTGTGGGGCAAATACCTGTTCTTGGGAATCCGGAGCAATACTTGGGCTCCTAAAATAATAGAAGCCAGCACCAATAATCACTATCACAACGATCAGACCTGTCATAATTTGTTTGGCTTTCATTTTGATTGCTATATTATTTGAATCTAAACTAAAGCTATTTACCTGATCCACTTCTAATCAGGATTACCAGGCCGATAACCACGAAAAAGGCCGCCAAGAAAAGTCCCAGACTAGGAGCAAAAGTCAAAGTCCAGCCAAAATTGAACCAGTAGATAAATATTCCTAGAAAAATTAGAATGACGGGTATCATCTCGGTTGGCAACCACTAAATTGCGGACGAATTGTTAAATAAAACGACTGTGCTACCATTCTAGCATATTAAGATAAAACGAAGCGCCATCTATTAAACGGCCAAAATACTATGAATAATATCAATATCTGGTCTCTCATCATCACTACCTTGATTTGTTTCAGCCTAAGTTCGCTCTGGTATTCTCCATACCTCTTCGGAAAAGAGTGGATGGAGCTAAGGAAGATTGGCGACCAAGACCTGGACTGGCTCACGAAAAACGGTTTATCTTGGAGATACCTGGCCATTCTTTTATCCAACCTGGTGATGTTTAGCGTCTTGGCTTTCATCTTAACTGAAGCCGGGACGGTTAGTGCTCAAGAAGGTGCTTTTTTTGGTTCCCTAGTCTGGTTAGGATTCATCATTCCCTCGGCGCTTTCCGGCCTGGTCTGGCGCCGCGAACCCTTCAAGCTTTTCCTGATCGAAACGATCGGCTATCTGGTCAATTTAGCCATCGGCGGAGGGATTCTGGGGTGGTGGAGATAATTAGAAAGTGGAATTAATGATTATACTTATCGCCCGCTTATTAATTTCTGCTGCCCTTTCCTTGGTTTCAGCTTCGCTATATATCCGCATTTCCGGAGCATTGCCAGAAGGTCGAAGATGTATGACTTCCCCGTTCTCGAAAATCAACCGCAGACCGTCCAAATCATTTATGGACTGAAGAGGCCCAGAAATGTGTTCGAATACCATATTTATTTGTTCTTTGGTATTCAGAGTCTGAATGATTTGATCAGCCTTTTCCTTGTCAAAATTAACAATATGACCAGAAACAACAAAGCTCTGAGGGAGACCTTGGAAAAGTTCTGAAATTTTCCGGCTTTCTCGTCTGGCCAGACTGAGAACAGATAAGAGCACGAGAAAAGCGTCTCTGGTTGGCAGCGGTGCCAAAACCTTTCCATTGAGATCAAATGCTGATTGTAGAAGTAAGCCGCCATTGTTCTCATAACCGATAATGTTTCCCAGCCCCTTAGCCTGACTTTCGATCATGGCTTCAATCACATAAGGAGAACCAATCTTCGTTCGAATGATATTTTTGAACCAGCCGCTTTTTTCCAAGGCCGTATTACAGCTCAAGGTCGTACAGATTGTTTGAGCTCCTAAGTAACTGGCACAAAGAATGTCAGCCAGGTCGTTTTCAATCCAGTTTCCATTTTCATCCCAAATAATCGGGCGGTCACTATCACCATCGGTCGAGACAAGAGCGTCAAATTTTGACCCTGAAGACCAGGCCGAAACCTGAGCAATAACTTTCGGCTCAAGCGCTTCATTGTCGACGGCTGTGAATTCTTTGGCTCGGCCCAGAGTTTCAACCTTGGCACCCAACTCGATTAGCAGACGATGAAGAATATCGCGACCAACAGCTGAGTGCTCATAAAGACCGATCCGCAGAGATTTTAGACAATCATTTGGGAAGAAATCCGTATACCTTTTGAGATAATCCTCCTCGGCTTGCTTCTCAATCCGGGCTGGAAGAGACCGGGGCTTGATAAAATTTCCTTTTTCATCAAAAATACGATCATCAATCTCGAATTGAACCTGTCTGATTTTCGCTTCGTCATTCTTCAAAATCTCGCCGGCTTTTTTGTAGAACTTAATGCCGTTCCGGTCAGCCGGGATATGGCTACCGGTTACCATGATCGATGGCCAGCCATGGACCAAACCGAAATAAGCTAGTGCTGGCGTCGGTATGAAACCAGCATTGATGGGCTGGCAACCACAATCGGCAATTGCTGCCATGACCGCGATCATAATTCTTTCCGTGCTGGGACGCAGATCGCCGGCTACGGCAATTTCCTTTTGGGTTATGTTCAAATCACCTAGACCCTGGAGATATTCTATAAAAGCCCGTGTGTAGGAATAGCAAACAAAATCGCTCATTGCTGAAACCAAGCCCCTGGCGCCACTCGTGCCGAACTTGACTCCGCTCTTTTGCATCAGCTCGTTTATGGATATCTTCATATCGTATGAATTATATCAGATAGAAGGTTTGATAATTTTGGAGAATTTTTTCATCCAAAATTTCGCTTCGCAATAGCTGAATGTTAGCGAAATACGGCTGGAAGGAAGAGGCTTTGAAGAGTAGACGCAAAACAACACTAACACACGAGCGGCCTAGGAGGACCGCTCGTTTTTGTTTGGGAATAAAAAAGGTGCGGAGGCATTTTATAGTCGCTTCGCTCTTTAAAATGTACTCATGCAAAATATATTCACTCGTTTCACTCGCTCATTATTTTGCGGGCAGCGGGTTAGGTACCAGAACGGTAAAGCACCGTAAGGACCATTTGGAACAATTTTAGAGGCTGAACCGAGGTATGTGGGTCACTATCCCTTTTATATTTTCTCGACAATCTTGGTCCTTTCCCAATCTGTCGGTACCATTGAGGTAATCTTTTTATTTTCAACATCAACTTCGAACACCATGTCTTTCAATTTCCAACCTCGAACGACTCCCGCTTCATCGAATTGAGTTTTCAACTCACTCATTCTTTGTTCAGCTTCAGCCATAAGAGCTGCGATATCTTCATCAGAATATCCTCTTTTTTTGAGATTAAGACTATCTCTTTCAGACCAACGAAGTCCTGGGATGCGTTCCATGACAATTATGTGAGTTCCCGACTGTTCTGCCTTAGCAATAGGCTTTGCGGCAGCTAATCCCATTTGAGCAAGCCGTTCAAGGATTTTATACTCATGGAACGGATCGTTCGATTCTCCGACTGCGCCCTTGGCAGTATTTACTCGTCTTCCAACGGTTTGGATTTCCGTACCTTCCGCATTTTTCCAGACAGGTAAATCTTTTACAGCAGTTGGATCTTCTCGAACCGCTCCCGCCTCATCATATTTAATTTCTCCCGTTTTTATATTCTTTCCTTCGCGTTCGAAATATCCTGCCGGGTCATCTAGGAATTCCTGCGGCATAAAAGCTGCAAATTCAGGCTCGATTTCCACCTTGGGTTTCGGGGCATCTTCTCGAGCATTATTTTGTGTATTTGGGAATTTTTCCATGTTTTGAGGCATGTGGGTCATGCCGATACTAAGTTTTCTTGGCGGAGAGAGAGGGATTCGAACCCTCGATACCCTTTCGGATATACTACCTTTCCAGGGTAGCCCATTCGACCGCTCTGGCATCTCTCCTCAATCTCAAATCTTAAAAACCAAATTTCAAATCTGAACCCACCTGAGATTTGTACCATAAATCCGCTCTTTCCGCACCTGCCTCTCGCTTTATAGTGCGTTAATTTTTGAGATTTAATTTTTGATTTTTAAGATTGTCTTTACCACCTCCCGCTCGCCCCTCCACCGCCAGACATTCCTCCACCAA
>Ga0172379_10006625_pt1 | contig 15391 bp, 16 predicted proteins | sample GrowelOW334metaG_FD_119756 | JGI IMG/M metagenome (GOLD analysis project Ga0172379, IMG submission 119756) | Groundwater microbial communities from an aquifer near a municipal landfill in Southern Ontario, Canada - Groundwater well OW334 metaG | ecosystem: Environmental > Aquatic > Deep...
CGGCTTAAACTCAAAGTTGAATACAGACCCAAGATAACTTCCCGTAAACGGCTTATCTTGGCTAGTACGGGCGGAATACTTTTCGGTTTTGGCTCTCAACTGGGCCGTGGTTGCACCAGCGGATCAGCCCTGAGTGGCATGGCCGTATTGTCGCTTGGCGGATTTATTACCATGGCGGCAATTTTTGGTACTGCCTTTGCACTTGCTTATTTCTTTAGGAAAAATTGGATTTAACTCTAAACTGAATAGTTATGGGACCTTTAGTTGTCAATGGAATAATATCAGAGAATACAAACATGCTGATCGCCTTCCTTATCGGTATAGGGTTTGGTTTTGTCCTGGAAAGCAGCGGATTCTCTTCAAGCCGTAAACTGGCTGGAGTTTTTTATGGATATGATACCGTAGTTCTGAAAGTATTCTTCACCGCAGCTATCACAGCTATGTTGGGGATGCTTTTCCTGAGCCTTTTTGGCTGGCTCGACCTGGATCTGGTATATATCAACCCGACCTATCTTACCTCTGCCATTGTGGGCGGGGTAGTTATGGGAGCCGGATTTATCATCGGAGGATTCTGTCCGGGTACCAGCTTTGCCGGTGCTTCCATAGGAAAAATCGATGCCATGGTATTTATCGGCGGACTGTTTATCGGAGTCATCATTTTCTCCGAAGGTTACCCGCTCTGGGAAAACATGTATATGGCAGCATTTAAAGGATCGCCCAAGTTAAGCGAATCACTGGGGCTTTCGGATGGAATTGCAGCTCTAGGGGTGATACTGGCAGCCATCGGGATGTTCTATGTAGCCGAATGGGCTGAAAAGAAATTTCCAAGGGAAGAATATTAATAACTGAACCATGAAAGCAAGAGTCATATTATCAATTGGCATTGTGGGGCTCGGACTGATCATCGCCGCAGTACCACAGAATACAACGCATCCTTATAAACTGACAGCCAGTCAGTTGCTTGAAGAAGCCAAGGGACGTCAACAGTTTTTCAGCCCGGATGAATTGGCAGACAAGCTGATCAATAAAGATCCTTCCATCCAGTTGATCGATGTCAGGGACCAGAATGAGTTTGAGAAGTTCAGTCTTCCCGGTGCCATCAACATACCATTGTCCGACCTGCTGGGCGAGCAGTATACGGAGGTTTTAAACCAGGATGTAAAAATGAACATCCTTTACAGCAATGGTACCGTTGAAGCCAACCAGGCCTGGATGATTACCCGCCAGCTCGGTTATGAAAACAATTATGTTCTTGAAGGCGGGTTGAATTATTGGGTTGAAACCATTATGAACCCTGCTAAACCTGCATCGACGAGTCCAAATGAGGAATTAGCGAAATATGATTTCAGACAGGCTGCGGGTTCTGCATTAGGTGGCGGCGGTGCCGTTCAGTTAGCCGCACCTGCCAGTCAGGGTGCGGGAGCAAAACCGGGATTGGTTAAGAAACCAGGGAAAAAGAAAGCTTCGGGCGGCTGCTGAATCAGACTTTTTCCAAAGCTTCCTTCAGGTCGCTGATAATATCTTCAGCATCCTCGATGCCCACGGAATATCGAACAAGGTCATCGGATATGCCGGCAGCGAGTTTGTTCTCCTTGCTCATTGCGGCATGAGTCATGGAGGCCGGATGCTGGATAAGCGTCTCTATTCCTCCGAGTGATACTGCCAGCGTGGCAAGATGGACATTGTCCATCAGCTTCTTTCCTGCATCGAATCCGCCGGTCAGTCCGAAACTCATCATGGATCCGGGACCGTTCATCTGTGTTTTTGCCAATTGATATTGAGGGTGGGATTCCAATCCCGGGTATTTCACCCAGGCAACTTTAGGATGCGACTGCAGATAGGCTGCTATTTTAATGGCATTCTCCTGCGCCCTTTCAATACGGATCGCAAGAGTCTTCACCCCCCTTAAAGCAAGATAAGCCTGATTGGGATCCATGTTGCAACCCATGTATACCATCGAATGACGGATCCTTTTATAAAGAGCCGGATCTTTTGTTATGATAATGCCTCCGACAATATCCGCATGTCCGTTGATGAATTTTGTAATGGAATGAAGGACTACATCGGCTCCCATGTCGAGTGGCTTCTGAAGATAAGGGGAAGAGAAAGTATTATCGACAACCAGTATTAAGTTGTGCTCCCTGGCAATTTTAACACAGGCCGGAATATCGGTAATATCCATGGTTGGATTTGCCGGGGTTTCGATATAAAGAACTTTGGTATTTGGTTTGAGAGCAGCGCGTATCTGTTCAATATCAGAGGTATTTACAAAACTGGCTTCCACATTGAACCTTGAATAATCCTGTTCAAGAACCCCCCTTGCCGGACCATAAACCGCATCAGAACTGATGATATGAGTACCAGCGCCCAATAGGGTCATATATACGGTATTGATGGCTCCCATACCCGAACTCGTGGCTATCCCGTCGAAACCGTTTTCGAGATGGGCAATGTTTTTTTCAAAAGCCCGGATGGTGGGATTGGCAATACGGGTATACATGTACCCGTTGCTTTTGCCGGAGAAGCAATCAGCTCCTTCCTGGGCGTTTTTAAACTTGAATGTGGAGGTTTGATAGATCGGGACGGTTACGCTCCCGAATTGGTCATCAATTGATCCTGCGTGAATTAATTTGGTGTTGAATCCTTTATTGGTGGTTTTCATATTTTCTTCCTATTTTGGCTGGATCCAATAGCTGATCTCAGCCTCTGTCTGCTTATCCGTGAGCTGAAGCCAGTAAGCCGGGGTAACAACATGCCCGTTGGGAGTACGCAGCTTTCTTTTATATATTTCAATCACAGCATGGAAAACAACGTCGGTAACACCAATTTTCCAGGTTCCTGCTTCATCAACGGCGGCTTTAACTTCCTGTCCGTTGAATTCAAGGATTGCCTTGAGAAAATCCTTGCGTGTAGCGGTGATGCCGGCTTCAACTAAAGTACAGCGTTTTCCGTCGATAACTTCAATGATATGTTTTCCCTGATTAAGCGCCATGGTGGTAACTAATTAATTCAGAAACTGATTTTGGTAATGTATTCATAAATGAAACTCGCGAACCCGATAAAGAAAATACCGGCTACACAGATCAGCAGACTGATGCGCATGGGCCAGGGAGTTTTGAAAGTGGCAATGGGTTCATCCGATTTGTCAATCAGCATGGCCTTAACAACCCTCAGATAGTAATATAGGGATATGGTGGCATTAAGAACAGCAATCAGGACAAGGATATAAAACCCTTTGGCCCCGGCTGCCGTGAATAAAAAGAATTTACCAAAGAAACCGGCTACTGGTGGAATACCGGCGAGCGAAAACATCGCAAGCAGCAGGATTAAACTGAGTTTGGGGTTGGTTTTATAAAGGCTGTTATAGTCAGTAATTTTTTCTTTTCCGGTCTTTTCCGAAATAGCTGAAATCACACCAAAAGCAGCGAGATTGGTAAATACATAAATCAGCATGAAATAGACCACTGTTGTCATACCCAGTTGGCCGCCCTGCATGATTCCCAACAGGATGAAACCCGCCTGGGCGATGGATGAAAAGGCCATAAACCGTTTCAGATTCTCCTGTCTCAAAGCAAAAAGGTTACCGACCGTCATAGTGGCCACTGCCAGGGTATAAAGCAAAGGTTCCCAGACCTTGTTAATTGAACCGAAAACCCGATAAAGGATGATCATAAAGGTGAACACGGCTGCTCCCTTTGATACGACCGACAGATAGGCGGTCACACTAATCGGAGCCCCTTCATAAACGTCGGCTGTCCAGAGATGGAAAGGAACAAGAGAAATTTTGAAAGCCATTCCGGCCACAAAGAATACAAATCCGAAGGTCTGCAATGAATTGTTACCGATATTCGGTACAATATCAGCAAAGTAAATCGATCCGGTTGTTCCATAAATAAAGGACAAACCATACAAAAGGATCCCTGACGAAAGGGCGGAGGTAAGGATCAGCTTGATACCGGCTTCTGCTGATTTTTCGCTGAACTTCTCATAGGCGGCCAATGCAGCCATCGGAATGGTTGCCAGTTCCAGGCCAATATACATCATCAGGAAATCACCTGATGAAATCATAAAATCCATACCAATCAGGGTGGCGATGATCAGTATGAAGAACTCACCGATTTTACCATGGTTTTCTTCCCGTTTCAACCAGGTGAATGACTGCAGGAATACAATGAATACGCCCATATTCAGGATGCTCTTCATGAAAACGGTGATATGGGTGGTCTGGAAACTGCCACCGAATAATTGCCCTTCGGCAAGTGGTATGAAATTGACCAGCGTGGCCAGGCCAAACAATATGGTGCCCAGGGTGATAAGCCTGTGCTTATTCTCATTTTTCGTAAAGATTTCCGCTATAAGCAAAATCAGGACGATCCCGACCAGGATCAGTTCGTTTCGCATGATGTTGAAAGAAGCAATGTCCATTTCTTTAATATTTTATAGCATGGCTGTTAACCGTTCGACAATAGGGTTCAGGGCATCCATCACCGTGCTGGAGAGGAAGGAAGGGTAGAAACCGATAATGGCAATCGGGAGAATCAGCACAACAACGCTGATACGCTCATACCATTTGGCATCCGGGAATTCAAGATATTCCTTTTCCCTGATCTGTCCGAGGAGAAGTTTGCCAACGACTCTCAGAATATATACAGCGGTCACCACAATGGAAGTCGTGGCAATGATGGTCGCAACGCGATGGAAGGTGTCAGGATTCTGGAAAGCTCCGATGAAAATGGTCATTTCGGCAACAAACCCGCTTAAGCCCGGCAAACCGAGTGAAGCAAGACCGGCGATAACATAAGCAACGCTAAGGAAAGGAATCACGTTCATCAAACCGCCCATCTGGTCGATATTTCTTGTATGTGTCCTTCCGTAAATCATCCCGATCAGGGCAAAGAAAAGGGCCGTCATCAATCCGTGAGAGATCATCTGGAGCACGGCGCCGTTCATCGAAGTCTTATTCATCATCAACAGCGCGAAAAGAACCAGTCCGCAGTGACTAACCGAGGAGTAGGCATTGATGTATTTGAGGTCCTTCTGCCAGATAGCTCCGAAAGCTCCGTAAACCACGCTGATTGTTGTCAGAATGAGGAAAATCCACGACATTTCCTGTGCGGCGTCAGGCAGCAGAAACATCGCTACACGTAAACATCCGTATCCGCCCAGTTTCATTAAAACTCCGGCGTGGAGCATGGAAACGGCTGTCGGTGCGGATGAGTGACCATCGGGCGACCAGGTATGCAATGGAAACAAAGCACCCAGAATTCCGAATCCGACAAACAGGAAGGGGAAGAAGAAGCGCTGCATGGCAACCGGGAAAGATATTTGCGATAATTCGAGGAGACTGAAGGTGACCGGACCGGCTGCGGAGGAATAGAAATATAAACCTAACAATCCGACTACCAGCAGGGCCGAACCTCCCATCAGCATAAGGGTCAGTTTCATTGCCGAGTACTCTTTCGGACCGCTGCCCCAAATGCCGATAAGCAGGTACATCGGGATCACGGCGAGTTCGTAAAAGAGGAACATGGTAAAAAGGTCGAGCGAGATAAAGAACCCAAAAACTCCTGTTGCCAATAATATCAATGAAATATAAAATTCACGCGCAAGGTATTCTATCTGCCAGGAGGCGAAAATTCCTGCGAAAACGACAATTGATGCCAGTAAAAGCATCCAAACTGCTATGCTGTCGACACCCACCAGATAGTGGATATTGAGGGTTTTAAACCAGGTATAATCACTCTGGAAGATAAATTCCCCGGTCATTCCGGCTTTCCTTTGTGCAAAATAACTGAATACCAAAATTATTGCAGTCAGGAGCTGAAGGGACATGCCAACTGCCGCAGTAATCCTGGCCCCCTTGAAATCTTTGGTAAAAACGATCGCGAAGACCGTCAGGACAGGAATGATAACAAACAGGTTTAGAATATTCATAATCGGTTTCTATTTCAGATTAAACCTTAATGATCAGATTAGAAAAGCAAAAACAAGCACGAGGATTATGGCAGCTAAAACGAAGACCATACCATATTGGGGCAGGTTTCCGGATTGCAGGCCTTTTATCCCTTTCGAACTGGTTACCGTCAGCCAACCGATACCGTTCATCGTTCCGTCGACTATATGCCGGTCGAACCAGGCCACCGGCCTTGATACATAATTGAAGATGATTTTCTTCGTGATGAAGATATACACCTCATCTATGTAAAACTTGTGATAAACAGCCTGGTAAAATCCTCCCAGGGCTTTGGATATCTTTTCAGGTATCAGGGATTCTTTCTTATATAATAACCAGGCGATCCCTATGCCGATTAATCCGATCAGGACTGATGGTATTGCTATTGCATAATCCAGATGGGTCACGAAAGGCATGGAATCAGCCGTTACCAGCTTGCTGAATGGAATGTATCCGGCGAAGATGGAGCCAAAAGCCAGGATCATCAAGGGAATGGTCATCGTCAGCGGTGACTCGTGCGGGGTATGGTGATAATGCTTTTCCTTACCCCAGAAAATGTTGAAATAGAGCCTGAACATATAAAAGGCGGTTAATCCGGCAACCAGGAATTCAACCGCAAACAGTATTTTATTGTGTTCAAAGGCAGCAACCAATATTTCATCTTTCGAAAAGAATCCCGATAGGAAAGGAACCCCGGCGATGGTTAAACAGGCGATCAGGAAGGTCATGTGGGTAATCGGAAGATACTTCCTCAATCCTCCCATATCCTGCATTACGTTGCTGTGAACGGCGTGGATGATTGATCCGGCACCAAGGAAAAGCAAAGCTTTAAACATGGCATGTGTGAAAAGATGGAACATGGAAGCCATGTAACCAACCCCTTCGTGACCTTCATACCCGGAAACGCCGAGTGCAAGCATCATATAGCCGATCTGGGAAAGAGTAGAGAAAGCCAGCACCCGCTTGATATCATATTGGGTACAGGCAATAACTGCCGCGAAGAGCGAGGTGAATCCCCCGACATACGAAATAACCGTCAGCGCATCAGGCGCCTGAAAATAGAAAACAGGAAACATCCGGGCAACAAGGAAAACACCTGCAACAACCATCGTTGCTGCGTGAATAAGGGCTGAAACAGGAGTCGGGCCCTCCATGGCATCAGGTAGCCAGATGTGCAGCGGGAACATGGCTGATTTTCCGGCACCTCCCATAAAAATCAGCAGGGCAGCCCAGGTCATCACTGACATGCCCAGAAAGCTGACTCCGGCGGTTGAAGCGAAAATGCTGTGATCTTCCCCGGTAAGTACGTTAAAATCAAATGTTTTGGTAAAATAGGAAAGTACAAGTATCCCGATGAGGAAACCGAGGTCGGCAAACCGGGTCACGATAAAAGCTTTTTTTGATGCGGCAACCGCTGAATCCTTGGTGTAATAGAATCCGATTAGCAAAAAGGAAGACACACCCACCAGTTCCCAGAAAATGTACATCTGGAAAATGTTGGTGGCTACAACCAGACCAAGCATGGAGAACGAGAAAAGGGACAAGAAGGCATAAAAACGCTCGAAACCCTTTTCCCCCTTCATATAGCCCAGACTATAGATATGAACCATGAATGAAACAGTTGATATAACAACTAGCATCATCACGGAGATTGGGTCGAGAAGAATGCCCATGTCAATGGTCAGGCTCGGTGTCAGGGTGAGCCAGTGCATCGACATGGCGGTAACTTTCGGGAATGAACCGTCGACCATTCCATCAACAAAGAAATACTGCCAGGCGGTGAGATACGAAATAACAGTTATGATTCCCAATCCGGTGGTGCCTATCAAACCGGAAATAACGGGCTTAAACTTCATGCCCAGCAGGCCATTGAATAGGAATACACAGAAGGGGATCAGGAGGATCAGTATGGTTAATGAATAATTCATGACAGCCAGATGGTTGGATTAATACTTCATTTCATTGACTTTGTCGACACTGATGGAACTCAATCGCCTGTATATATTAATGATAAGGGCAATTGCAACAGAGGCTTCAGCAGCTGCAATCCCGACTACAAACAGGGCAAAGAAGTGTCCCTGGAGCTGATCGGGAAACAGGTATTTGTTAAAAACCACCAGGTTGATATTAACAGCATTGAGTATCAATTCAATCGACATCAGGATGGTGATCATGTTCCGTCGGATGATAAAACCGCAAACACCTGCAAAAAACATAAAGGCACTGACTATCAGCACGTGGGTTATGGGAATTCCTTCTAACATTTGTTGATGTTTAGAGTTTACGTTTGTTATTTACCTTTTTTTGCAATAATGATAGCCCCGATCATGGCGGCAAGCAGAAGGATACTGATCACCTCGAAAGGGAGAACGTAGCCGTTTTTACCTGTTCCGAGCAGCTGCAAACCGATAGCTTGCATATCTACCTTAATAGCCGGATTGGCAGTTGGGGTGAATGCATATTTCAGGATCGCGATGGTGGAAAGGGCAAAACCACCCAGTCCGACCAGTATTCCCATAGCCAGCCTGATAGCCTCAGGTTTGGCAAATTTGTGACTGATATGGCTGGTCAGCAAAATGGAGAAAATGATCAGGACGACAATACCTCCGGCGTAGAGGACCAACTGGACCCCGGCCATAAACTGATAATCAACCATAAAGTAAAACCCGGCAGTGGCGACCAGCACACAGAGGAGATAAAACGCCGCCCGCAGGATACGGGTGGTTGTGATGGTAAGGACCGAACAAATCACAATAACGGCTGAAAGCAGATAAAACATTAAGACATTCAGTGCCATATCGGTTTAGTTAGCTGGGTTAGACTTGGGTGCAGTTTCAAGAACCGGTTTAGGAGCTTTGGGCTCTTTTTTAATCCGTGATCCGGGTTGATTCAAAATTTTGGTGAGCTTATTGCGATCAAATACCGCATGTTCAAAAGCCTGGGAAAAGGCGAGTGAATCGCTTGGGCAGTTTTTCACGCAAAGTCCGCAAAAAGTGCACATCGATAAATGATAGATATGTTTATCGATGATGCGCACAGGTTTACCTTCCTCATTGGGGGCCATGTCGGTTATGATCTCAATGGAACCGTTTGGGCAATTCAACTGGCAGATGCCACAACCGTTACAGGTATGAAAATTGTTCTCATCATGTTTCAGGATGACTTCGCCTTTAAACCGGTCGAACATTTGCAGTTCCTTGCGGTTTTCCGGATATTGTTCAGTAACGATCTGCCTCGGATGCACAAAATAGTATCCGGTAACCATTAATCCTTTCCAAAGGGTTTTTAACCCATAGAAGATATCGCTGAAGTATTTGCCTACTGAATTCATATTCGTTATTTAATGTACCATCCCATGAGGACGATGAAAGCAATGACAATAATGTTCACCAGGTTGATGGGGAGCAAGTATTTCCATTCAAGGGTCAGCAATTGGTCGATCCTTAACCTGGGGAATGTCCATTTAAACCACATGATCACGTAAATGACAAAAATTGTTTTTCCAAAGAACCAGACGATCGGCGGTATAAAGTCCATGACGTGGTTGAATCCTTCGAGATTGCCTATGTGCAGGGGCATCCAGCCCCCGAGGAATACGGTGGCGGCCAGGGAGGCTACAATAAACATGTTCATGTATTCGCCAAGGAAGAAAAAAGCGAACCGGATCCCGGAATACTCGGTATGGAAGCCGGCGGTTAATTCCGATTCAGCCTCAGCAAGGTCGAACGGACCGCGGTTGATCTCCGCTGTACTGGCTATCAGAAACATCACGAATGAAATGATTGCCGGAAGATGGCCTTTGAAAATCCACCAGCCGTTAGCCTGACTTTCAATAATGGTTGAAAGCTGCATGGATCCACTGAAAATGACAACCGAAAGGAGGGCCAGCCCCACTGACAATTCATAACTGACCACCTGTGCGCCGCTTCTCATGGCACCGATCAGGGAATACTTGCTGTTGCTCGACCAACCGGCCAGGAGGATCCCGATGACTCCGATGGACGAAACCGCCATCATGTAAAACACGCCGATATTAAAGTCTACGGCATGCAATCCCTTGGCAAACGGAATGGCAGCAATAGCCATGAACGATGCGATGATTACTATGAAAGGCGCAATGTTAAATAGAAGTTTATCCGCTTTCCTGATCGTGATCAGCTCTTTCATCAGCAGTTTGATGAGGTCGGCAATGGTCTGAATCAGTCCCCATTTACCGACCCTGTTGGGACCCACTCGGTTTTGCATAAAGGCGCAAACCTTTCGTTCGGCATAAACCAGGTACAAACCAATGATCGCGTAGAAAATCAGGATGATGAGTCCAACAATGGCTAATTCCGTAACAAACGCCCAGGTTGGGGACATATTTGTCTTCAGAAATGTGTCTATTGCCTTTGTTGTGGTCGAGAAGTCGTAAATATTAAACGGCATCTTAATTTTTATATTCGGTTGAATTATCGGTCAATATCTGGAATAATGAGATCAAGGGAACCGCTGATGGCAATCAGGTCGGCAATTTTGTTTCCTGCAGCCAATTGGCTGATTGGAAAGAGGTTGTTGAAGTTTGGTGTGCGGAAATGCATCCGGTAGGGATTTTTTTCGCCTTTGCTCACCACGTAAACTCCCAATTCCCCTTTTGCAGTTTCTACCCGCTGGCTATATTCGCCTTCGGGAAGTTTAATGATCGGTTTCATTTTGGCGGTATAATCACCATCAGGAATATTGTCGATCAGCTGTTCAATGATTTTCATTGATTCCCACATCTCGGCTATACGAACCTTGTATCTTGCCCAGCAATCGCCTTCATCAAAAAGGATCTCCTTGAAATCAACCTTGTCGTAGGCGCTATATGGATATTTTTTACGGATATCGCAGGCGAAATTGGATGCCCGGCCGCAAGGGCCTGTAAAGCCATAGCTGATGGCATCTTGTCGGGACATCACTCCCATTCCTTTTGTCCTCTGCTCAAAAATGATATTGCCTGTCAACAATTCGTCATATTCCGGAAGCTTTTTCCTGAAATATTTAATGAATTCCTTGGTGCGTTTCTGAAAGTTCGGATGAATGTCATTCATCAATCCTCCTGGACAGATAAAGCTGTGAAGAAGCCTTGATCCGAATGATTCATCGAAAATGTCAAGAATTTTCTCCCTGTCGCGCAAGCCGTAAAAAAAGCAGGTCAATGCTCCCATATCCATCCCGAATGCTGCCCACCAAAGCTGATGAGAAGCAATACGCCCGAGTTCGGAAAGAATAGTCCTGACATACTTCACCCGTTCAGGAACTTCAACTCCGATGGCTTTCTCAACGAGTAGCGATACCGCTTCATTATTCATGTGTGCCGAGAAATAATCCATCCGGTCTGTAAGATGGATGATCTGCGGATAAGTAAGCCGTTCGCACATTTTCTCGATGCCGCGGTGGACGTAGCCACAATGCGGAATCACGTAATCCAGCATTTCTCCTTTTAGCGAAACAACAAATCGGAGAACTCCATGAGTTGAGGGATGCTGCGGTCCGATATTAATGATATAGTCACCGTCCTCACGGGAGGTCAAAATATCTTGTAATTCAACTTCCTGCATTTGCTAACGTTCGATAAAGTTAATATCGTCCTTATAATCTTTTCTTAGTGGGAAACCCCATCCATCCTCTAAAAACAGTCTTCGTGGATCGGGATGATTGGTGAAAGTCACGCCCATCAGGTCATAAATCTCACGTTCCTGATATTGTGCCGTGATCCAGAGGTCACTCACCGTATCAACAACCGGCTGATCGTGGTCGGCAAGGTCTGTTTCAACTGACACAATATGCTTCAGTTCGGTAGATTCCATATAATATACAATAGAGAACCGGTCTTCCCGGTCGATGCCATATAAGTTGAACAGGTAATCAAACTGAAGCCGCTTGTCGTTGCGGAGCACCGATGCTACTGAGTGGATCAGAACCGGATCAACCTTTATCCGGATGGGATTCTGTGTGGTAATTATTTCCGAAGCCGGAAACAACTCCGACAGGATTTGAGCTAATTGTTCGTTTTCCATACCTGCAGGTTAAATATAGTTCTCCATGGGGTCACGCGGTTTTGCAATGGTATCCGTCTTCATTTTACGCTGGAGCTGCATGATCCCGTAAAGCAATGCTTCGGGACGAGGCGGGCAGCCGGGTACATAAACATCAACGGGGATCACATGATCAACCCCACGAACCACTGAATAGGTATTATAATAAAAAGGACCTCCCGAGCAGGCACAGGCACCCATAGCGATAACAAATTTAGGATCGGCCATCTGGTCATACAGGCGCTTCAGTACCGGGGCCATTTTATGAACAATGGTTCCGGCGACCACGATAACATCTGCCTGACGGGGCGAGGCACGATAAACTTCAATCCCAAACCGGGAAAAGTCGAATCGCGGAGCTCCGGCTGCCATCATCTCGATACCACAGCAACTCGTTGCAAACGTCAGCGGCCATATGGAGTTTGAACGTCCCCAGTTGATCAGGTTATCAACTGTCGTCATCAGGATATTACCACCTGACTGTTTGAAGATTTCCAGGCTGTCATTGTCCCTGAAATCCTCATTTTTCATGGATTTGATTTTTACACCCATTTCAAAGCATCTTTTTTCCAGGCGTATAATAAGCCCAAGCCAAGGATTATGAAGAAGATCACGATCTCGACAAAGGCCCGTAAGCCGATTTCTTTCATTACAACACCCCATGGGAACACAAACACCGTTTCCACGTCGAAGATCAGGTATACGATAGCAAAGAGGTAATACCCAACGTTAAACTGGATCCAGGCATTCCCTTCAGCGGGGATACCGCATTCGTAGGGTTCGAATTTTACCGGGGATTTGCTGATGCGCGGTGCAATAAAGTGGGAGAACAAAACGGCCCCTCCAACCAGCACAACACCAACAATGAAGAACAGAACAAGAGATTCGCTGCTCATAGTGTTAGAAAATTATCAGGCAAAAGTATGTTTTTTGGTTATATATAAATGTAGATATCGTGATACCTTCAGATATCATTTCTCATGGATTTACTGATGTAAATCGGTTTTATAGTGATTTATGTCAACGAGGAGTGAGGTGTAGCTGTTTGGCACTTCGTTAACTTGAAGCGGTCCCCTTCTTAAGAAATTCTACTAGCGTGACGGGGTCCCCGCCTTCGCGGGGATGACACTGCTGCCGAATTTAACACACTGATCTTTTGCCTTCTGCCTTCTGCCTTCTGCCTTCTGCCTTCTGCCTTCTGCCTTATGCTAATGCCACCTGCCGGGTATCACCGTCTGGCACTTGGGGCAGCGGTTGCTGGTGATCAGGTTTTGCTCGATCTCGTAACCTTTACGCTTAACCAGTAATACTTTACAATTGTGACAGTAGGTGTCCTCACCGCCGATGCACGGAACATTTCCGATATACACGTATTTCATACCCGCTCTCATGGCAATGTCTTTGGCACGGGTTAACGTATGGAGTGGTGTGGAAGGCAGGCTTGCCAATGTTTGATAAGGATGGAACCGGCTGAAATGAATAGGATTATCGGAAAATCCCTCTTCCGCAAGCCACTCGCACATTTTAGTAATCTGATCGAAATTGTCCGTCCATTCGGGAATGACGAGATTGGTGATTTCGATCCATACCCCCTGGTCCCTTAAAGTTTTTAATGTTTTCAGAACAGGATCGAGAGCACCACCGGTGAGTTTCAGGTAAGTCCCCGAATCAAAGGCCTTCAAATCAATGTTTGCTGCATCGATCACCCGGCATAACTCCAGTAAAGGTGTCTGATCTATATACCCATTGGATACCATGACGTTTTTAATGCCCCGGTGTTTGGCCAACGTGGCGGTATCCAGCATATATTCAAAAAAAATGGTTGGTTCGGAATAGGTATAGGCGATTGATCTACACTGCTCGCGTATGGCCTGGAGGACCACTTTTTCAGGGCTTGCATCAAAATTGCTTGTCTGACTTGGACTCGTGTGGCTGATTTCCCAATTCTGGCAATTCAAACAGGCAAAGTTACAGCCGGCCGTTCCAATGCTGAAGGCAAGTGATCCCGGTAAAAAATGCAGTAATGGCTTTTTTTCGATCGGGTCGGAGTGTATGGCACAGGGATTTCCATAGGATTGGGTAAATAATTTCCCGTTGCGCACGATGCGTGTATGACACATGCTCCGGTCGCCCTCTTTCAGTGTGCACTGATTCGGACAGAGAAGGCATTTGATACCCCTTGGAGTAATAATCCAGTGTTTTGCTTCCCTTTCCCCCGGGGTGACTCCGTCATGCATCGTCATATACTTTGAAATTTAACCATGGAAATCCGACTCTTAAGCATTCGACGCAATTATTTTATTCGTCAAAGATAATAGCCTCGTAGATATAGAGGTCGGCATCTTTCCACCCGGTCCAGCCGATTCCGGCTTTGTCACGGGCACAATGACCAAGGAAATCCTCAACAGACCATCCGGTTTCGGTGGCCACCTGGGGTAAAAAAGTACCACCGTAAATTCCTTTTTTTATGTAAATACCATGCGTCCCCAGTTTTATTTCACTGATGTTCTGAATCTTTCGCATCGGAGTCAATACCGATATTTCAATCCTGATAGATCCCAATTCATCGTCCCTTACCGGTGAAAAACGGCTGTCGCGGGAACAGGAAGCAATGGCCATCTGCTGAACCACTTTATAGAGCGGGTCATCCGGATCAAAGCTTCCGATGCAACCGCGCAAACTCCCGCTGATTTTTAAAGTAACGAAAGCACCGGCTCGTACCATAAGATTATCACCGTAGCCGGCAGAATTTAAAGGAGGTATGGTCCGGTTGGTGACATAAGATTCAAGTGTGGACCGGGCAATCCGGATCAACTCCGTTTTATCGGATTCAAACAATTCAAATTGTGGAATCTTGGGTTCAGATACACTGATTGCATGGTATCCCACTACACTGTTCTTGTCTCCGTAAGGTTTGATATCGCCTGAATTCTTATAGTCGATCTTGTTAAATATCAAGGTTCTATTCTCTGAAGTGAGGTAGAGAAGGGTCAACCCGGACGGCCAAGCGCACATACTGGTTGCCAGTTCAGGTATCCTTAGTTTCTCATTGTCCTTCAGAGTGCGAAGGAATTCTGCGGGACTATTGAGGCAAAAGGATTCGGCGGTCAACCCATCAACGCGAATGGCATCTGAGTAGGAGGGATAGTGCGAAAAATCAGCACTGACAATGAAAAGGTTATCCACTGTAAAATATGGCTTGAGGGCCTCTGCAATTTCTTTACAAACCGAAGGTGACTGCGTACCCAGGATAATCGGTACAATTTTAAAAGGATTTTTAAGCAGTGTTTGTAAAAATGGCAATTGAACCTCAATACTGTGCTCGGATGCATGCGCTTCAGGATAATCCAGAAATGCGTCGGATCGGGAAATCAAATCC
>Ga0172379_10006626_pt1 | contig 15388 bp, 16 predicted proteins | sample GrowelOW334metaG_FD_119756 | JGI IMG/M metagenome (GOLD analysis project Ga0172379, IMG submission 119756) | Groundwater microbial communities from an aquifer near a municipal landfill in Southern Ontario, Canada - Groundwater well OW334 metaG | ecosystem: Environmental > Aquatic > Deep...
AGCGCCACCGCCCCTACCCAACCCGCCACGCCGGCGAAATCAGAATCCGCGGCACCTACCTTTCTACTGCCGGAAACGGCAGAGGAATACCGCCGCCGCTGTGAAACGGAAACCGCGGCCAGCCTTGATAAAGAGGCGGTTGCCCGAGAAAAAGCGGAGGCCATGTTCGCCAAAGCGAACGCGGTGGTCGTCGCCGCCGCAGGAAACGAGGCGGAGGCCGAGCTCGCAAAACGCGGCGCGGCAAAAATTTGTCGTGAGGCCGAAAATTTCCGCCAGCTGGCGGACAACGAAAGGTTCGTGCGTGAACACAACAACGGCCCGCAGGCGGAGCGGGAGCTCCGGCAGGCGGAGCGGGAAAAAATCATGGCGGAGGGGAAAATCCTTTCCTCAGCCGTGCCGCCGCCGTCTGAGGAACAAACCAAGGTCGGCCGCGGCCGGCCGAGAGTCTGGGATAAAACGGAACGACGGCTGGTCGCCTACCGCGGCCGATTCTTCGTCGGGAGTTTCTGTGCCGAAGCGGAAACAACGAGCTCGAATCGTCGAGCGGTTGGAGGATCCCACGAAGGGATCTGTTACGTGGAAACCTACCGTCCCACCGGACAATACGGGGCGACGGTCGTCGAGTGGGTGACGGAATCAGTCGCTCAAATGACCGACAATGAATTACGCCTCGTCGGCGAACACCAGGCCGTATGATCTTTTTCAAACCAACAACAATCACTCGGTCCCGAGCAATCGGGGCCGCTCACCGCCTTGTCCGGGCGTTAAACGGATATTTCATAGGGTTAACTTTTTAGACGACGCGGTAGGGTTACCCGTCGTCTAATTTTCTTAGGTCATTTCGTAAAGAAGCGAAGTGGATTAAGAAAAATTAATCAGACATATGGTTTGGTTGGTTTTAAAAAGCGGTGGCACGCGCTTTCATCGGTGCCAAACCCATTTTCTAAAATATCTCGTATAAAGTTTGGTTGGCCCAAACTGAAGTCGGGAGAATAGGGGGGAAATGGGAGGAGGTAAGAAAATGCTTACCGAACGGATCACACTCACAATGGGTGTGACTCCGGGCTACGGCCACGCCAATGAGGCGGCCGCGGATGAAACCGCGACGCTTCGGGCAATGGCCGAGGCGGGCATTACCACTGCCGGGCAGGTTGAGGCGGAGACGGGTATTTACCCGTCGTTCGTTCTCGCCCCGGCGCGTGTCGGCTATCGACACGAATGGGGATGTCCGGTCGGTGGCGAGTTCGTGGTGTCCTTCACGGGCACCCGCAATCCCGCCTTCTGCGCCGATGCGGATAAGTACCGCGCGGCGTGGATGCGGTTTGCCGAAATCCTGAAAAAGGAATTCGGGCAGACCACGGCGACCGTTGAGGTCGTCGGCGGGGTTGAGTTCATGTACCTGAAAACCGAGTAATCGGCTTTCAGGCGTGAGACGAAGTCCCACGCCCGGAAATGTCCCCAGCCAGCTGTGTGGGACAAAAAAGATACTGGCTAGGTAGAGTATAAAACCAGAAAAACTCTACCCTTGGCTCGTTCCCGAGCTAACCCAATTTGCTCCTTCGGCGTTATTTGGAGCAAAGGGGATAAGCAGGCAATCTGCGGGGAAGGGCGAGATTAAATTTCTCGTTCAAATTTTAACGGTGGTCACACAGCCGTAAGCGTGTGAGCCCAAGGGAAGCAGAGCTCTCCGGTGGTAGTCCGAGACAAAACTACACGGGTTACAAAGGAAATGGAGGGTTACCATTTCCTTCTTTCTTTACTCCATCTGTCGATTTGGCAGACGGGGTGAAGGTGAGAAGAATTTATTAATAATAAAAAATAATGTAACAAAATTTCTCCTCCTATAGTTGCGCTATCCGGTCTGCCCGCAATGCAAAGCTTAGTTTTGGCAGGCGGGCCGGAAGCGCAACTTTTCAAAAAAGGAGGAAAAGATGTTGCGATTAGCTTCCGGCGAGGAGGTGGTGGATCGTTATCAATCCCATCTCCATGCCGATGTCGCGCGTCTGCTCCCGGAGGCGCTCGGCAAGATAGATCCTGCCGGGAGAAAATTTCTCGTCGAGGAGGTCGACTTCGGTCGGCTGATCGGCGGGACGACCTGCGCCGCCACCGGGCCGGACGACGAGGTGTTGTTTGCGAAGCGGCCCAAGCGGTTCGGGCACTCGCGGTTCGTCAAGAACCGCACGGCCGAGCCGTGTTCCAGCATCGTCGTCATCCTCAAGAAGGCCGAGGATTTCGACGAAACTTACATCTTAATTACGGCCTTCATCGGGCATCGGCCGGAGCCGGAGCCCTGGGATCGGAACGCGACGGCGAATAGCCGCGCGTTCTGGGATTCGCACGCCCTGGTCTGGGGCAGCGAGCCGACGGTCCCGGGCACGGAAACGGATAAGTGCCCGTGGTGAAAAATTAAAATTCCTTAGCAATAAGGTTGGAGTAAAACCTAACTCCTTAAAACGATAGGTCAGAGTCACCTACTGTAAGTGGTGAGCCGTGTGGAAGCAGAGCCATAAATACTCGCTGACTCGAGAGATACTAATCCCGAGGAGGCGAGTCAGCGTCTCCTCACCCCGGCAATCCGCGGCCAACAAAACTGCGGGCCCCGCTAGGCGTTGCACGCCCCCTAATGAAGGTGTGCGCGGCGCTCAAGGGGAAAAGGAGGAGAAGATGAACTTGTATGAACGGCTCGTGGCGGTCCTTTCCGCCAATTTCGTTCGCTGTGAGGATGTTGCCCGCATCCTCGCGCTGGCGATTCAGTCGGGCAAAAATGTGCTCCTCTGGGGACCGGGTGGGCACGGGAAAAGCGAAATGGTCCAGGCGGTTTTGGCCGCCATTGCGCAGGAACACGAGATCTTTGTCCAGTCCTTCGGCGAGGGCATGGACGAGGCGACGCTCTGGGGTGGACTCGACTTTGCCGCCTTGGAGAGCGAGAAAGTTCTGAAGTATTTCCCCGACCAGTCGTTCCTCAACCGGCCCTATGCCGTGTTCGAGGAGATATTCGATGCCCCCGCCAGCGTCCTGCTGGCACTTAAAGACACCCTGACGGCGCGTAAGCTCCGGAAGGGTTCGCTGGTCTTCGCAATGAAAACCAGGGTGGTCATCGCGATCACCAATAAAGACCCACAGGAAATCAGCGACATGGGCCCGGCAGCAGCCGCGCTCGTGGAACGCTTCCCGCTCCAACTCAAAGTGTCCTGGCCGAGCTATAAGTCGGCTGACTATCTGCAGTTGTTCGCGAAGGTCGCACCCCGACTCCCGGGTGCTGACCTTAATGGGACGATGGGAGTCCTCGCCGAGCTGATTGCCAAAGCCGGTGAGGGATCGCCGATTAGCCCCCGTTCCGCGGTGTATGCGTTGGGCGTGGTCAAGGCGGCGGCGGCAATCCGCGGTGATCAGAAGGTCCACAAGGAAGATTTGGTGGACCTAAGGTTTATCGACGGGTTGGAGGGCCTGGCCGAAAACATCCGCACGGAGATGGAAGCGGCATTCGAGCGTGCAGCGGCGGAAGGCCGGCTGCAGGAAGCGGAACGGAAGTTTCAAGACCTGTTGGCCGAGTTTAACTCCGCCGGTAATTCTCCGCTCAAATACTTGCAGGTGGCTCGTCGTCTGCAGGCTTTCCAGGACGAAATCGCGAATCTGAAGGTAACGGACGGGCTCACGGAGCGGAGAAAACAGCTTCGTGATTCGGCATCGGAACGGGCGGCGGCTGCCCAGAAAGCCGCTCTCGAATCAACCCGCATTTAACCGAAGGAGGAGGTGACGACATGTCGCAGTTTACATTTCGCACGTCGCCGCCTCCAACGTATATTTCTCCCTCCGGGGAGGAGATGCGGGAGATGGCGAAAAAAGTCGGCCTGGGGTCGTACTCACGTGACCTCACGGCTGATCTGTGCAACTTGGCGGCGGGAGGGAAAGTAAATCCCCCGTCCGCCTACCGCGAGATGGTTGAGAAAAAAGTCGCGGAGTCCCTGCCGGCTCCCGACTCGCAAGGTCGCTGGTCAATCACCGTTCGCAAGGACGGCGAGAAAACCAGCCGGCAGACGACGAATCGGCAGGAAGCGATTACCACTCTTACCGACGAAGCGATGCGGTACCACACCAATGTCTGTGATTTTCTCCAGAGTGTGGACCTCGCAAAGTTTCCCGGTGGGAGCCCGCTCGAGCAGGCAATGAGTCTGCTCAAACTGCTCTCCAAGAAACAGGGAGGACAGGGCGGCGGTGAAGGTGGGGAGCCCCTGCCCATCTTCTCCGAAGAAAAAAGTAATCCCGAAGGGGTGGCCGAACAACTTCACGACGCCATGGATACCGTGGACTCGCTGACGCAGGAAGAGCAGGACATGCTCGACCCAAGCGGGGCGAACCACGACATCCAGGAGTCGCCGGAGGGCGACGGCCAACGGACCGGCAACAAGGGCCTTAACCGGCTCAAAGTGGCCGAAGACCTCGTCGAGGGGTCGGACAAGCGGGCGATGTTGGATATCTCCCGTCAACTGGACCAGTTCACCAAGATGCAGGCTCGTCGCCAGCGTCTTGTGAGCCCGGACCCGGCTGGCGAAGAAGTTCGCACTCGTCCAATCAGGCACCTCGGCGAGCTGCAGCGTGTGGCAAAAACTGCCTGGGCCACGCGGCAGCAGAATCTGTCCTTCTTTCTGTACCAGGCAATCACCGGGCAGCTTCCAGTCCGTGAGCGCGTAACGCGCATGGAACGCAAACAAGCCATTTTTGTTCTCGTAGACGGAAGTGGCTCAATGAGCGGCCGGAAGCACTGGAAGGCCACCGGGGTGGTGATGAACCGCCTCAAGGCCGTGCTTTCGGGTGATGCCGAGGTTTGGGTGAGCGTGTTCGACACGCAACTCAGCCGTGTGCATCACGCCTCCACCCCCGCGGAGGCCCGAGAGGTTGTGAAGAAGTTCGCGGCGGGGAATTTCTCCGGCGGCGGTACGGATATCGCCGCGGCGGTCAGGGCTGCCCACAAATATGTGGAAGATAAAATTAAGGCCGGGGAAGCCCTGTACCGGCCTGAGATCGTTGTCCTCACGGACGAGGACTCGTCGGTCTCATCGCTTAAGAAGAGTGAAGTCGCCGGGACAAAGGTCCACGGCTTCGCGATGCAAGTGTCCAACCCGTCTCTGGTCGAGTTTGCTCGGTCCACCGGCGGGGTGGGTATGGATCGGTTCTAACCGCCCAGCACCATGGGTAAAGGAGGTGAGCGATGGTGCCAACCAGGAGTCCGCCCGTGGTTTAAACCACAATGTACGGGGTGGTGGCGTTCCCCAGGAAATAAACACGCTCGTCGGTGGCCCACTCATAGCCGACGCTAGAACAACAAAGGGCCAAACGGCAATGAGGTAAGTACGCCGTTAATAAAAAGTGCACGGAAGGCCGATGATGCCCCGCGGTAGCATAGCCCGCGGATCAGTCGCTAATCAGCATTCTTACCTCAAAAAACTCCGTAGTCGAGTGGAGTAAAAATAATCGACACTATGACCTCAGCAACGGTTTAAAAATGTTCTGTCGCTATTGAGCCCGGGTTTGGGACAAGCCTTGTTAGCCTAGCTGTTTTTGAAAGGAGACAGTCCAGCGCAACCAGGCGGGAAAGATCCTTCTCTGAAGCGGGAGTGACGGCTTAGAGGAGACAAAACATTTCGGTCTGGAAAATATTATTGCCTTTTTGAAGCGGTGGCAATAAGACTAACGGACTTTCGGCTCGCAGTCACAAAATCTACACTGATTCAGTGTTGGAGATGTGGCCGAAGCGTTTCCTAAAAATCCGCAATTAGGGTTACCCGGGGGTTACTTGGTTAGTAATTCCCCTTCTTTTCAGAAAGTCTTTGATAAAAGGTTTTTTGAAAAGAGTCCGCGAGGCATGTTGCTTCGTTGGCTTAATGATTCAACCGGACGGAAAGGAGGTCAGCAATGATCACCGTCCAAGACATCCAGGCCGTGTGTGTATGGAATGCCGGCTTGGCGGTGGAATTCCGCCAGGGTGGCAAAATTTTTCAGATAAACGGTCTTGGCGGCGGCCTGTGGGAACGATTTCCGCAGGGCGGCCGGCGGGCCGTGCCGCGGGCCGAGATGGCCGCGGCGTTCGCGGCAGCGGCCACGAAGCCGGCCGACCACGACGGGCCGTGGAGCCCGTTCGCGGTTTTCCGCCATCCGGGTTCGGCCGAAGACGGCCGGGCCGAGTTCTGCTCGGCGGGCACCCTGCCCGCCCAGATTGAGAATCACCCCCTCGTGCACGGTTGACCGGACGAGTCGCGATTCTCCTCTAGCAGTGGTCCTGTTAGAGTAAGTTCTGTGACAATTAGGGTTATCTAGGGGAAATGGCTGGTTACCATTCCCCTTCAATTTTGAGTTGATAAACCAAACCGTTTGTCACCTCAAAGATTGAAGTTTGAAAAATAAAAATCAAAACCAAAGGAGAGAGCAATAATGATCAAGATCACCATCACTTCCGGCCCTTATGCCGGCAGGAGCCGCACGGCTGAAGGCGCAACCATGGAAGATCAGTCGCTGGAAGCCATTTTTCACAGCTTGGTCCAAGAGGGCTGGCACTGGGAAATTGATTATTCCCAGGCCACACCCGAGGAGGCTTTCCTCTGGTCTCGACAGGACCTTGGCTGCCGCTGTGTTTTGGCCCTAAAGGAAGGCCGACCGGTTTACTTTCAGGGAGAAGTTTTAACTGATTTCTCCAATGAGGGGGTCGGCCGGCTGGAGGACGCCATCGTTAATTCCGGTAAAAATGTCACGGTGGACCGTGACGACGAAGCCGGGTTGTGGATTGGCGTCCGCGGCTGGACGCAGTAGTCACGAGATGGGGTCGAAATCCGCCATTCCGCCGTTCAGGCGAGACAGGCAGGCGGAGAGTAGACCCCTCCCCCCAAATTCCAACCCCTAACCCCTAAATTCTAATTTTTCTTTAGCCAACCGGCGATTCATCTGGCGTTGATTTATTTCAGCGCCCGAGTAAATTAAGAGAGCAGTCCCGCGATGGGATTTGCTCTCTCCCCCAAAGTGGGCTCGCTTTCTTTTTTTAGAGAGTCGCCGGTTGATTGAGGGAAATAGGAATTAGGAGTTAGAATTTAGAATTTAGGGAAAGACGCTAGCGTCTTGTCCGAAATTCTAACTCCTAACCCCTAAATTTTATTCTTCCTTAAACCAAAAAACCGACCTATTATTGGACGGTTTTTTGGTTGCTTAAACGCGTAAAATATGCTATAATTTAACCATGAAAATACCCGCCGCCACCAAAAATATCCTTTGGGATGTTGATTCGGCTAAACTGGATCAGCAAAAAGATAAGCGTTTTTTAATTACCCGCCTGGCCGATAAGGGCAGTTGGCAGGATATTTTGTGGCTGAAGAAAAAATATGGTTTGGCCGAGATTAAGCGGTTAGTCCGGCAAAGTCGAAAGGTTTCAGCCAAGACTAAAACTTTTTGGCAGATTATTTAACCGATCCAATATGATCGTCGAGGTTTTGTCGCCTAAAACTAAAAAATTATTGGATAAACTGGCCAAAGAAACCTGGCTAGCCGATTTTTATTTGGCCGGTGGCACGGCGCTCGCTTTGCATTACGGCCACCGCCAGTCGATTGATTTGGATTGGTTTTGTCCGCGAGATTTAAACAACGCGCGGTTATTATCGCGTTTGAGCCAAGTGGGAAAATTTACTTTATTAAATGAAGAAAAAAATACTCTGGATGGTATTTTAGACGGCGTTAAAGTGAGCTTTTTGTCTTATCCTTATCCGTTATTGAAAAAGCCGGTAAAATATTTCTCCGCGGTTAAACTGGCATCGCCCTTAGATATTGCCTTGATGAAGCTTTCGGCGATTGGCAACCGTAACAGCCGGAAAGACTTTATTGATCTTTATTTTTTTCTGACTGCGGAAAAGATGGATTTAGAACAATTGTTCGGTTATCTGCCGAAAAAGTTTAAAAAAATTGATTATAGCCGTTATCATTTTGCCAAGTCTTTGGTTTATTTTGCCGAGGCCGACCGTGAGCCATCGCCGTTGATGATTAAACTAATCACTTGGCTGGTGGTGAAAAGGTTTTTTCTTAAAGAAGTAAAAAGATTGATATAAGGAAGAATAGAATTTAGGAATTAGTCCGCCAGCTGGCGGAAGAATTTCGGACAAGGCGCTAATGTCTTTCCCTAAATTCCAAATTACAACCCCTAACCCCTAAATTCTATTCTTCCTTATACTAAAACCGACCTATTCCGGGCCGGTTTTTTGGTTTAAATTATAGTTCTAAGAATTGTTCCGGTGTTAGGTTAGCGTCTTTAATAACCTGATATAGCAGGCCGAGTTTTAGTTCTCGATGCAATGGAATAGTCAGCGGTTTATAAATTTCCGGCTGGCGATGGTTTAAGCGGAGATGGCTACCTTTTTGTCGGGAGATTTGATAACCGATTTTAGAGAGTTTTTTGACGGCCAAACGGCCGGAAATGCCGGCTAATTTAGTCATATTAGATTTGAACTAAATGCAGGCTGATTTGCGCGTTGCCTAGGTTATTTTTATCTTTTTGCGACAATTCTTCTAGGCCGAGGGCAATCGCTTCGCCGATATTTTTTAACGCTTCATCAATGGTCTCGCCCTGAGAGTAACAACCCGGCAGAACTGGACAAGTGACAAAATAGCCGCTCAATTGATCGGCTTGGACGATCACGGGATATTGGTTAACGGTTTTTAATATTTTTTTCATAGCGTTTTTATTATAGCATATTTAAGGATAAAGTCAAAAGATATTTTAGTTTATTCAAATTTTAGATTCTTTTGGCAAAGGGCTTCCAGGCAATGATTTCCTCCGTCGCCGTCCCGGAAAGGGATTTTTCTTGGCGTAAGCGGTTGGCTAAGTGATTGACTTTAGCATCTTCGCTTTTGATTGCGATTACCAGTTCGCCTTTGAGATTGGCCAGTTTGTCATCGAGATAATCTTTTGTGACCATTTTGGCCTTAATATGGTCAACATCAGATTTTAAGGTGTTAACATCAGACTTCAAGGTGCCGACATCGGACTTCAGGGTGCCAACATCGGATTTCAAAGTACCAACATCGGACTTCAAGGTGCCAATGTCTGACTTTATAGCGCCAAGTTCGTTATCCATTTTATTGGAAAACTCGTTAACTGCCTCTAAAATTTCATTGGTAGTTACTTTTTTAACCATATTTTTAGCTATTTCATTGTCTCTGGGAACGGCTCCAACGCGAAGACCTCGGCGCGGTCGGTAGGGGAAAAGACCTTTTTAGCGGTTAATTTAGACACCACGGTTTTTAGTTTGGAGTCTTCTTTTCTGATCAAAACCGTCAGGTCGCCTTTTTGCTCGGCCATTTTATGGTCCAAATAGTCTTTAGTCACCATGGTTGCTTTAATGTGGGTGATATCGGATTTTATAACGCCAAGTTCTCCATCCATTTTGTTGGAAAATTCACCAATTGCTTCCAGAATTTCTTGGCCAACTTCAAATGATTCCCGGCTAGTTTTTAAGGCCAACTTACTAATTTTAGCGGCCTCTTGGCTAGTTTTGACGGCCTCGCGGCTCAGGCCGTAAACATCGTTAATTGTTACTCTTTTTTTAAGCATATTTTTAGCTTAGAATTTCATCCACCTTCGCCCTCTCGGGCTTCGGCGGATTTCACTCCGCCAATAAGGTTAGAAATATACCCAACATTTATAGGGCGGAGTTTTAGTATATCCCTCCCAGAACTGAGAGTCAACCATACTTAGCTATCAAGTTGAAAGTTATAAAGTACATAGAAGAGTTATTTAAATAAAACTTCCATTAACTTTTAACTTTATAACTTGATAACTTTATAACTCTGTCTTATTCCGGCTTTTTCTTCACCTCTTCCCAAACTTTAGCTTTGATTTCTTGAGCCAGTTCGCCGTTTTCCTTGAGGTATTGTTTGGCGTTCTCGCGGCCGACGCCGAGTTTAGTCACGCCGTATTGGAAGGTGTTGCCGTTTTTCAGGACGACTTTGTATTCCATACCGGTGTCGATCAAGTCGCCGGCAAGGGAGATGCCTTCGTTATACATAATATCAAATTCGCAAGTGCGGAAAGGCGCGGCGATTTTATTCTTCACCACTTTGCATTTAACGCGGTTGCCGGTGATTTGCTCGCCGACTTTGATCTGGGCGGCGCGGCGGACTTCAATCCGGACTGAGGAATAAAATTTCAAGGCCATGCCGCCGGTGGTGGTTTCCGGGTTGCCAAAGAAGACGCCGATTTTTTGGCGGGTTTGGTTGATGAAGATTACCACGGTTTTGGTTTTACTGATAATCGCCGTCAGTTTCCGGAGCGCCTGGGACATCAGCCGGGCCTGGAGAGCCATGTGGTGGTCGCCCATCTGGCCTTCAATCTCAGCGCGCGGGGTCAGGGCGGCGACTGAGTCAATGACGATCACATCAATGCCGTTAGAGCGGACCAAAGTTTCCACAATATCCAGCGCCTGCTCGCCGGATTCCGGCTGGGAGATCAGGAGTTCATCAATATTGACGCCGATTTTTTTGGCGTAAGACGGGTCCAGGGCGTGTTCGGCGTCCACGAAAGCGGCGACGCCGCCCAGCTTTTGCACTTCCGAGACGATGTGTTGGGCGAGGGTGGTTTTGCCCGACGCCTCCGGGCCGTAGATTTCGATAATCCGGCCGCGCGGCACGCCGCCGGCGCCGAGCGCGATGTCGAGGGACAAACAGCCCGTCGGCACGACATCCACTTTCATGGTTTGGCTTTCGCCCAGTTTCATAATCGAGCCTTCGCCAAACCGTTCGCGGATTTGGCTCATGGCGTCTTCGGCGGCGGCGGAACGGACGGCCTGACGGTTAGGAACAGTTTTTTGAGTAGACATAAGCGTTAATTTTATGTTTTTAGTTATTTAAGCAAGCTCAAAACTCAAAGCTCAAAAGTCAAAACCACAACGCAAAGCGCAAAACTGTCGCTATTCATCGTTTATTCTTTAAAGTTAAGAGGCTAGCGCCAATAATTCTTGATAATTGATTAGTTTCGTCCAGTAGCCGGTTAATCGCGGCCCTATCAAGTTTACAGCCGTCTCTTAATAAACCCAACCAGTATTTAGTCTCGTTCGCTGATTTTAAAGCAATCTCGTAATATTTAATAAAATCTCTCTTGGAACTGGCTGATTTGGCTTCAATGATATTAGCGCCAACACTAGTAGCGCTTCTCATTAGTTGGTCGCCGATTTTCCAATAAATCATCTTTTCCGGCAGAGTCCCGAGAAATTTGATAACAGTTAAGGAAAAACAGTAGCAACGAAATCTTAGTTCAGTTTTAACTTTTGCGTTGTGGTTTTGACTTTTGAGCTTTGAGTTTTGAGTTATTAACATATTGATTCAAGATATTTAAGGCCTTAAACCGGCCAATGACTTTATCTTGAACCCACTTTAACAAAACTCACATTAACGATATCTAAACTAAACATTAAATATTTCTAAAATGGCTGGTTCTGGATTTTAACTGGATTTTAACTTTGCGGCTGGTTGGTCGGGGTGGCTGGAGCCGTTGGTTCAGGAAGAATGACTTCGGTGGCGCCCGGCGCCGGGTTAGCATTGACCACTTCCAGCGGTTCCACCAGAATTTGCCGTTCTACGGTTGCCGCTCGGCTATGTTTCTTTTTTGCTTGAATGGTAATAGTGTTAAGGCCGGTTTGCAGGTCTAGGCTTTTAGTGAAATTGCCTTGTTGGTCAGTCAGTACTTCTTGGTTATTAATCGTGACCTGCACTTCCGGCAGGGTTTGGCCGGCAATTATAATCAGATTTTCGGTAGTCACTAGGTTTGGCTCCGGGCTGGTGATGGTCAGGGGCGGCGGAAAGAAAATGGCGCTGATTTGCCAGCCGAGATAAATAAAACAAGCGAGGCCGACCACTGCCGCGCCGATCAGGCGGAAAGTCCGCGGGGTAAAAACGATTTTACTCGCTTCGTAGTCGTCGCGGAGGAGGGGCGGTTTGGTTTTAACCTGATCCATGATTTCCAATTCGCGGTCAATCAACTGGCTGATTTTTTTGACATTTTGCCCCAAATATTCGGCGTAGACGCGGGCGAAGTTTTTGGTATAAATGGCGCTGGGCAGGGCGTCATAACGGCCGGCTTCCAAGGCGAGGAGATATTTTTTGCTGATTTTGGTGGCTTTTTCGATTTTTTCCAAATCCCAACCTTTTTCCTGCCGCGCCGCCGCGAGAATTTCCGCCACGGTTTCGTATTGGTTAAGTTGTTTGGTGGTGAAGATCATAGGGTAGGAGGATAGGAGGTTAGGAGGTTAGGAAGTCAGGCTAAAATACAAAATACTTTTATGAGGTGAGGAGCGTGGCTGGCCAGCGCTCCTCTGGAAGGTTTGATTTGGCATTAGGACTTGATTGCATAAAGGATGCCGACGATGACTAAGATCATCAAGCAGGTCTTAATGAGAGCCCATGCAAAAGAATTCCTAAAGGCCGTCAATTTGTCTTTTATCCAACGCATGTTACCTCCTTTGGCTGATGGTGAAACTCTGACCTCATAAAAATATTTTGTAAATGAGCCGCATTGGGGTTTTGACTAATGCGCGGCGGTTCCCGCCAGCTGGCTCTGCCGCTCGCTTCGTTTCGCGACATCGCGCAACGAGGTATTAGATTAACTCGTCGTCGTTGATTTTTTTAGATTTGGGGCGGGGTAAATCTTCTTCCTCTTCGATTTCTTCAACTTCATTTTCTACTTCAACTTCTTCTGTGTCTTCAATTTCAGTCTCGCCTTTGGTCTCTTCTGCTTCGTCAGTTTCCGTATCTTCAACTTCTTCATCAGCTTCTGTTTCTTCGGTGATTGATTCGGCTTCCTCCTCGGCCACTTCGGCTGCGGCTTCTTCTGGCTCAGCTTCAGCCATGGTTGATTCGGCAAAGTCGTCTTCGGCGGTCATTAAGAGTTCGCGGGGTTTGGCGCCGTCACCCGGGCCAATCACGCCTTGTTCTTCCAAGAGGTCAAGGAGGCGCGCCGCGCGAGCGTAGCCGATGCGGAGGCGCCGTTGGAGATAAGAAGCTGAGGCTTTGCCGGCGCGGATTACCAGTTCTTTTGCTTCCGGCAAGAGCTCGTCGCTGTCCGAGTCATAGCTCAGGCCACCGACAGTAACGGTTTGTTTTTCGGTGATGGTTTGGTCATATGCCACCTCGCCATTTTGGCCTTTGATATATTCCACAATCCGGCGGATTTCGTCATCCGAGACAAAGGCGCCCTGGAGCCGTTTGGGTTTACTTAAACTCGCCGAGATATAAAGCATGTCGCCGCGGCCGAGCAGTTTTTCGGCGCCGGCGTGGTCGAGAATGGTACGCGAGTCGGTGCCGGAAGCGACCGCAAAAGCGGCGCGCGAGGTGACATTGGCTTTAATCAAGCCGGTGATGACATCGACCGACGGCCGTTGCGTTGCTAGGATCAAATGAATGCCGGTGGCCCTAGCGAGTTGGGCGAGGCGGATGATATAGCCTTCCACATCAGCGCCCGAGGTTTGCATTAGGTCGGCGAGTTCGTCTACGATCAAAACCAGATAGGGCATTTTGTCCGCCGAAGCGCGGTTAAAAGAATGAATATCGCGGTGGCCGGTTTTGGCGAGCAGTTCAAAGCGGCGGTCCATTTCGCCAATGGTCCATTTCAGCGCGTTGATGGTTTTTTTAACATCGGTGATGACCGGCGTCATCAGGTGAGGAATGCCGTTGTAGACCGGCAGTTCCACCCGCTTCGGGTCAACCATAATCATCCGGAGAGTGGAGGGGCTGTTTTGGTAAAGCAAACTAACGATAATCGCGTTAATGCAGACGGTTTTACCCGAGCCGGTGGCGCCGGCAATCAGCATGTGCGGCATACTGTCGACATTGGCGAGCCAGGGTTTGCCGGCAACATCTTTGCCCAGCGCAATCGCCAAGTTAGACTTGCGGGTGGCAAACTCTCTCGAAGACAAAATTTCGCGGAGGCCGACGGTCGCTATAGTTTGGTTTGGCACTTCGATGCCGACGAGCGACTGGCCGGGGATGGGCGCTTCAATCCGGATCGGGTGGGCGGCGAGCGCGAGCGCCAGGTCGTTATGGAGGGTGGTAATTTGTGAGAGCTTAACGCCTTCAGACGGCTTTAGCGTGTACTGGGTGACGGTCGGGCCGATACTGACTTCACCCATTTCCACTATAATGCCAAAATTTTCCAGAGTTTTACGGATCCGTTCTTGATTAACTTTAATATCGCCGGCGCTGGGTTTGTCTTTTTGTTCGATCAATAAGTCAAGCGGGATATCAATCTTTTTAAAATGTTTGCCGAGGAGCGGTAGGGGCCCGTCCGCCACTTTTTTGGCGCTGAATTTTTTGCCGGTTGGTTCGGCGGCAACCACTGCTCCGGCTCCGGCCGACTCTTCAATTTCTTCCGGCGCCTCGGCCTGGTAGTCCTCGGATTCATTAGCGTAATTTTCATCGGCGGCGCTGTCGTCCGAGCGCGAGAAAAGGTTTTTCAGCCGCTCCCAGAGGCGGTTGAAAATCAGGGACTTGGCCGCCAGGCTGCCGAGCGAAGTGTTAAACGAAACCATGACGGAAATTAAAAGGAGCGCCAAGAGCGCCGCCAGCGTCGCCCAAGGGCCCATGATTTTCTGGAACGGCCAAGCGAGAAACAGCCCGAGGTAACCGCCGCCGACATGGCTGCCAATCGTCGTAAACATTTCTCTGAGCGGCACGCGCCAATGCAAGAAGCCGTTGAAACTGAGAACCAAAAGCAAAACGCCGAAATAATTGATAAAGCCGATGGCGTAGCGCGCCGGCAAGATCATCAGGTAAGCCCAAAGCAGGAGCGCCACCGGAAAGAGCCAAGTGTCCCAGCCAAAAAGATAAGTCAAAACTCCTTGAACGAATTCGCCCAAAACCCCCGCCAGGCCGAAGAGGCTTAAAATTGAAATCACGGCGGCGGCGAGTAAAAAAATCACGGTAATGCCGCGCCGGGTTTGCGGGCTGAGGAACGGTTCAAAGTCGTCTTCGTCGTCATCGCGGTAGCTTTTACTGCCGCGCGGGCGGCCGGGGTGGCGGTGTTTGGACATAAGGGGGAGTTATAAAGTTATAAAGTTGGCAGAAAAAGGCTAAGGGGCTAAAAGGTTAAAAGGTTAAAAACAGGCGGAGTAACGGGGCTTCTAGCCCCGTTGTCGGTTTGCTTTTGGCTTAGAGAATTATAGCAGATTTGGGGGTTGGCGGCTACTTTTTGGTGATTTTATTTGACATTATATAGAATGTGTGCTATACTTTAACCATAAATAAATACCTAGATTAAACCCTCAAGCGCAACACTTGGGCGGTTTTTTGTTTAAGTAACTTAAGATTAATAATATCAAAGTATCTAACAGTTTGTAACTGGTTGTTTTTCTTTAAAACCTCTAAG
>Ga0172379_10006627_pt1 | contig 15385 bp, 16 predicted proteins | sample GrowelOW334metaG_FD_119756 | JGI IMG/M metagenome (GOLD analysis project Ga0172379, IMG submission 119756) | Groundwater microbial communities from an aquifer near a municipal landfill in Southern Ontario, Canada - Groundwater well OW334 metaG | ecosystem: Environmental > Aquatic > Deep...
GGCGAGGCGTGGAAATTCGGCGTCCACGCTCACGGGGTTTGCACAAAACCCGGTGGATGGAGGGACGGCCGGCCTCCCGCCCCTTCCACGATTCCGCCAATGCCCGGAACCGGCGTTATTTTCGCCTCCAGCGCGTTACAAGCTTCGTGGGAGTACCTGAGTAGCGCCGCGCCTTCTCAATGCGCCTACGGGGCTATTTTGCGGTCTTGCTGGCGCGTCTCTTCGCCCCACGTTCGTTCTCGGAAAAAGAGGGGCAAATACCAGGTAGTAGGCGAAAGGTGATTTCACCGTCAACGCTACAGACAATAATCTTGCGCTTCGATGGCTTGCCGTTGTTGCCGTGGATGCACTCCCAGCAACAGCGGGCTAAGGGGTCGAACGGGGCGACTTTCAGCAGCATGGCTCTGCGCTCCGCCCTTTACTGATGCGCTTCTTACGGCTCTCATGCCAGGCCGTCAGGCCGGTAATCAGGGCGTGCATGCCATCTCGATTCAGAAAACGCGGATTGTCGACCTTGGCGACCCGATGGCAGAAGGTTTTTAGCGCCGGGTCGTTGACTGCTCCCGACATGCCCAGCTTCTTCGACAAGCCCAAGGCGGTACGCCATTGCGCTTGCGTGGGGCGATCCGGGCCGCTGCCGCCGGGGATGGCCGGGGGCGTATGACCAGGCTTATCGAGTGCGCCCATATCGCGCAACATGTCCGCGAGGAGGGAAAGCTCATTTTCCGTGCAATCCTTGGCGCTGCGCTTGCCGGTGTGTTTTTCCAGCCAGGCGCGGTAGGTGTCATCATCCCAGCCCATATTTTTCTGGCCGATTTTCACAAGTTGGATCAGGCGGGGTTTGCTCATCATGCGGCCCGCTTGATCTGAATGGGGCGGCCCAGTTGTCGGGCAATATCCTTGAGCATCGCGGCGTCAATCGGGCGGTCGGGGAAAAGGTCTCGACATTCGTTGACGAGTAGCGCCAGGGAGCGCAGCCCGCCGTTAGCGCCAGGCCGGGCGGCGATATCGACCGCAACTTTGCGTAGGGCAGAGCCGGATAGGCCGGCCCATACAAACCACGCGTCGACATCAGCTTCGGTCGTGACGGGAAAGTCATAGCGCAGCATCCGGCTGGCCAGCGCTTCAAAGGTGCTTTTCTTGCCATAGACGTTGCGATCAAAATCTTGGTTGCCCATCGCTACCAGGGGAATTTGGAAGCTGTCGCGCAGATTGCGTATGACTTCGGCGGCATCGCCGAGCTCATTGCATTCATCAAGGAGCAGAACATCTCCGGGCCTGTGCGCCTTGCCGATGTCGTCAAGTAGATGTCCAGATCGATAGGCGACGCCATATTCTCCTACCATCGCGCTGAGTATCTTTGACATAGCCGCCGTTGAGTTGCGATCAGATTGCTTGAACTCGATCCGCACCGCGCCGGGATGATGGTGGGTGCGGGGATTGGCGGCTGCATACGCCTTGGCGGCTTCGCTTTTTCCAACACCTACACCGCCTGTAATGGCAACGATTTTGTTACCTCGGCGGGCGCGTTCGATGATGCCCTGGATAGCCTGAAAAGTCGGGGTAACGGCAGCCCCGCTCACGGTTGTCTGTTGATGCTTCACTTCCTCGGCAAGCCATTCCGCTAACTCGGCAACTGCTTTGCTGGTGCGTTCCTTTTGACTCCAGCTTGCACCAAAACGGGAGCGACTTAACAGTGCCTCAAATTCACTGGAGGGCAAGCCGGAGATAGCTTCCAGCCGTTTCCGGGGGTAGCCTGTCGCCATTTGGATTTCGATTTGGTTAAGAGTGGCTTCCCATTCGGAGGGAAAGTCGCTGTTTTCTTTTTCCGGTTGAGGTACCATGATTATTCCGTTTCCTTTGCTTGGTGGTTAAGGGGCGGGTTTTTTGCGAGCTCTTCAAAAATATCGAAACCCGGTGCATCGGCAGATGCGTCGGGTTTCGTCTTTTGGGGCGGTGGTGCGGCGTAGATATCGAAGCGCTCCGGCTGCGGCTGCGGCGCAAGCGTTACTGGCTGCACGATTTCTCCGGTCTTGCCGTCGCGGTAGGATAGACGCGGGAGCGTGACCGGGGGCGCGGCGGCAGTATCGACACTATCGCGGAAAGCATTGGCGATGGCCTGGGTTTGCGCTCCCAGCCTGATTTTTGGACCGACAGGCGTTACGGGCGGGGCAGGTAGAGCAGCGTTGTAGCGCGCCATGTCGGCGACAGTATCGACTGGCGACGAAAGGGCGCGGATGGCGCTGACATTGCGTGTCTGCAAGCCTTCACGGCGCGATTGTTCCTTAGCGCCGTTGGTGTCGAGTGGTGCCCATTCAGTATCGCGCCGAAGACTTACAACGGTGCCGTCCTGCTTGATCCACAGCGCTAGATCGGGTTTCCATTCGGCAAAACGAATCTCGATTCTTTCGCCCATCACGGAAACTAGTTGATCATTCCAGTACCAATGCTCGGTGCCATTCTTTGTTTTTATCTTTACGCCGCCGGTCTCAACACGTGCGCTGCGAACTTCGGCGAAGGCGGCAAGAAGGGTTTCAGGATCTACCGATGCGGGCGGCGTCCAGCCGGATGCATATGCCTCGCGCTTGAGGTCGTTTACTGATTTTCCATTCATCGATCCACCTTGGGAATCGTTGCGGTAGAAGGCGACGGCTTCGGCGAAAGCACCATCCCGCAATTGCTCAAAGGTGCCTGGAAACGGCTTGGGTTTTTTCCCTACGTTGTGCGTTTTCTTGCGCATCCGCTCACCCCCGATGTAGCCGGGGATTAGCGCCATGAATTTATTTAACCATGCAAAAAATGCCTCAATGACCTTGGCGCGGGCGTTGTAGGGGCGGGCGCGAATGGTTCCCGTGCGATCTTCGGCAGTGGATTCGGTGCCATCGCCCATAAGGGCGTCGATCTCATCCGCGTTTTTCAGGTGCACGCTGAAACTGCCGCATAGTCCCTGTAACATTTCTAGGCCAGCGATGAACGCCTTGTTTAGATATTCGCTACCGTTATCAAGGTAAAGATTGCGCGGCAGGCCCCACGTCTGAACCATCTCGATAAAGCTGGCGATGATGTCCGCCTGGGTGATTGACTTGCCTTTGGGCAAGAGCACAAGGGTGTAAAAGACATCATGCGTTGCCCAATCGAACCAGGCGATCATTCGAGCTGTGGCCTCGCTGCCATCCTCACGGCAAGCCAAAATATCGCTGGGGTGAACGTCGCCAAATACGCAATCCATTGGCGCGCTGGGGCGGCTCCGGTGAATGCTGGGCCTGTACTTGTCATGGTAGAGCTTGGCGTCATTATCTCGGATGCCAGGCAAGCGCGAATCTGCGAACTTCCGAATAAGGTGCAGGCCAGGCCGTATCAATGGTGCTTTCTGCCACCCTGCGTTTATTGATAACTCCTGCAACTTGGCGGATGCGAGAGAGTTTATTTTTCGTTCGGGAGCGAGTCTTTCATGTAACCCTCTTATGTGCTTTTCAAGGGCGGCGGCAATAGGCCGCTTTTCAGTGTCGGGCAGTGGGCACGCCTTGTCCCACTTGGCGTTGACGTGGTAGCGGCTTTTGCCGGCATCGGAACGGCGCCGGCGCGCAAGACACTCTTCGTTGTCTGTCTCGATCTTGAGTAGCCAATCGCGCAAGGTGTCCACGGCGATCTGCACAACCTTTCCGTGCAAACCTTGATGGTTGCGTGCGGCAATCTCTTTCAGCATCGCAGCGCGCGCCTCGCTGCCTTTCGGTTGCCCCATCGCCGGGGCCACAATGGCGAGTTTCCACTTTATTTCCGCAACACGATTGCCGATGCAAAGGTCGATTATGGCGGGGGCCGGGCGCTGGCGAGGTACAGCAACGGGCGGCTCCATAGCGCCAGGGTTGCGCTTGTGCCAAATCACGCGCAATTCATGGGGAAGACTGGGAATATAGACTTGAAGGTTTTTGCCTCCTTTCCCTCCTATGCCTTCGACGGCGCGGACTTCGAGGGCCGTACCGTGCCAGGTATGGCCGTTCATTGCGCGGATTACCGCTTCGCGGGCAGTGCGCTCATTGATGTATGCAATCTGAGCAAATTCTGTAGAGTTAATCCATAGGCCAGTATCAGCAAGCGTTCCAATAGACGAAGGTAAGGGCGCTTCCTGGAGCGGGACCAGGGCGGGGGACTTCTTAGCCATTGACGATTTCACCATCCTTGATGCCAAGCAGCACGGCGGCGCGGTGGCTCTCGCCGATCCTGCATTGCAGGCGGCCCGAAAGCACGGCACAAACGAGGCGGGGATGTAGCTCGTGCTGCCTGGCAAACGCAGCAGCGCTAATTCCCTGCCGGTCAAGAAGCTCGCGGGCTTGTTGTGGGGTTAGAGCTGGAGTCTGTTCCATAGCCAATCCTCCTGATAATATGAGAAACAATGCGCACAATGCGGAACAAACGGGGCTTTGTCAAGGGGATATCCGTTAAAATGGGACCATACGGGGCGAGAATTCGACTGATAAGGGAAAAATTGGGTAAAACTCAGGCTGAGTTTGCCGAGATCGCCGATGTCACTGCGAGGGCGCAACGAAACTACGAATCTGACTTACGGATTCCAAATCTCAGCTATTTAGCTTCGTTGGCGTTGGCCGACGTTGACGTCGGATTCATCCTTAGCGGATTTGAAACGCGCCATTTCGATCTAGGCGAAATCGAAGCCTTCAAGTGGCTGGCTGACAACCTCGGCTTAGATTTTGTGTTTCAGGTCAATGTCACTACCGCAATAACTTCATTTCGGCACGGGGCCATTGATGAGGCTGAGATGAACCGCACGCTTAACGAGGCCCTTGAACGGTGCCGCGTTGGAGTTCTTGACTCAGTCTTGCTTGCGGGAATCGTGGAGGCCGTGGAAAGCCTCGCCCCAAGTCTTGACCCGCACAAGAAAGCCGGGGCAGTAGCCTTGCTTTACCGTGCATTCCGCGCTTCCGGGCGCGTCGATATGAGAGCTGTTAGAGACGCCGTTGATCTTGCCAAGTAGATCGCATATTATTATTGCGTCGCAGCATTTTAAAGTTACGCGCCCTCCTATGTAGGGGCCTTTCTCCCCCCTATCCCCCCCCTAAAAAGCCTCCTATGTTCGACTTTTTGCCAAAATCATGGAACTGTTCAGGTTTGTGTTCTGATAGCCTCAGAAGGGGATTCTGATCGTTCCGGGTCGGTCTAATGCTTGATCTGGCCCGGCTCCCGTCCATTTTCTACCAGTCGCCGCCCAGTATTTCCCAATCCTGAGCATTCCGCCGCATACCCTGAATGTCCCGCAAATCCAGTCCCTATGCCGGTTTTAATTCCTTGCACCGCCGGGAAATAATGTCTACCCCCCTAACGTATCCGAGCCCAGGTCTATCAGGGAGCCCAGGCGAGCTGAACGGCAGTCGCTCGCGCAAACATCGGCAGCTTGCCGGCGCCCGCCTGCTTTTCCCACGGATGGGCGATCCACTTGTCGTGAATCTTCCCGAAGGCCCCGCTCTGTATCGCCTGGTGCAGCCATTGGTCGACAAAAGCCTTGAACAGCCAGTCGCGCGGCAAGAGATAGGCCTTCTCCGAATAATCGAACGGCGCCTCGGGATGGACGGCGCAAAGCTGCGGGCGCAGCTTCTGTTGCAGGCGGGTTTCCACGGCGTCGGTAATCATCAGGTCGGCCTTCCCGGCGACGAGCTGGTCGAAAATGGTCACATTGTCGGCATAGACTTCGATCTGGGCGCTTTTCAGGTTGGCCCGGGCAAAGCGCTCGTTGGTGCCGCCGGGATTGACGATGGCCTTGACTTCGGGACGGTCGATCTGCTGTAGGGTCTGGAAACGATCCTTATTTTCGCAACGCGTGATCGGCGTTTTCCCGTCGCGCAAATAGGCAATGGAAAACATCGCCTTCTTCTGCCGCTCGAGATTAACCGACACGCCGCCCATGGCGACATCGAACTTGTTCTCGCCAAAATCCTTCATCAGGGACGGCCAGCTGGTCCCGACGATCTCCAGCTTGACGCCCAGGGCCTTGGCGAGCAGCCCCGCCATATCGATGTCGATGCCTTGATACTGGCCGCTGACGGGATCGCGATGACTGAACGGCTTGTAGTCGCCGGTGCTGCCAACGCGCAGCGTTCCGCGCTGCATGACCGCGTCGAGCCGGCTACCGCTGTCAGCCCAGGCGGATCCGATCAGCAACGGGAACAAGATGGGTAACAAAATGCGTAGGATGATCATGGTGCTTCCTTCGTGGTTGAATTGGTCAGATCAGAATAAAGCGCCGCTGCTCGTCCAGCACCCGTGCCACCGAGCGCTCGGCTTCGTCGCGCGGGATGCGGGCCAGCATAACCACGTAACGGCGACGATCGCGCCCGACGAGCTCGGGGAAGTACAAGCTGCCTTCCTCCCCGGCTGCGTCGTCGTGAGCACCGGCCATGACGCCATTGCGGTCAACCCGCACTTTGACCGGCTCCAGTCGCAGGGCCGGTGCCGGCTCGCTGAGGAAGGCCGCCAAACCCTCGACAAGGCGATCCGGCTGTAGCGATTCGGTGAGATCGCGGATACGCTGATCGAGACCGGGCAATTCCCGCTGTTGTTCGACAACGCCAGGAGCCTTGTTGCTGCCCGACCGGCCTTTGAGCCGCGCCCGTTCCAGATCGCGCTCCGTCTGAAGATCGCGGCGTTCCAGGCGAATGGCGTCGGCCCGGGCGAAGAAAGCTTTCAGCAGGCTGTCGAAGGCCGCGGCGCTCAGCATGCTGCGCGTCGCCTGCAAATCCGCCGCGACCGCGGTCAGGGTGTGGCTGGAAAAATACAGCAGAGTCTGCGGCACGTCCTGGCGCAGCACTTCACCCTGGAGGGCCGGTCCCAGCACGTGTTTTTCGCGCCGCCGGGCGGCAAACAAGGCATGAAAATGCGCGATTCCCAGGGATTTCGGGTCGCGGAGAAAGTCGCGCAAAGGCTGGCTGCGACCAAGCATCTCGTCGATATCCTGGGAGGTCGAGAAGAAGGCGTGCACCAGGGGATCGAGCGCAAAGGCCTGGCGGTTGATATCCATCATTCCCGGCAGCGCCGCCACGAGTTCGTCGCAGTACTTGAGCGCCACCTGAATGGGGCCCGCCAGCCGGCGTTCGAAACCGGACGCCGACGCCATCAGCGGCCCCGCCGCCGCTGCGACCTGCCTGAGCGCCAGGCGAGTCTGCGGATCGAGCGGCGGACTGCGTTGAAACCAGTCGGCAAGTCTGGAGGTCAGGCCGATGATGGATACCCGCTACGTGAAATTGCGAAGTCGTGATATTGGGCTATTCCTGGTACCGCAGATGTTACCCGATTGGGCCTGTATGCGTTTGGCCAGGCGGCGGCGAAAGCACAGGCCAGCCGAAGAATGCCGTTGCCCTGCTATGGACCGTCCCGCTTATGGCCCGCACCGCGACGTCCCTTGCCGGATGCCGCTTTCCGGCAAGCCAGCTCAAAGACCCTTATGCGTACCGTCGCAAAGCACACCGTTCTTGCTCTGCTTGCATCCGCAAAAATAGACGGTCTTGCCCTCCGACGCCGTGAATTTTGTGGGCACAAAGGCCGATCCTTTATGGCTGCCATCGCAAAGCGGCTGCGATTTGCTCAGGCCGCAGGCGCACCAGTAATAGTCCTTGCCCTGCTCCACTTCGACTGCAAAGGGCGATTTCGCGGCGATTTCCGGTTTGTTCATGAGTCACCTGTCGTCTGAATGGATGTGGCCATCCCCCGTGCATGGACCGGAGCAATGGTTCTAACGCGAACCAGTTTAGTTCGCGTTAGAACTAATGTCAATCCGCGGTGCGGTGGGCGAGCGGCAGGATCATTGAGATCGAGGCAGGCTCCAGACCCTCGCCCCGAGTCAGGCAGTCAGGCGTGCCAGAACAGCATGACGTTGCCCTTACAGCGCCGGCGTGTCGACGTCATCCGGAGCCACATCCGGCTCCAGCGTGGCGGGATACTTCGCCATCTGCTCTCTGAGGAGACTCTGGTGCTCGGTTTCTTCGTCTCTGAGCTCTTCGAAAAGCTTGCGCACCGAACTATCCTGAATGCCGGGCAGGGCCTCATTAAAGAACTCATAGGCCTTGACTTCGGACTCCATCGCGACCTCCAGGGCATGCCGCGGAGACATGTTGGGCCTCGGCTTTCCGCTGTCCGGCGCTTCGATGTCCTCGATCATATCGGCCGTTATCCGGGCGGGAGCATCGCCAAAAAGCGCACGCCTGCGTGCCGCCAGTTCCGCTCCGTGACGCTGCTCGTTCTTGGCCATCATGCCGAAGAAATCCGCCGCATCGCCGCGGTAGCGCTCGCCGAGGAGGTCGACAAACCAGAGATAGCGATCCTCCGCCTCCTTTTCGATCAGCACGGCCATATCGAGTGCATCCTGTAGATTCAGCTTTGAAATATCCAGTCGAGTCATCATCTTTTCCTAGAAGATAGGGTTTAACTAAGGGTAGGGATTTCAATCTTACGAAGTAGGCCAAGTCGAAGCATTGTAGGCTGAGAGACCAACGCAGGAAGGACATTATGGGTTGTTCTTGATCCTGATCAACTGCCGTATGGCCCTAAACGGCGATCATTGCATCCATCCCAAGTGCGTTATGCCGAATGCGTTCTTCATGGGGCGTGTTCTTGGGAATATTTACGGCAATTAACCAACAGCGAGAGCGAACGACATGTCGAATACACCCGTAACAGCACGCCCGATCGAGGAGCTAGACAGCGTGGTCATCCGCTTCGTCGGAGACTCCGGCGACGGCATGCAACTCACCGGCACAGAGTTTTCCAAGGCGGTTGCCAAGGCTGGCCACGGTTTCGCCACTCACCCCGATTACCCGTCGGAAATCCGTGCCCCGACCGGCACGCTGTACGGCGTTTCCGGCTACCAGATCCAGTATTCCTCCAGCCAGGTATTCACCTCCGGCGATGCGCCGGACGTGCTGGTGGCAATGAATCCCGCGGCACTCAAGACCAATCTGCCGGATGTCAAACATGGTGGAATCATCATCGTCAATAGCAGTTCGTTCACCGCGGGCAACCTGGAAAAAGCCAAGTATGAGAGCAACCCGCTGACCGATGACAGCCTGCAAGGCTATCGCGTCTACCCGATCGACATCGCCACACTCACCGCCAATGCCCTTGCCGACTCCGGCCTGAGCAAGAAGGAAGTGGGCATGTGCAAGAACTATTTCTCGCTCGGCCTGATGATGTGCCTGTACAGCCGCCCGGTGGATAAGGAAATCACCGATATCGAGAAGAAGTTTGCCAAGAAGCCGAAGATCGCCGCGGCAAACGTCATCGCCTTGCGAGCGGGCTACGCGTATGCGGAAGCCACCGAGATGTTCGCGGTCTCCTATCAGATGCGCGAATCGGTGGTCAAACCGGGCAAGTACCGCAGCATCACCGGCAACCAGGCGACCGCCCTGGGTTTCGTCGCGGCCTCGGAGCTTTCCGGGGTGCCGCTGTTCATCGGCTCGTATCCAATCACCCCCGCGACCGAAATCCTCCAGGAGCTATCGGCCCTCAAACACTACAACGTAACGTCGTTGCAGGCGGAAGACGAAATTGCCGGAATTTGTTCCTCGATCGGCGCCGCCTATGGCGGCGCTTTGAGTTTGACCACCACCTCCGGCCCAGGCATGGCGCTCAAGTCAGAGGCGCTGGGACTGGCGACCATCCTGGAAATTCCGCTGGTGATCGTCAACGTCCAGCGCGCCGGACCATCCACCGGCATCCCGACCAAGAGCGAGCAGGCCGATCTGCTGCAAGCGATGTACGGCCGCAACGGCGAATGCCCAATCCCGGTGATCGCCGCGAACTCGCCGACTGACTGCTTCTATTCCGCGCTCGAAGCCTGCCGCATCGCCGTCAAGTACATGACGCCGGTCATCCTGCTGACCGAAGGCGGCGTCGGCAATGCCTCGGAACCCTGGCTGATTCCCGATGTCGCCAGCTTGCCGAAAATGGAAGTCACGTATCGCACCGACTCACAAGGATTCCAGCCCTATGCCCGCGATGCGAATCTGGCACGTGCCTGGGTGCGCCCCGGCACACCCGGCATGGAACATCGCCTCGGCGGGCTGGAAAAGGACTTCCTGACCGGAAACATCTCGGCGGACCCGCTCAACCATCAACGCATGAGCGAAACGCGCGCAGCCAAGGTGGCCGGCATCGCCAAGGACTTCCCGCCCCTGAAGGTCGAGGGCCCGGAACAAGGGGACCTGCTGGTGGTCGGCTGGGGCAGCACTTACGGATCCATCGCCCAGGCATGGCAGAGGGCGGCGGCGGCCGGCAAATCCGTGGCGTTCGTACACCTGCGCCATCTCAACCCGCTGCCTTCCGATCTCGGCAAGATTCTCGGCCGCTACAAGAAAGTACTGGTGCCGGAAGTGAACCTTGGGCAACTCTCGAAACTGCTGCGCGATCAATATCTGTGCGACGTGATCCCGCTATGCAAAATGCAGGGCAAGCCTTTCAAGGTCTCCGAAATTTACGACCGCATCCTGGAATTGTGCTGAGGAAACGATGATGAACGACATGACTACAGAAAAACCCCTCCAGAATCTGACCAAGAAGGACTTCGAGTCCGGACTGGACGTGCGCTGGTGCCCTGGTTGCGGCGACTACGCGGTCCTCTCCCAGATCACCAAGCTGATGCCCAAGCTAGGCATCCCGCGGGAAAACTTCGCGTTCGTGTCCGGCATCGGCTGTTCCAGCCGCTTTCCGTATTACGTAAACACCTACGGGTTGCACACCATCCACGGTCGCGCCCCGGCCATCGCCAGCGGTCTCAAGCTGTCCCGCCCGGAACTCTCGGTGTGGGTGGTCACAGGTGACGGCGACGCATTGGCCATCGGCGGCAACCACTTCATCCATGCCATACGGCGCAATATCGGCCTGAAGATCATTCTGCTCAACAATCGCATCTATGGCCTGACGAAGGGCCAGTACTCGCCGACTTCGGAACTGGGCAAGAAGACCAAGACCACCCCGTTGGGCAACATCGATCGGCCATTCAGCCCCGTGGCGCTGGCCTTGGGCGCGGGAGCGACCTTTGTGGCGCGCGCCATCGATAGCGATCAGACCATGATGGCCACCATACTGGAGCGCGCCGCGGCGCACGAAGGTACGGCGTTCGTTGAAATACTCCAGAACTGCGTCGTCTTCAACGACGGAGCCTACGACACGCTGTCCGACAAAGCCACGCGCGACGATACCCGGCTGGTGCTGGAACACGGCAAGCCGCTGGTCTTCGGCAAGGAGCGCAACAAGGGCATCCGCTTGCGCGGCATGGATACGGAAGTGGTGACCATCGGGGAAAACGGCGTCACCGCCGCAGACGTCCTGGTGCATAACGAAAGCGCAGCCCACAGCGGCCTGGCATTTTCTCTCGGGCAGTTCGAGTCGCCGGATTTCCCGATTCCATTCGGCGTATTCCGCGCTGTAGAAAAGCCGAGCTACAACGAGCTCCACCAACAATTGGTCGATTCCGCCCGGGCCGCCAAGGGGCGTGGCGATCTTTCCAAGCTGCTCAACAGCGGCGAGACCTGGACAATCAAGTAACTCACAAGGAGAAACAAGATGGCATTGATGATTACCTCGGACTGCATCAACTGTGACGTATGTGTACCGGAATGCCCGAATGAGGCCATTAGTCAGGGTGACGAAACCTATGTCATCGATCCGGCCAAGTGCACCGAATGCGTCGGGCATTTCGACGAGTCCCAGTGTATCGAGGTGTGTCCGGCCGATTGCATCATTCCGGATCCGAACCATGTCGAAAGCAAGGAGCAGCTACAGCAAAAGTACCAGCGCCTGAGCGGAGCCGCGGCATAGCGAATTCGAATGGCCGAAGGACACTCGGCCTGGTTGGGTCGGTTCTTGTTTCGTTAAACGGAGTCACGCTTTCTCCGGTCCGTCCGGAGAAAATTTTGTTGATGTTGCCATCATGACCGTCGCCTTGTCTCGCCGCCGCTTCATCACCTTTGTCGCCGCCGCTGCCGGCGTGCCGCTCCTGCTCAAGGCGGGCGGCGCACAGGCCCGGCTGGTCCGCTGGGAAGGCATCGCTCTCGGGGGCCCGGCGTCGATCCAGCTCTACCATACCGACGAGGCCGTGGCACAACAAGCCATTGCCGAGGCACTGGCGGAGCTGCGGCGTCTCGAAGCGATCTTCAGCGTGTATCGCGCCGATAGCGCCGTCTCGCGGCTCAATCGCCACGGCAGCCTCGACCACGCGCCCGCCGACCTGATAACCATGCTGGAGCGTGCGCTGTCCCTGGCGAAGATCAGCGATGGCGCCTACGATCCGACCGTGCAGCCGCTTTGGAATCTTTATTCCAGCCATTTCGCCGCCGACAACCCTAATCCCGCCGGCCCTTCGGCCCATGACGTCGGCGCCGCGCTGGCACTGGTCGATTGGCGGTCGGTGGAAGTCGATCACGCATCCAGCCGCATCGCCTTCGCCCGTCCGGGCATGAGCCTGACGCTCAACAGCGGCGCCCAGGGCTACATCACCGACAAAGTCGCCGGCGTATTGAGGGCGCACGGTTTCGACCGCATGCTGGTGGACATGGGCGAGCCGCGAGTCTTTTCGGCCAAACCCAACGGTTCGGCCTGGCGCATCGGCATTGCCAATCCGGCCGACCGGAACGAAACGGTCACCAGCCTCGACGTGGTCGACAAGTGTGTCTCCACCTCGGGCGGCTACGGCACGATACTCGACAAAGCGGGACTGTTTACTCACATCTTCGACACGCGTAGCGGCGGAACCGCGCCGGCCCTGTTCAGCGTCTCGGTGGTGGCCGACTCGGGCTTGGCTGCCGACGGCCTGTCCACCGCCATGCTGATGGCCCCGACCGACAAGCGTCAGGCGATACTCAAAGCCGGCGGCGGCGAGCAGGCGATCTTCGTCACGCCCCAGGGCGTCGTCGCCACGGTGAAGGCATAGAAGGATGAGCTTGCTAAGCTGGAGCAAATCGGCACTTCCGACTTTCTCTCGCGGGGGCATCCATCCCGACGAGCATAAGGAACTCACCGAAAACCTGCCGATCGAGGATTTCATCCCGACCAACGTGTCCCTGCCGGTGAGCCAGAGCCTGGGCCCGTCGGCCGCGCCGCTGGTGGCCAAGGCGGCCAAAGTAAAACGCGGCGACGTCATCGCGGCGGTGCCCGGCGGCGTCTCATTGCACGCGCCGGTCAGCGGCATCGTCAAGAGCGTGCAGACCGGCCCCCACGCCTCCCTAGTCTACGACACGGTCATCACCATCCAGGCCAAGCCGGGCGAAGACGAGCCGCAGTTTCCGGAGCAGGCCGGTTGGCAGGCACTGCCGGTCGCGCAGATGCTCGAACGCATTCGCGATGCCGGCGTGGTCGGGCTCGGCGGCGCGACCTTCCCGACCTACCGCAAGCTGACGCTGCCCAAGGATGCCAAGGTCGACACCCTGGTCATCAACGGCTCGGAGTGCGAACCCTACCTGACCTGCGACTACCGCATGATGATCGAGGAGAGTGAACGAGTTGTACTCGGCTCCTGGCTCATAGCCAAGATCATCGGTGTCAGGAGCTGCGTCATCGGCGTCGAAGACAACAAGCAGCCCGCCGCCGAGAAGATGCGCCAGACCATCGCCGAACTCGGCCTGGAGAAGCTGGACCCACCCGTCAAGATGACCGTCGTGGTGACCCAGACCCGTTATCCGCAGGGCTCCGAGAAGCAACTGGTGCAGTCCCTGACCGGCCGCCTGGTGCCCAAGGGCGGCTTGCCGATGAACGTCGGCGTGGTGGTGCAGAACGTGGCCACGGCCATTGCCTGCCTCGATGCGATCCGCAATGGCAAACCCGTGATTGAGCGCGTGCTGACGGTATCCGGCCTGGGCGTCAAGACGCCGAAGAATCTCAGGGTGCCCATCGGCACCTCGGTCGAGGACATCCTGGCCCATTGCGGCGGCTACAACGGCGATGTGGTGAAAATCCTGGTCGGCGGCCCGATGATGGGACGCACCATTGCCGACCTCGACGTCGCCGTGACCAAGGGTACCAGCGGCCTGCTCTTCCTGACGGCAGCGGAAACCAGCATCACCCGCTACCAACCCTGCATCTCCTGCGGCGAATGCATCGACGCCTGCCCCATGGGTCTGGAGCCTAATCGCGTATCGCAGTACATGGAGGCGGGGCGCCCGCTGGAGACCGAGCAGTTCGGTATCAGGGAATGCTTCGAGTGCGGCTGCTGCTCATGGAGTTGCCCATCCCACCGGCCCCTGGTGCAATTCATGCAGGTGGCCAAGGCCGCCTACCGTCGCCATGAGAGGAAATCCAAGTGAGCGAAGCCGAAGTGACGCCGACACCTGTGCCAACAATTGCGCCGACACCTGCGCCGACCCTGCATCTGTCCAGCGGCCCGCACATCGCCTCTGGCCGCAGCACCGCCCAGATCATGTGGATGGTCAATCTGGCGCTCGCGCCGGCGTTGCTGTGGGCCTGGGCAGTGTTCGGCTGGGTGGTGCTGGCCATCACCCTATCCTCGATACTCGGCTGCGTCGCCGCCGAGTACGCCGTCTGCCGCATCGCCAAGAACCCCTCGACCCTGCCCGACGGCTCGGCAGTCTGCTCCGGCCTGTTGCTTGCCTATACGCTGCCGCCGGGCATCCCGATCTGGATGCCTTTCATCGGCGGCATGCTGGCGCTGGTTTTCGCCAAGGGGATATTCGGCGGACTCGGCTACAACATCTTCAACGTCGCGCTGGTGGGGCGAGCCATGATGATGGCCACCTTCCCGGTGGAGATGACGACGCGCTGGTTGACGCCCGCCCTCGGCAAGGCGGACGCCGTCTCTGCCGCCACGGCGCTGGGGCAGCTCAAGCTCGGCGGCGAGGAGGCGCTGGCAAAAATGTTGGCGGCGCTTCCGGACGGCGGCCAACTGTGGTTCGACTTCTTCCTCGGCATGCGCGCCGGCTCGATCGGCGAGGTGTCGGTGCTGATGATCCTGCTAGGCGCGGCCTTCCTGCTATGGAAAGGCATCATCAAACTCTACATTCCGCTCTCCATCCTGGCCGGCGTCGCGTTGATGGCACCTTTTTCGCCGGCCCCGGCGATCTATATGCTGGGCGGCGGCATCTGGCTCGGTGCGTTCTTCATGGCGACCGATTACGTGACCAGCCCGACCATGCCGCGCGGCCAGATCGTCTTCGGCCTGGGCATCGGCCTGTTGACCGGCATTATCCGCAACTGGGGCGGCTACCCGGAGGGCATCTGCTATGCGATCATGCTCATGAACATCCTGACTCCGGCGCTGAACGACTGGTTTAGACCCAAGCGCCTGACTGCCGACGGAGCGCCGTCATGACCTGCGTATCCGGCAAACCGGTCGTAAACCAGGCGCCGCCCAGCGGGCGCGAGATGGTGA
>Ga0172379_10006628_pt1 | contig 15384 bp, 12 predicted proteins | sample GrowelOW334metaG_FD_119756 | JGI IMG/M metagenome (GOLD analysis project Ga0172379, IMG submission 119756) | Groundwater microbial communities from an aquifer near a municipal landfill in Southern Ontario, Canada - Groundwater well OW334 metaG | ecosystem: Environmental > Aquatic > Deep...
AACTTTCCATTCGTGGTTGAAATTAGGTTTCAAGGTGCGTCGTGGTGAAAAAGCAATTAGGTCAATAACCTATGTAGAGCAAAAAGATTCTAATGGCAACATTCTAAAACGATATCGTCGTCCTGTATTTTTATTTTACTATCGCCAAGTCGAGAAGATTGGTACAACAAAATGAAAAAATTAATGACAGTCTCATATCAGAACAGATGGCACAATAGAAAACCAGCTCCAAAAGTCATGATCGCAAACCACTTACTAACCAAGCTAAGTGGTTTTTCGATTGGAGATAAGTTTACAGTCGAATATCTCCGAGGTTCACTTATCATTACTAAAATTAATTCAAACTTATGCCAGAAATAATAGAACAAGTAGACATAAAAAATGGTATTGATGCTCTAGCAAAAAAGAGGAAGATATTCATGGAGGAAATACTACCTACACTGGTCCCTGAACAGGATTACTGGATTACAGACGAAGGCAGAAAGGTGCTTAGTAAAGGCGGAGCAGAACGCTTAGCAGAAATTTATTCTATCACTGCACAATTTGTAGCTGATAAAGAATCTCTAGCTTTCTTTGGCAACACAAGCGATACAGTCGTTTATAGATGTGTGCTTAGAAGAAATGGGGTCATTTGTGGTGAAGGCAGAGGTAGCGCCTCACTTAAAGACCACGATGAATCTATTAACTCAACTATCAAGGTTGCGCAAAAGTCAGCGTTTGTGGATGGGGTCTTACGAGTTACTGGAATGTCTTTCTTGTTTTCTCAAGATTTTATACCGGAAGATAACAAAGAAGAACCGGATCTCGAAGGAAGAGATAGAGTAGCTTTCTTCTCTAATAATGATGAAGAACTTCCAAAATTTGCCACAGAGAAGCAAAAAACTTTCTTAGCACAATTGATAAATGAGAAATGTTCCACCTCATCAAAAAACGAATATCTCTCACAGTTGAACTCGCCATATCTCTCACGATTCGATGCATCAGAATTAATTTCTAGTTTACTACCTATAAAGTAATTATATTATTAACCTAATTTAAAATTATGATAAACAATACAGCCATAGCTAGTTTTGAGGGTCCTAGAAAAAGTTATTTCTTTCCTATGGAATATGTAGACGAAGGAATGATTTCTGAAGGACAACGTCGCACACTTACTAATTTGATATATACATATATTCAGGGAGAGAGTGAGCAAGAAGCTCGTATTAGAGAATTGGACGATTTGTCTTATTCTGAAGCAGAAAACTGTATACTGGATTTCATTTTTGCGAGATGGAAATAGAGAATAGATAGTAATTAAAGCAGTTTATGCGCAGTCGAGCGGTAAACTGCTTTTTTATTTGGCTCTAGTATTTGTCCATAAAAGTAATATAATGAAGCCATGGAATCGAAAAATAAAACCTGCCAAAACTGTAAAGCTGATTTTCTTATTAAGACGGAAGAATTAGACTTCTATGGAAAAATACAAGTTCCAATTCCGAAACTCTGCCCTGATTGTCGATTACAACAACGAATGATGTTTCGTAATGAAAGAACTCTATATAAAAGAAAATCTGATGCTCCAAATTCACAAGGAGAAATTTTTTCAATCTTTTCCCCAGATTCTGAACAGACAGTATATGACCATAAAACTTGGTGGGGAGATTCTTGGGATGCAATTTCTTACGGACAAGACATTGATTTTAACAAACCATTTTTTGAGCAATTAAAAACACTTTGGAGAAATGTTCCAGATGTAGCTTTGCTTAATATCAATCCCGTTAATAGTGATTATTGTAGTATTACAGAAGGAAATAAAAACTGCTACTTAGTGGTGGGTGGAGATTTTAACGAGAATATAATGTATTCAAGCTTCACTTTTAACACTCGTGATAGCATTGATTTACATTGGGTTTCTAAAAGTGATTTAAGCTACGAAAGTGTAGATTGTATATCTTGCTCTCGTTTATTATATAGCCGTCAGTGCGAAACGTGCTTAAATTCTACTCTTCTTTTTAATTGCAGGAACTGTAGTAATTGTTTTGGCTGTGTGAATTTACGCAATGCTTCTTACTGCTTTTTCAACGAGCAACTAGATAAAGAATCCTATGAAGAAAAAATGAAAGATGTCGACATAACGTCCTTCTCTCAAATTCAAAAATTTAAAAAACAGTTTGAAGAATTTATTTTAAAATATCCTCATAAATTTGCTCGGATTATCAAGTCAATAAATTCAACTGGTGATAATTTAGATGGAACAAAGAATTGTAATAATTGTTTTGATGTTTCAAGTGGAGTGAAAGATTGTGGCAACATTTGGCTATCTTATTCAGCTGTTAGTGATTGTTATGATTGCGATCATTTCGGTAGAAATTCACAAGAATGTTATCAAGTTTCTACTGTTTATCCTGGCAACAGGGTGTTCTATTCTCGGTTTATTTTTGAATCACACGAGATTTTCTATTCTTACAATTGCCATAACAGCTCAAATCTTTTCGGCTGTATCGGATTGCGAAATAAAAGCTACTGTATTTTCAATAGGCAGTATTCAAAAGAAGAATACAAAGAGCTTGTTCCAAAACTAGTAGAGCATATGAATGACTTACCTTATAAAGATAAGGCGGGTAGAGTTTATGAATATGGAGATTTTTTCCCAGCAGACCTTTCACCGTTTGGCTATAACGAGACTGTTGCCCAAGAGCTTTTTCCACTTACTAAAAAAGAAGCTGAATCAAGGGGTTATTTGTGGCGAGAGAAAATATCTAAAGAATATGCAAGTGACATTAAAGCAAATGATTTACCCGACTCCTTAAATGAAACAAATGATAAAATCATCGAAAAAGTTATCAGTTGTCAGCACGAGGGAAACTGCGTTCACCAATGCACTAAAGCTTACAAAATAACAGAAACAGAATTTGATTTTTATAAAAAAATGTCGATTCCAATACCTCGCCTTTGCTATAACTGTCGATATTGCGAGAGAATTGCCAAGAGAAATCCCGTAAAATTATGGCATAGAGAATGCCAATGCGCTGGCTCTTCTTCGTCTAATAATCTTTACAAGAATACTCGTGTTCATGAACACAAAGACTCTATTTGCGAGAATGAATTTGAAACTCCGTATTCTCCAAATCGTAAAGAGATAGTTTACTGTGAGAAATGTTATCAGCAAGAAGTATATTAAATATGGAATCTGAAACTAAACAATGCCAGAACTGCAAAAAATACTTCACCATGGAGCCAGATGATTTTGGGTTTTATGAGAAAATGCAAATTCCTTTTCCGACTTTTTGCCCTGAATGTAGATTGATAAGGAGAATGAGTTTTTTAAATGAACGTACTTTATATAAAAGAAAATGCGATATGACAGGAGAATCAATAATTTCTCTTTTCCCTGAAGATGCTGAAGTGCCAGTATATTCTCCTAAAGCTTGGTGGAGTGATAGTTGGGATGCAATTTCATATGGACAAGATTATGATTTTTCACGGCCATTCTTTGAACAATTCGGAGAACTTCTAAGAAAAGTGCCACAGTTTTCACTTCAGAATCAGTATACGACTCTAATACGTACCGAATATGTAAACATGGGTACATATGACAAAGACTGCTATCTAGTTTTTAATACTTCACACAGCGAAGAATCAAGCTTCACTGCATTCTCTCTTAGGGTAAATAAATGTTTTGATATTTATTATGGAAATAAAAGCGAACTCTGTTATGAATGTCAAAATATAAATGATTGCCATAAAGTGTGTTACTCACAAAATTGCGAAGGATGCGTCAATGTTTTTTTCTCACGTGATCTTTTCGGTTGCAACGATTGCTTTGGATCTTCCAACTTACGTAAAAAATCTTATTATATTTTTAATGAACCATATACACGTGAAGCTTATCTTGAGGAAATGAAAAAATACAACCTCTCCTCGTACACAGCAGTTGAACAGATAAAAAAAGATGTTGCAAATCGGATGCTTAAGTTTCCACGTCGCTTTTGTGAAGGTGTGCGCAATGTGGAAGTTTCTGGTAATTATATGTACAACTCAAAAAATGCCCGCAACTCATTTTATGTAAATGGCTTAGAAGACGGTAGATATTGCCAGTTCGTTTTTTATAAACCAGCTCGTGATTGTTACGACATGACTCTCTGGGGACAAAACGCTACACGTGTTTATGAATGTATGGGAGCGGGAGATAGTCAGGACATGGTTAAATTTTGTTTTGATGCTTGGTCTCCTGCAATAAACATAGAATATTCTTATCATATTGTTGCTCCCAATAAAAATCTTTTTGGTTGTATTGGTTTAAAGAATAAAGAGTATTGTATTTTAAACAAGCAATATTCTAAGGAAGAATACAAAAAAATGGTGGAGAAAATAAAAAAACATATGGACGATATGCCCTATGTCGACAAAAGAGGGATTGTTTATAAATATGGAGAATTTTTTCCTTCAGAAATATCTCTTTTCTCGTATAACGAATCTTTTGCGAATAGTTATTTTCCCCTAGAAAAAGAAGAAGCTATTAAACAAGGATTTAAGTGGAAAGATATACCTGTAAATAAATACGAGATAACTATCAAGGCGAATGAATTGCCAGATGACATAAAAGATGTTGATGAATCTATCTTGAACCAAGTTATTGAGTGTGAAATCTCAAAGCGCGCTTTTCGCATAACTCAATTAGAATATCAGTTTTATAAACAAATGAATATTCCTTTACCACATTTGCATCCAGATGAACGTAATAAAAACAGATTAAAAAAACAAAATCCAATGAAACTTTGGCATAGAGAATGTATATGTGATAAAACAAATCATCATAATCATACTGGAAAATGCGAAGTAGAATTTGAAACAAGCTATGCTCCAGATCGTCCAGAGATAGTTTACTGCGAGAAGTGTTATCAGCAAGAAGTTTATTAATTTGTTATCACATATGCCAAAAAGTAAGAGGAAAATTAAATCTATAAAAAATGAACTCTTGCAAAAATCTAGAGAATCAATGTTAACTGCTGTTCAAGTTTTTAATAATCCAAATATAAATTTTAAATCAGAATCTTTTATAGTTTTAGCAATAATATCGTGGACATATTTACTTCATGCTTTCTATCGAGATAAAAAAATAGAATACAGATATTTTGAGCAAAAAGAAAAAAGGAAAAGATTTGATACCACAAAAAATGGTGCATATAAGTACTGGGAATTAGAGCGTTGCCTAAACGATAAAAAATCACCGATAGACAATACAACAAAAGTGAATTTGATGTTTTTGATTGGGTTGAGACATGAAATAGAACACCAAATGACAACAAGAATAGATGATCTTTTAAGCGCAAGATTCCAAGCTTGTTGTTTAAACTATAATACTTACCTTAAGCTTTTATTTCCCAATCAAGACGGAATAGAAAAATTTCTATCCTTTAGCTTGCAATTTTCTTCATTAGACGAGAAGCAAATTGATAAACTTAACGATTATAAAGATTTACCTAAAAACATTTCTTCGTACATTAAAAATTACGATGAAAATTTGTCCGAAAATGATTTTAATGATAGTAGATTTTCTTATCGAGTATTATTTATTCCTAAAACAGCAAATAGGAAAGGACAAGCAGATAAGGTTATTGAATTTGTTAATCCAAATTCTGAAATAGCAAAAGGATTATCAAAAGAATATTGGGCAATAAAAGATAGAGAAAAACCAAAATATCTTCCATCTACTCTCTGTAAAGAAATACAAAAACTTGGTTATAAAAAATTCGGTATTTCACAACATGCAAAATTATGGCAAAAAGCGGATGGAAAAAATCCATCAAAAGGTTTTGGTGTACGGTTAGAGAAAACTTGGTATTGGTATGAAAACTGGTTTGAGTATGTTAAACAACATTGTGAAGAAAATAAAACCTTATACACCTAAATACTTGAATCAACTGCTCAATTGAATATTAAAAATATATAGCTTAATTTTTAAACAACATTAACTTTTTGTTCCTATTTAACTTTTTTATTCGAGCTTCTTCTTTAGAGGCAGTGGATCTGTTTTTAAACTTTTTAGAATAAACTAATTTGACTGGTCTGCGAGAAGAAGTATATTTTGCACCTAGCTTGCTACGATTATGTTCTGCAATTCTTCGTTTCAAGTCTATAGTAATTCCAGTATATAAAGTTTTATCGGTGCATTTTAGAATATAAAGGTAGTACATTTAATTACCTATTATGGCCAACTTTGTTGTTGTTTATCATTCCAACAGCTCTTGAAAGGCGCATATACTTTGCTTTTAACTCGTCATGTTTTTCTGTGGTAATATTTGTTTCCTTTTTTAAAGCATTTAATTTTGCAACAATAGGAATAAGTGCAACTCTTGCTGGCTCTCGTGTGGGATGTTTTGGTGCCTCTGTTGGTGTTAGGTCAATAATCGAGTGTAATTCCTCAAGAGAATGCATTGATTCGAACAAAGTAATCATGGCTTCAAATTCCATAATTTCTGGTCCAGCTTCTTTTAAATTTTCTTTAGAAATTACAGGTACTGGATGCCTTGCAAGATAATCTGCTAACTGTTCAGCATCTTCTCGCTCTTGTTGTTCTTTTGGATTCAAACCCATGTTTATTTTTTCATTCATAGAGTAAGTATATCATTTTTTATAATAATTATTAGTTAATAGTAAGACTATGTTCGCTAGCTACTTGGCAAGTATTTAGCATTGTATTTAAGCTAAAAAAACGCTATACTCAAAATATATTATGCAAAAAGAAGCCTCAGCGCGAATTAAGATAAACAAACTCCTCGAAGAATCTGGTTGGCGTTTTGAAACTGAAAAAAATGGTCCTGCTAATATCCAACTTGAGCCAGGCATTAGATATTCTGAACTTGGTGATGATTTTGAGCACGAAATCCACGGATTTATAGACTTTCTCTTGCTTGATAAAGATGGTAGAGCTCTTGTAGTAGTAGAAGCAAAGAAGGAATCTATTGATCCACTTTCTGCCAAAGAACAAGCAAGGAATTATGCTCGTAATTCAAATGCACGCTTTGTTATTTTGTCTAATGGCAACATTCATTATTTCTGGGATACTAAACATGGCAACCCAGATACTATTTCTCGTTTTCCAACACAAGATTCTATCACTCAATACGAAAAATATATTCCAAATCCTATAGAGTTAGCGAATACAAAAGTAGACGAGAATTATATTATTGAATCGCAAATGCCAACATATGCGAATGATCCAGACTTTCAAGACGAGCCAAAGAGACAGGAATTTTTACGAAATAACAATTTAAAACAAATGCGTTCATATCAAGTGGATGCAATAAAGAGTTTACAATCTGCAGCGCTTGAGAATAAAAATAGATTTCTTTTTGAGATGGCTACAGGAACAGGCAAGACACTTATTTCTGCTGCAGTTATAAAATTGTTTTTAAAGTCTGGTAATGCTAGACGTGTTTTATTTCTAGTAGATCGCTTAGAACTTGAAGATCAAGCGCATAAAGCATTCAAACAATATCTAGGCAAGGACTACACAACGGTTATTTATAAAGACAATCGTGATTCTTGGCGTAATGCTCAAGTCGTTGTTTCTACTATTCAGACATTTCTTGCTGGTGATAGATATAAAAAGGAATTTTCGCCTACAGATTTTGAAATGGTTATATCAGACGAAGCTCATAGGTCCATTGGTGGAAACAGTAGAGCTGTATTTGAATACTTTGTAGGCTATAAGCTTGGTCTAACAGCTACCCCTAAAAACTATCTTAAAGGATTTGATGGCGAGGGTGCAGATACACAAAGAGAGTTTGAACGTAGACAATTACTTGATACTTATAAAACTTTCGGCTGTAAGCCAGGCGAACCTACTTTTAGTTATGATTTACTTTCTGGTGTGAACGATAAATACCTTATCAATCCTATTATAGTGGATGCTCGCACCGATATTACTACCGAATTACTTTCCGAAGATGGTTACGCGGTCCATTCCACCACAGAACAAGGAGAAACAATCAATGAAATATTTGATGAACGCCATTACGAAAGAAAGTTTTTCAACGAGGAAACTAATATCGCTATGTGTAAAGCATTTATGGACAACGGACTCTTTGATCCCGTTGCTAAAAAATGTGGCATAGAATTATTCGGTAAATCAATCGTCTTTTGTGTCTCTCAAAAGCATGCAGGAAGAATAACTAACATACTAAATAAATTAGCTTTTGAAAGGTGGCCAGAACAATACAGTGAATCAAACTTTGCTGTGCAAGTTACTTCTTTAGTTCCAAGTGCTCAACAAATGACAATTAATTTCTCCAACAATATGCTTAATGGAAAAGTTAAAAATCCTGAGGGTTATGATTCCAGTAAAACTCGCATCGCTGTCACTGTTGGAATGATGACTACTGGTTATGATTGCCAGGATATTTTAAACCTCGCATTAATGCGCCCAGTGTTTAGTCCTGCAGAGTTTGTGCAGATTAAAGGAAGAGGCACAAGAAAATATCAATTTGAATATATAGATTACACAACTAAAGAAACAATTACAACTTTAAAGGAACATTTTAAATTTTTCGATTTCTTTGCTACTTGTGAGTATTTTGAAAACGAATTTAAGTATGATGAGAAAATAAAGATTCCAAAGATTAAGAAGATCAAAGCAACCGATACAACTGGTAAGGATTCCAGTGGCACGGATATATTTGTAGATGAAGGTGGCACTAATGTTTTCAAAGGTCCTATGGATTTGTCTGTACCAGATGAAATAGCTTCAGTTAAAGAGTCACATATCGGTTCTAAGGGTATGCGTATTGATAGAGAGGGCTTCAAGCGTGCAGTAGATGAAGATATACTAGCTAATGAAACATTAAAAAGCTTATGGTCCAATGGAGATTTAGCAGGTGCAGAAGATTATACTAAAACTAATATTTTTGATAAGCCTAATCACTTCCTCAATCTTGATAAAATCAAAAAGGCTTTTAACCTAGATCGCAGAGTTAGCATTAAAGAATTTTTGCAAGTTGCTTTCGGGCAAAAAGAAAGTTTTGAAATGAAAGACGATTTACTTGAATCAGAATGGAGTAAGTTTATGGAAGTGAATCCAGTAGATCAAGAACACTATGCACCAGTTAAAAGTTTCTTTAAAGCTTATATAGTAGATCCTCAAGTTAGAGAGATTATAGATACTAATCAATTAGCTCAACTCAATTTTTGTCCGTCATTTGATTTTGAAGAATATCAACGACTTAATGGTTTTAAAACTATGGTTCCTATGTATGTGAAAGATTATATATCTCTTAACACCTTCATGAATTAAAATAAATATGAACACTGAAACAAAACACCACATAGATGCAGCTCGCCAAGTTCTCGTTGGCGTTGTTCCAAATCCTACTTCACAAATAGATCAAATCACTAATGCTCTTATTTACAAGTTTATGGACGATATGGACCAGTCTGCTATCAAGCAAGGTGGAGATCCCTCATTCTTTATTAAAGATTTAAAAAATTACGCATGGACTCGTCTAATGGATGCACGCATAGGAAATCAAGAGAGAATGAATATCTACAGTGAGGCACTTGTGAAATTCTCTGAATCCAAACAATTACCACAACTATTTCGTGAGATATTTAAATCGGCATTTTTGCCATATCGAAGTCCCGAAGTATTGGGCTTATTCTTGAAAGAAATAAATTATTTTGATTATAGCCACCCCGAAGAATTGGGTAATGCTTATGAATATTTACTTTCAGTGATGGGTAGCCAAGGTGATGCAGGACAATTCCGAACTCCACGACACATTATTGATTTTATGGTTGATGCAGTAGATCCAACTATGGAAGATAAAGTATTAGATCCTGCTTGTGGTACAGGTGGATTCTTAGTTAGTGCTTATAAACATATTCTAGAACAACATGATGGAAAGAACGATTCAAAGAATAAAGAGAAACCACTAACCCCAGATCAACGCAAGAACTTAATGGGTAATTTTGAAGGCTATGATATAGATCCTGGAATGGTTCGTATTGCACAAGTAAATATGTATTTGCATCAATTCAAAGGTCCAAAGATATACAACTATGACACCCTAACTATGGAGGAAAGATGGAATGATAAATTCTCTGTAATTCTAGCTAATCCTCCGTTTATGAGTCCTAAAGGTGGCGTAAGTACTCATAGTAAATTCAGCATACAGTCTAGTAGGTCCGAAGTGTTATTTGTGGATTATATAATGAACCATTTAAGGCCAAATGGTAGAGCTGGTATTATTGTGCCAGAGGGTATTATATTTCAATCTGGTACTGCACATAAACAACTTCGTAAAAATCTTGTAGAAGATGGACTCTATGCAGTGGTTAGTTTGCCGTCTGGTGTTTTTGCCCCTTATAGTGGAGTTAAAACTAGTATTTTGTTATTCAATAATGAACTAGCTAAACAAAGCAAGGAAATCTTATTTGTAAAAGTAGAAAATGATGGATTTGATTTAGGTGCTACTAAAAGGCCAATCAATAAAAATGACTTACCCGAAGCGCTTGATATTTTGAATAAATGGAAGAAAGGCAAAAAAGTAGAAAATTCTAAAGTAGCTTATGTAGCTAAAACAAAAATTGCAGAAAGTGGAGATTACAATCTTTCTGGAGATCGATACCGTGTTGCAATAGATTACTCAAATGCTAAATGGCCTAGAATGTTTATTAAAGATATTGCTTTCTTCCAAGAAGGTCCAGGCATTTTATCTTCTCAATACACAACTGAGGGTTATCCAATGATTAATGTTGGGAATGTACAAGATGGTTATTTAGATTTGAAGAAGACTAAATTTGTAAGTAATGAAATCGCTAATAATAAATGGTCACATTTTAGGATTGAAGAGGGAGATATCCTATTTACAACATCTGGAACAATTGGACGTGTTGCACCAGTGAAGAAACAAGATTTGCCACTTTTATTAAATACAAGTGTAGTAAGGTTTAGACCACTTAATAAAAAAGAATTGAGTACGGATTATTTATACTATTCATTAAAGTCAGAATACTTTGTCAATGATTTATTAACATTAAAAACAGGAAGTGGTCAGTTTAATGTTGGTCCTACCCATATTAAAACTTTAAAAATTCCTCTCCCCCCACTTGAAATTCAAGAGCAAATAGTTAAAGAATTAAATGGTTATCAAAATATTGCAAATGGGGCTAAAGAAATTATAGAGAATTGGAAACCTAGTTTTATAGTTGATCTAAAATGGAAGAAAGTTAAGTTGGAAGAAATAACAAAATTTGTGCAAGGTATTAATACTGCAGTTGATAAGCTTAATTATGTTGAAAATGGAATAAAAGTATTACAAGCAAATAATATTTGTAATGGTTCTATTAATTTTGATAATTTGAAATTTATTACTGAAAAAGAATTTAAATCAATCAATCAGAAATATAAACCCACAAAAAAAGATGTTTTATATTCTAATATTGGAGCTAGGTTTGGATATGCTTCGACGATAGATTTTGATGATAGTTTTACTTTCTCATGGAATGTAATGAGAATGATTATTTCTGATGAGTTCCAACTAGATAGAATATATTTAAAATATATTCTCAATTCAGATTTAATTAGACAATTAGTTTTAAGTAGAGCATCCACAAGCACTATGCCTTTTATATCAGGCAAAGAATTAAAAGCTATCGAAATTCCTCTTCCATCTATCGAAGTTCAAAAACAAATAGTAGAACGGATAGAATCTGAACGCGTTTTTATTGAAGGAAATAAAAAACTGATCGAGATTTATGAACAAAAGACCAAAGAGGCTCTAGCTAAACTTTGGGAAGAGTAGAATTTTATGGACAGTAAAACTAAAAAATTTAACAGGGGCTCTGAATGGAGAAAATGGGATCTACATGTTCATAGTCCATCCTCTGCTTTAAATAATCAATTTATAGGTAGCACTGATGAAGAAAAATGGAAATCTTATCTTGAAACATTAAAGGTCATTAAAGATATTTCTGTTTTGGGTGTTACAGATTATTTCTCTATTGATGGATATAAAAAAGTAAAAGATGCTAAGCTCACCAACTTTGATTTAATCGTACCAAATGTTGAACTTCGTATTACTCCTGTTACTGATACAGAAACACCTATAAATATGCACATAATTTTTAATCCAGAAATTGTCGATGAACTGGAAAGTAAATTTTTCTCTGGTCTTGAATTTAATTATCAAAATGAAAATTATAAATGTACCAGAGTAGATCTTGTAAAACTTGGTCGTAAGTATAAAAACAACCAAAATCTTGATGAAGAAGTTGCATACAGAGAAGGTGTAGATCAATTTAAAATTAAGAGCATAGAAGACATAAAGAATCTTTTTAAAAAGGACCAAGTGTTAAGAGATAATTCACTCGTTGTTGTGTCAAATAGTAGTCGTGATGGAGCGTCAGGTATTCAAGAATCTTCACTTACATCATCACGAGAGGAAATTTATCGATTCTCTGATCTCATTTTTTCTAGTAATCCTAAAGACAGAGAGTACTTTCTTGGGTTAGGAACTGATAAGGAAGATGTCTTGTTTAGGAAGTATGGGGGTCTTAAAGCTTGTATCCATGGGTCAGATGCTCATGATTTAGATAGAATATGCAAACCCTGTGCAATACAATCAACTAATGGGCACGATTGTATAAAAAACTCTATCGATTGTGAAATGCGACACTGTTGGGTAAAAGCAGACCCTACTTTTGAAGGGTTAAGACAGATAACCTTTGAACCAGATGAGAGAGTGAAGATTCAAAGCCAGGACCCAACCTCATTAAAAAGCAATTACTGTATTGAGTCAGTAGAAATATATGATTCAACTATAGATAACGAATTATCTTTTGCTCATTCTCAAATACCAATGAATGCAAATTTGGTAGCAATAACGGGAGGTAAAGGGAGTGGTAAAACAGCCTTCGTTGATTTAGTGGCAAATTGTTATGAGGATCGAATAAATTCTAATGATGCAAATTCTTTCGTAAAGAGAATTACTCAAGGCTCGAGTCCAAAACTAAAGATAAAAATTACACTAAAGGATGGCACTATTTTTGAGAAGGATGTTTCTGAATCAAAATTTTACGAAGATAGCCCAATAGTTTATATTGCACAAGGCAATCTTGAGGGTCATATTTCTGATACTGAAACACTAGAAAATCATATTCATGGGTTGATTTTTGAAAGTCCAAAAGTAAAAGATACAGCAAAGCAATTCGACTACGAGAGTTTACATACGGAAGTGGGTGGGTTTTTTACAAAGTTACAGAAAAAGAATAACCAAATTTATGAACTTGAGCAAAAAACAACACTTGTTGTAGAAACAGCACTAAAAACAGAACTAGCACAGCATAATGCAAAACTAAAAGATGTAGGAACAAGGATTACTAATATTGAGAAAGGTCAAAGCAAAGCAAAAACTGATGAGGTAAAGAAAAGACAGAAAGAACTTGAAGATTTGCGTGTAAGAAAACAGCAACTATTAGATATTCAAGGATCTATTCAGGTTGCATTAGAATTTCACGAAGAAAGTTTGCCATTATTTAATGATGAAATAAAAAAGATTAATTCTGGAATTTTAAAGCTTAAAATTAAATCAAAAGAATATCCAGAAATTAACTACGAGAAAATTAAAGATTTAGAGGCTCTAGATAAAGAAGTTTCAAAAGAATTAAAAACTGTAGTAGGTAGTATTGAAAAATTTCAAAAGGACATTGAAAAAACTGCAGAAGAATTTAAGCTACATACAAAACTTCTTGATCAAAAGAAAATTAGCGAGAATTCAATAGTTACAACACAGGAAAAGATAAAAACATTAGCAGAAGAACGTAAAACATTAGCAGAAGAGAAAGATAAACGGAAGAAGTTATTAAAAGATCTTCTTTTAAAGAAGATTGCATTAAAAAATGCATATAGTGAGATTATAGCTTCCTTTTCAAAGGACACTGTAGAGGTACTTAGTGATTTAACATTTTCAGCTGATCTTTATTTTGATAGTAATAAATTTATCGATGGTGCAAAGAATCTATTCGATGAACGAAGTGTAACCATAGAACCAACCACTAGTAAAAAGTCAGATTTTGAAGCCTTTTTAAAAGCAACTGAAAAGTTAACTAATAGTGCTAGTTCTAAAGATATTGACGGTTATGTGAACGAGGCTGATAGACTTCTCGTTGATCTTCAGCAAAATGCTAAAAAATCAGTAACAACAAAAAACTTATGTGATTATTTTTATAATGATTTCTGGTCCGTAATACCGTCGGTAAAATATAAAAACGTAGCTCTTAGTAAATTATCACTTGGACAAAAGGCTACTGTGCTTATAAAGATATATCTTGCACAAGGCGATAAGCCAATCATAATAGATTCACATGACGATCATCTTGATAATGAATTTATAATGGAAGAGTTAGTCGTAGCTGTTAGAAAAGCAAAGAGATATCGACAAGTTATCATCGTTTCAAATAATGGAAATATGGTAGTTAATAGCGATGCTGAACAACTAATAATTGCATCAAGAGACGATGCTGGTGTTATTTCTTATATATCTGGCTCGCTTGAAGATGTTAATCTAAGAGACAGAGCATTAACTGTTTTAGAAGGTGGTAAAAATGCTTTTGTAAAAAGACAACAGAAATATCGACTCTATTAGAGTTTAAATTATATTAAATAAAATGGACGAAGAAACATTTGAAATAGCCAAAGAGAACGATTTAAGCTTTGAAGAAGCAGAACAGCTTCAAGAAGTTATTGACGACACTGGACTTGATGCAGAAGATGCCTTAGAGATTTCGCAGGATTTATAAAACAATATGAATGTTTCAATTAAAAAACAAATGAGGTGGTTTGTATTAAAGCTTATTGATATAAGAGATGATTTGAATCGTACGCCAGATCATGTGGCTGATATAGAATTTAGGTATGAAGATATTACCACAAGACAGGAATCAATATTTGGCACTATGGAGAGACCAGCATTTCAAAGAAAAGTTAAAGAAATGTTAGTTCGAATAAAAAAGGATGGTGAGTTCTTAAGTAGTTTCAACAATTTTAGTGCGAAGTTATTGAATTTAAAAGTTTTAGCTAATGGTAATATAAAGATTATAGGCTATCAAAAAGGATTGTTAACCACATACTTAAAAGAGAAAATTCTAAAAGGAGAAAAAATTTTTGGGCTAACAACAGATGCTCAACATCATAATGTTTTAACAATATATGGAGAGAATACAGGTAAACAAATTGAATCACAGGAACAATATAGGGCATTTTGCTATTTTTTAAATAACCCTAACCGTATTATTCCTTACTTGGAAATTTTTGAAGAATTTAAAAGAGGAGCACTTCATGATGGTGATTATTGGCACAACAAATGTCCAACAGATGGAAAGAAGGAGGAATTTGTGCAAACT
>Ga0172379_10006629_pt1 | contig 15384 bp, 17 predicted proteins | sample GrowelOW334metaG_FD_119756 | JGI IMG/M metagenome (GOLD analysis project Ga0172379, IMG submission 119756) | Groundwater microbial communities from an aquifer near a municipal landfill in Southern Ontario, Canada - Groundwater well OW334 metaG | ecosystem: Environmental > Aquatic > Deep...
CAACCCACAAGATATGGGTTATGTAATTGGTAGAAAAGGTCAAACCGCACAAGCCATCCGAACTTTACTAAAGATCGTTGGCGCAAAAAACAACGCACGCGTTAATCTGAAGATTAACGAACCAGAAGGATCTCGCGGAGCAAGAAGCAGCGAAAGAAGTGCTGACATCGATACTTCCAGCGTTGATGATTTAAGAATCTAAATCAAAACAAAGTAATATAAAATCAAAAAACCACAACTTCTCGTTCGTGGTTTTTTGTTTATCTGCTATAATATAGAATAACCTTATGAAGTTTGATATTATTACAATCTTCCCAGAAATCTTCAACTCCTATTTTAATGAGAGTATAATTAAACGTGCACAAAAGAATAATTTAATAAAAATAAATATCCATAATTTGCGCGACTGGACAAAAGACAAACATAAAACCGTTGACGATACGCCATATGGCGGTGGCGCTGGCATGGTGATGAAAATTGATATTTTATACCAAGCCATCAAATCGGTTGCCAAGATAAAAAAGAAAACTAAAATAATTTTGTTCTCAGCCAAGGGTAAAAAATGGGACCAACAAATGGCTAAAAAATATTCTAAATTAGATAACCTTATTATGGTTTGCGGGCGCTATGAAGGCGTTGATGAACGCATTATGAATTTCATAGACGAAGAAATATCTATCGGCGATTATGTCTTAACTGGTGGTGAAATTCCGGCGATGATAGCGGTTGACTCTATCACGCGCCTACTCCCTGGTGTGTTAGGTAACTCGGCTAGTCCAGAAGACGAATCACATTCAACACCAGGAACTTTAGAATATCCGCAATACACTCGTCCGGAAATCTTTACAGTTGGCAAAAAAAAATACCGTGTTCCCAATATATTATTATCAGGAAATCACAGTAAAATTAATGAGTGGCGCGAAAATAAAATGAAAAAGATTAAATAGTTTACTCATCGCCAAACACTTGCGCAGTAAAAACTAATAACACTACATCTCTATCTTTATAACAACTAGCGGGCAATCCCGCTTTTTGTGTACATAATTGATTTAAAAATTCTTCTTTACTCCAACCAGTCTCTTCGGCAACTTGCGGCAAAAATACTCCTGTGTGTCTGCCCTGTTTTATGATTACACCGTGCTTACCTAATTCAATCTTTTGCCAGTCATCAATTGATTCGGGGGCGGACAAAACGCTTATCTCATAATCAAGCTGGTCTAATTCATCTTCGCTCACTGGCAAGAAACGATAATCTTCACTACAAGCGGCAACCGCCATATCTCTCACTACTTGCCACAACGGTTCTCCGCTCGGAATGATTTGCCCGATGCAACCGCGCAACTCGTCGTTTTTATGAATCGTGACGAACGCTCCTTCCTGCCAATTTAATCTGCTATCATCTATCTTAGAATCTAACGTTTTGCCATTTCTAACATAGCTTTCAACTGAAATTTTGGCAATCTGTAATAGTTCTTCTTGTTGGTCTTTGTTCAAAATTTTATTATCGCTCGTTATCTTATTTTTTTGTAAAAAGGCCACTGCGCCATAACCAACCACACCCTTTTTATCACCAATATCAGGAACATCGCCAGAATTGGCATATTTTAATATCTCAATATTATCCCATTTCTTTAAATCATAGACTTTCAAAACCGTTCTGACCCCGTCGATTCCGCACATTGTCGTTTCTTCGTTAGCGATATTTTTATTCATCACATCATTAATATGCTTATTTAGTTTGGCAACGTCACCTGATTTTATAATTTCTAAACTTTGCTTATCTATTTTATTTGCGTCTTCGTAACTGGGATAATGTGACATGTCCGTGGACACAACAACAATATCGTTCTCTCCCAAGTTGGCGGTCAGTGCTTTAGCTAAAACTTTATAGTCGTCTTCATTGGTATTGCCGAAATAAATTGGCAAAATTTTAAAATCATTTTTTAGCACAATCTGCAAAAATGGAATTTGTACTTCTATTGTTTGATCGCTAACAGTAAACGGCTCGCTGTTATATCGAATGGCTTTGTCATAATTAATTAACTTTTCAGCTAATATTTTATCAACTTCAACAAGGCCTAACGGCGTCCGCCAAGCATTTTGGCTATCGACGGCTATGCCATCAAAATAAGCTGCGTGTGAGTTGCAGATTATTACTGCTGTACCAATTTTTTTCCCTGCTAATTGCTTATATGCGCTAGCTGCCACTGCGCCACTAAAATCATAACCAGCGTGCGGCACCATTATTGCTTTCATTTCACCATCCGTTTCTCTCTTTGGAACGTCTCGTAAAAATTGTTTAATTACTGATTGCAATTCATCGGTGTCCGCCGGATAAAATCGACCGGCAGTTTTGGCTTCACGAATATTTTCAGACATATTTTTATCAGCCATATTGTTTTGACGACCTGATAGTAAAAGCACTATTATCAATATAAAAAATATCTTTTAATATTATAAAAAAGTTTAATTAACGCTAAATTAATTCCAGTAAATTCAATTCTATTTTAGCATTTTCTGTATCCCAAACAGCAAAACTGGCTCGCTGGAATACTGCACCCAAAGTTCCTGGGTTAATAATACTTGTACTTTCCTTTTCTTCTATCCAGGGCCGATGCGTATGACCATAAAAGATTAAGTCACACTTATTTTCTTTTAATAGTCTATCTATAAAAGCTGGCTCATGACAAATGCCAACAAACTTATTATCAATTCTAGCCACGCTGTAGCGTCCGTAATATTTTATATTTTTATACTTTTTTACTTCCTCCTCCTCAAAAATTTCCATATTACCACGAATTAAATAAATATCGCCACTGAATTCTTTAGATAAATAACCCAGAGTATCCGCGTCAGTAACGTCGCCAGCGCAAATTATAGCCGCTATGTCATTTTTATGACACCAGCTAATTAATTTTTCTAAATTAACAATATTGTCGTGTATATCGGCAATAATAACTATTTTCATATTATTAAAATAATGAGATCTGCTATGCTAAAATGAAACTTAATATTTCGTAAACGATACCGGCCACAAACATGCCAACCAAACCGTATAAAGCAAATTTCGGCAACTTTCTTTCAAATAATACGGTTTTACTTGGATCGTCATTGCTCTTAAAAACAATTGATAACAAAATAATAGAGATCAGGCCGCCGGCAACCCCCCCGGCAAAACTAATAACGCTGATTAGGTCGTTAATACCACAAAAATAAAGAAGCAAAGGAATGGACACGGCAAAGAACCAGGATAAATGACGATTAATCTGATAATCAAAATGAAATGTTTTGGTTAGAGACTGAGCTGACCCTAAAAATGAAGTTACCATGCACAACACGCCGAACAGCAGTGCAAAAGAAATAACAACCGGATTTAAAATAGATTTAACACCGATCAAACCGTCTGGTGAAGTATTAGTGCCGGAGACGCCAACAATGACCAAGGCAAAAACTGCGGTGACAATGGCTGATATTAAAACACCCATTTTTATAGCGCTTTTAACATTGGCCTTATCTTTATCAAGCAATTGCACGATAAATGGTATGACACATGAACCGTCCAAGGAAAAAAGCATCGCACCATAAGGAATAATAAAATATCTCCAGTCAACAATCGTGTAGTTACTCGGATGGATAGAACTCAGACTAAAACCGACAATTAAACTTACCACTAAAAGCAGCAAACCAGTCATGATCAACTCCGCTCGTGCTAGAACATTGACACCAAAAAAAACGATGATAGCTTCAATTATAAATAAAGAAGTGGCGTAAAAAAAATCGCTGCCACCTAAAGCTGGTGATAATAGTTGGTATAAAAAAGTTCCGGAAACAATAGTATACGCCAGTAAAGCACAATAATTACTAATCAAACTTGCCAAAAAAACTACTTGTTTGCTTTCGCTGCCCAAATATTGGGAGGTGTATCCCGGCAACTGATGATACGTGGGCGTGGCTATCACTATGTTGGCATAAATCAGTTGCATAAAATATTGGACTATGCCGATAAAAACTATTAGGAAAAATAAAGACAACAAGCCGGCTTTAGCAATTAAAAAAGGCAGTCCGAATATTCCGACGCCAATAATCTGGCCAACTAAAACAGCTACTGCATAATAATAATTTTTAGTTTTCATATTTAATTTTTATTTCACCGCTCAATATTTGTTTGGCATCGCTTAATTTTAGCGCTGACCAACCGACAAATTTATTTAAAAATTCTTCTTTACTTGTTTCATTCATAAATTCGACCTGGCTTCCTTTAGATTCAATTGGCAATAAAGACAAAACTAATTCATCATCACTTATCGCCGCTAATACACCCAATCCTTCTTGTGTGTCTGGCGAAAAATATTGGTCAAAAATAAAATTGCCTAAAGAATAAAAAATTGGCTTGCCGTTATAAATTTCCATTCCTTGCACTACGTGCGGATGGTGACCAATAATTATGTCGGCGCCGGTGTCTATCATTCGATGCGCTAAGTCTTGCTGTAATTTATTAAACTGGTGCTCATATTCAACGCCCCAATGCATATTAACGATAACTAAATCCGTGCTGCTAGCTAAATTTTTAATTTCTGCAATTGCTTTGGCTTCGTCTAACTTCCCATAAACCATACTAAATCCAGCCCAGCCGATTCTCTTTCCGTTTATTTCTTTTATTTTTACGCTGCATTCTTCCACGCGCCGATCAGCACAACCAAAATAAAAAATGCCTAACTTTTCAAGATTTTTATCAGTTTCTATTATACCATTTTCACCTTGGTCAGCCAAATGATTGTTGGCGATAGTAAAGAAGTTAAAACCATAACTTTTTAATTTACTGACTCGGTCGGGAGAAAAAGCAAAATCATAGGCGTTAATCGGAGCATAATGTTTTCCCTCATTTGTAGTTGCTCCTTCTAAATTTGCACCCACCAAATCACTCTCCATTATTCTCTGCCACTGACTGCTACTGGCGATTTTATTAAACAGATAATCAAACCCGTATTTATCAATCTTCGTTTTTACATTCCGATCTAGCATCGTATCTCCCCAAAAAAGTAGCCTCAAGCCACCATCGCCGTTTTTCGGCAAACTTTTTTCTTCTCCATAATTAACAAAATAACCGCTGATATAGCTAGTCGTAGATTTTAAATCAAGCTTGCCAGAAAGAAGTGCGGAATTGGAATTTTTTAATAATTTAAAACTACTATTTTTAAATTCTGCATATTTTAACAATGTATATATTGACGGCGGGGAATCAACAGCCATTTTATATGTGTTGTTAAAATCCATATTCTCTAGTAACGCGATGCTCCGCTGGTCCTGCTCTTGAGCCACTAAATTAGTTGTGTAGTGAGAAAAATCAACGCTCGCTAAAACCAAAATATTTTTATTATTGTTAGCTGACAAAATCGCTCTAGCCAAATTTTCTGCTTCATCCGCTTTCAAACCGCCTTCTAGAACTAAGGGCACAATCTTAGCTTGCGGAAATGTCTTTTTTATAAACGCAACCTCAGCTTTAATTCCATGCTCACGGGCGAAAACATCCTCTTCTACGTTCATTAATCGAACATTCTCCAATAAATTATTTATCAAAGATCGGTCAGCCGCAATCTCTCCATATGGCGTTTGCCAATTCAAGTTTGATGTAATAATTTTACTTTTGCCTTGCTGAAAATGATTGGGAGAAAGCAAGACAATTGTATCATAATTCCTACCAGATAAATTAGAAAAAAAATCAGCGATGATATCAGCAGCTAAAAGATGGTGTGGGATAATTCCGCCGATAACAGTTTTGTTCTCTATATCTATCTTTTCCTTAAAAAATTTATATGCAGTTTCATAAAAAGAAAGTTGGCTCGGTTCAGCCTGATGAAAATTTTTAACAGCTATTTTATTTTTTACATTACCATTTACTAAATGTATACCTAAAAAAGAGCTAACAATTAAAAAAGCAATTAAGCCTATCAAGGATAGGCTTAAAGCAAGGTAAATAACTTTTATTATACGCTCGTTCATTTTTAATTTATTTTTTCAATAAATCCTGACTCCATTTATCAGCAGCTGGCAAGGATTCTTTGTCAAGGTAAACTTTAGCCTGCCAATCTTCGTCGGTTAAACGCCCGTCTAACTTTTCCGTGAGTTCATAATGGTTAAAAACAGCACCATGAGTTAATCTTGTGCCGTTGGCGTCTTTAATAGCGACATAAATTACATAGGGTTTGCCGGTAGCTTCGTACAAAATTTCACCCAACAGTACGTTGGTGTGAATGTCAGCTATAATTCCAGCCCTTCTGTCTTTAGGCATTAGAGTCTGTCCTGCCAATGGCGCAAAAATTATTTCTAGATTAGCATTAATGGTACGTAGTTTTTCAAAATCTTCATCGCTAATTTTTTCATTTTTTAATTCTTGCTCAACTATCTGCTGGTAGAATTTACTGGCATTAATAAAGGCGTCATAGCGATCGCTAAATTCATCGGGCATAACATTGCGTGCGGTTAATCCCTGTTGCGTTTTTTCCGCTAGCGCTATAATTCTATTCCAAAAAACTAAATCGGGTTCAATATAACCTTTTACTACCGGTGGCATCTCTGTCGGATTATCTCCACCGCCTCCCCTTTCAGCATAAGACTGCTTGGCATATAGCAAGGTATCATGTTTTAACTCTGTATATGCCCCTAAGGTCGTACCTAAGTTCTTTTTCTGCCAAGCTTCGCCGATCATAAAGGCGGGATAGCCCTGGCCATAAGAAGCTAATAATGGCCGCAAACAATTTAACCAACTCCAATAAATATTTTGAGTCCAGATGTTGTCGCTAAAAGCCGCTATTTCCATTTGTAGCTGCCCATAAACTTTAGCAATAATCTTGTCGGACTTTCTGTTTTCTTTAGCGACTCTCACTGGATCATTTATCCAATCATCTAAATATTGCTTAACAACTTGATTGGCGGAATTAAGTAAAGAAATGGGCATGAGGGCGGTCGGTGTTGATGGCAGTTTCTGCCCCGTTTCTGGATCTGAGCTTTCGTCTCCCTGGGTTAATTTATTTAAGACATAAGCATCAATCGTAAAGCGCTGGCCCATAAAACGAAATTGCATGGTGTCAGCCAATAATTGCTCCTTAGTTTTTCCATCAACAGATTGCATATCAATCGCTTCTGATAGAATTCTAGGCTTAGGTAAATCTATTTTAGCTTGCGTTATAAATTGGTTTAAACGATCGTCGTTAATTAAATCATTCCCAGTTACTTGGTTGCCAAAAACTTTCTGGATTTCTGCTGTATATTCAAAGGCGGTTAAATCATCCGGCTCACCGACAAAAAAATCTATTAAAGAAGCAAAGTCGCTCCATAGCTTTACGATTGGTTGACCATCTGCTTGCAGGCTATTGATTTGGCCGGTAATGATAATTGCGTCCCTGGTTAATTCAGGACTATTTAAAGCAAACCCCGAACGGCCATACCACATCATGGCCATAAAATAACTTTTTAAGATATTATTCTTGGTATAATGCGAACGAGGCGTAAATTGCGAATAGTCGTTTTTAAATTCTGGACGCAAGGGGGTAAACAATGGCGAAGGGGCAATCCCCTTGCTCTCGGCTATCAAGTCTAACTCTTGTTTGGCTAAGTTATAAATTTCATCGCTTAATACTTTATCATCATAAATTTTGTTATCCGGCAAAGCAAACTTCAACTTCTCGCCGGTGGCATCGACAGTTGTTTTATCGACAGCTTCTAAATATTTAGCATAATTTGGAAAATCCTCCGGATTCAAACCGTCAGCTTTATTGGTGCTACTGCCAGCGTCCAATATTGCTAATGGCACTAAATAAAAAACTGACAATCGCTGGTATGAACTCTTAAGTTTGGCGTCTGTAGTGCTGTTGTAATTATCAATCGCATTTTCAAATAAAGCGCGGGTGATATTAGCAATCATCGGTTGCAGTTTTGTTTCTTCTAATCTTTGGAAACTTCTATCAATTAGAATATGATACATGTGTAAGGCATAATCAGAAGAAACAAAAACGGCATTGTCCGGCTCTCGAAAATACGGATTGCTAGAACCGCTAAACTTCGTATATGTATCGTAAAAATCATCGTTTCCCCACTCCTGATCACCGATAAAATTATTATTAGTTAGATAAAAACCGCTGTTTTCTAAAGATTTTTTTTGCTCATCGCTAAATTCAATATTTTCGTTGTCCAAAAAACTCTTAGCATTCGTCAATTCGCTAAATTCTACCTTTTGATAAGGAATGGCCGGGACAACATTGCTTCTACTTTCGGTATATTCAGCAAAGACTGGCTTAACCAAAGAAAAATTAAATAGTAGGTTGCCAGCGTCTTTACTGCTGTCTATTTTTCCGGTAGTACTTTCTCCTGGTTTTACGGCTGCCTGATTGACGCGGTATAAGAAAAAAATAGTAGCTACGCTACAAACTACCAACAAAAAAATAACTAGGCCGATTAAAACCCAGTTTGTTTTTTTTGGAGGAACTAAATTTTGATCAATATTCTCCATAAAATTATTTTAATTTATTTTCTAATTTTAATTTCATAATCAACCTGTTCGATCTTGCGTAAATTGCCTTTGGCCTGATCATATTTAGTGCGCAGATAACCGGTCATATCAAACTGTACCAACTCGCTCATAACATCATTAATAATTCCTTTAATTCTAGTCACTTCGTCTAATTTTCCAGCGGCTGCCTGGTTGATTGCTAAACGCACCATTTCGCCGGTTAAATCGCAAATTCCGCCCAGATAACTTTCGTGGGTTAAATTTACTCCCGGAATTTTATCAACTTTTTTACCAGTCAATACAAAATAGAACATCTTAGCTTCGACATATTCTTCCACGGCTGCTTTATACGAGCCTTCTTCATAAATTCGTTTGACCCCAAATTGCTTTTCTAATTTTTTTAGAATTTGTTCAATATTGTCAAAGCTGGCTTTAGCCACATCAATTTCACCGCGATGCAGGGAAAAAATAATACGCTTAGAATCGTGGAGAATGACATTCGATAAACTAATAATCTGGCGACGCTCACCTTCGTTCTTACTGTAACTTGTTTTTAAACTCTGAATAAACTTTTTGTTAATCATAAACTAGGAATTGAGAATCAAGAATAATGAATAAAGAATATTCTTAAATCTAAAAATTTGTAAAAAATTATCGTATTAATCTTATTTTTCTTCAGCCACACGGAAGACCTCCTCAACACTGGTGATGCCGTCCATTGCTTTTAAGAGTCCGTCCTGGACCATAGTCACCATCCCGTTTTTAGCAGCAACAGCGCGCATATCATATTCGCTAACATTGCCGGACAAAATCAGCTTTTCGATTTCTTCGTTGATAGACATAATTTCGTAAATACCGATACGTCCTTTATAGCCAATACCCTGACAGGCCTCACAACCTGTACCGATATAAAATTTTTGCTTATCCAAATCAAATTTATCGATTTCTTCTTTAGGCAAGGTGCTCAAGATTTCCTTAACTCTTTTTAAAACTTCAGCTTCCAATTTTATTTCTTTTTTACATACTTCACAAACTTTTCTGACCAAGCGTTGGCCAATCATCACGTTTAAAGCTGGAGCTAGTAAAAAAGGTTTAGTGCCCATAGACAAAAAGCGCGGCACCGTACCAGCAGCGTCATTCGTATGGATGGTGGACAAAACTAGATGGCCAGTTAGCGCCGCCTGAATAGAAATCTCGGCGGTTTCTAAGTCACGAATTTCGCCGACCATAATCACGTCCGGATCTTGGCGCACGATAGAGCGCAAGCCCTGCGCAAAGGTATAGTTATTATTGGTCTGTGATTGATTGACGCCTTTCAATTGATACTCAATCGGGTCTTCAATGGTGATTATCTTTGTTTCCGGATTATTCAACTTTTTTAAAATGGCATACAAGGTAGTAGTTTTTCCGCTACCGGTCGGTCCGGTCGTAATAATCATGCCGTTCGGACGTTCAATCTCGCGCTTAAGTTGAGCAAAGGAGCGATCGCGAATACCTAATTCTTCAAAACCGAGTCCGACGGCACTAGCGCGCAATAAACGCAAGACAACGCTTTCACCAAAATTAGTCGGTAAAAATGAAGCGCGAATATCTATGCGGTCATCGGTCATCAGAATAGAAAAACGACCATCTTGCGGTTTGTCGTTTATATTAAGCTTCACTTTGGCTACGATTTTAAAACGGGAAATTATTTTTTTCCATAAATCCTTGTCCATAACTGCCGCATCGTGCAAGACGCCATCAATGCGATATCTAACTTTAATCGTCTCTTCTTCAGCTTCGATATGAACGTCGGAAGCGTTGGACTTGACCGCTGCTGACATAATCATAGTTACAATATCAGTTACCTGCGCCGTGTTGATTTCTGCCTGCAAATCTTTAAAAGAAGAAAACTTCTCACTGAACTTACTTAAGTCGTCAGCCGTCACTTCTACGCCACGCACTACATGTCGTACCTTAGGAATAGATTTATATAACTTAATAGCATAATTAAAGCTATATTCGGATATTAAATAAATTTTACTTTCGGCATATAATTTGGCCGACAACTCTGCTGCTGCCTTAACTACCCTCTCGTCAGTCGGATTTAGCGCGGCGATTCTAATTTTAGTGCCATCATAAAAAAAGCAAAGAGCATTCATCTCCCGCGCGTCTTCTTCTTTAATCAGAACTAATGCTTCCGGACTGATAGAAAAGCCGAAAAGATTAATATAGGGAAGCCCTAATGTATCAGCATCAGCTTCGGTGGCGCGCTCTAATTCTTTCAGCTTTAACTCTTTTTGCTGCTTATGAAAAACGCTCTGCGCGCTATCTTCGCCCGTGTCTTCTCCACGTGAATCAATAATTAGATCTTCGATTGATTGTATATCGTCACCCATATTATAGTAGAGACGCATAGTAATGCGTCTCTTGGTATATGATAATTATAAGATATTACGAACTGTAAACGAACCTATTTTTTCTCAAATATTCTAACAATTTTACTAACCGCACCCTTGTTTATCAGTTCAATAAACAAACCGGTCCAGGAAGAGATCTGAAAAGTTGAGAGCACCGATCCTGCCAAGACTATGATTAACAAAGCTAAAATCATAGAGCTGAAAAAAACTAACCAAAATAACCCGGCGCTAGCCATCTGCAAGGCGATATAAGCAATAAAGATTAATGGAATAGCTAAAATAGATAGTAGCAAAAACACACAAAGAGTAACTAAGAAACTAACACCAAAAAGAATAAAAGCCATTTCCAAACTAACCAACCAATCTTTTAAGAATAATTCCCAGCCCAATTTTAAAGCATCTACTATTTTTGCGCCCTTAATAACGACGTAACAAATTGCATATTTAATAATAAAAGCGGCGATAACAGACGCAGGTACGAATATTATGTAAGCGAGTATAAAAAAGGAAATTTGCGCGCCGGAAGGATGAGTAAACCACAAAACAACCGGCAAAGCCAAAACAATGAATATTACGTAGACAAAAATATTTAACAATACATTTAAACCAAATACCGGCCAAAACTTTTTAATTCCTAAGTCCATACCGCCTTTTAAATCATGACTTTTGTTGGCTACTATGCGGGAATAATTATAGACCAAACCGCCTTGCGCCACAACTGCAAACCAAAGCAAAAAACAAAATAGCATAGCCAAAATCGTCAAAATAGTTAAGGCCATGAGCAGAGAAAATGAATCGGTCAGCATTAAATTGCCAAAATTAGAGATGGCGGTAGTACTAAAAATACCGGTTGCCCAAAAACTGTGCAAAGTAGGAAATAATCCTTGATTGGCTACGTCGCCAAAGCTGCGGAACATCAAATTAAGTTCCCCACTTGATCCTAAAAAAGTGGCAAATAAACCAAAAAACCACAGATATTTATAAGCCCAAGTATTTTTCCACGCCTGAGCTAATAGTCTCCGATATAAACTCATATTTTATTCTCCTTGATCCCGAAAGTCTCGGGAACAAAATAAATTATAAACAAGTATATTAACAGTTATATTATAACATAAATCAAAAAATGAACAAAATAATACGCCCCAAAAAAGGGACGTTTTATTTTTGATTGAATTTAGCCATTTTTTCTTGCCTGGATAACTTCTTTATTTTATATTCTTCTTTAGCAGCTGTTGATTTGTCTTTTTTTCTTAATGAATATACTAATTTTACCGGCCGCCTGCCTCGCGTATATTTTGCTCCCAATTTAGAACTATTATGCTCCTCTACTCGTCTTTTTAACTCGTTGGTAATCCCGGTGTAAAAAGTTTTATCGCTACACTCTAATATATAAACATACCACATAATTTACTGGCAAAATTTAACTATGAATAATTTGTACTCGACCAACTTCGCCCGTTTCTAACCGTACTTTTATACCATGAGGATGATGAGACGAGCTAGTAAGGACATCGGCCACAATCCCTTCAGTTAGTTCCCCCGTGCGTTGATCTTGCTTTTGTACAATTGAAACTTGCACTCCCGGTTTTATATTGTCTCTACTAGTTCCATCCATATTTAAAAAACTTATTACTTTTTCCAATAACCCCAATGTCTTTTTTCAACGTAAACAATTCGCCACCAAGTCTGCCCTAAATAATAACCGCCGACAACCGCGATAATCAATAAAACATATTGTAGCCACCAAGGTAGAGTACAGTAAAACACTCCTAAAAAATAAGTATTAGATAAAACTATTCCTTTTGCTAAAGAAGATTTGATATACCAAGACTCAATCAAGCTATGCACTAAAAAACTTAATTCTAAAGTTAAAAATATAGTTAGTAAAATATAAATTTTTTTCTTCATCTTTTATATTTATAATGCCTCGCCGTTTAAGCAAAAATAACCATCAGATAATGAGTATTGCGACCATAAAGGACAAGCCCCGCAAATACAACCTTTTTTATTTAAATCACACTTTGATTTACCAATTGAGCAATACAGCTTTTCCCCATTTTCTTTAGGGCAATTACTACCTACATAAGTTGGGCAGCGAGGGCAAATACATTTATCAAGATTTTCTTTGTTATTGGCTACTTTAGTCATATTATAATTTATAAAATTATTAATTAGCTACGTAATCATTTCTCCATTCGCTCGTTTTACATTGCTTAGCTAATTTAGCAGCTAAAACTACATTGCTCGCCAACGCTTTTATTTCTTCTCGATAGCAATCGCTCAAAACTAATGGTTTATCTTTGTACGTTGAATTACAAACTGAAGACATCGCATACATATTACTGAACGGCGGGAAGAGCATACCAAAATGAGTAAATGTCATATATAAACTGCTAATAGCCATAGACGTACCTTCTTCATGGCCAGTGGCGATAATACCTCCCACTTTTCCGGCAAAACGACGAAGCATACCGCTGCCAGGGATATTATTATCCGCAGTCAGTTCAATAAATTTCATATGCTTTATATTTAACGCTTTGTCTTTCGGCGACTCGGGATTAGCTGGATATAAACTGCCATCCAGACTAATACAACGATCAATAAAAGTCGCCATTAAAGTAGAAATTTTAAAATTATTTACTGGTGTGGCAAAAATTATTGCATCCGCTGCTAAAATCTTATCATAAATTATATTACTCATGTCATCACCCCTCGGCGTGCCCTTGGGATAACAGGAGCAATAAAAATGGCATTGCGTATTAACAGTAGAATAACAAGCCTTGCAATAATTAATATTATATTTTTTTAATTGTAAAAATTCTGTTTCTGCTCCAAGCTCTTGGCAATATCCAAGACATCTCTTTAATAACTCTCCGGAGTTAGAATCTTCCTGCGCCATATCAAGCTCGTCTCTGGCAGAACCGGAAACTCCCAAAACTCTTATTTTGTCAGACTTCTTTTGATCCAATCTCTCTGCCTCGGCCATTACCTCCTGCCTAATTTCCTTAAATCTATTTAGTGTAGACGCATCAATATCTAAAATTCTTATGAGCTCTTCGTCGCTATATTTTAGATCGCTTTTCATATTATTATCACTGTCATCCCGGGCAGCGACCCGAGATCCAGAAATTAATCACCAAATTTATATTTTTTTTCAATTGGCTCGATAATTTTCCAAGTGCATTCTAGACCAACCGGGAAAACAACGAAGTCGCCTGCACCAAAACTTGCTGTCTCCCCATCTTTACTTGTCACTTCCGCCCTCCCTTTCAAAATCAAACAAGTTTCTTTTTCATTATAACTCCAATCAAACTCCGACACCTCTTTCGTCCACGTCGGCCACCCCTCCGCCATCTTTATTTCTTCTTCAATTGGTTTTTTAATTTCAACAATCATAATTTATTTTTGTCATTACTTTTAAAAACTACAAAATAAGGCAGCTTGTCCATATCAATGTAAGTAAAAATTCTGTAGTTAGCTCTTCGAGCAGTTGGTGAAAGAGTATATTTACGTAAATTTTTTTTAGGCACAAAAGGATAAAATCTTATTTCACTCTGCGATAGACCATTTTCTTCCCAATTAAAATTTAAGAAAAGAGACGGAACCATAAAGCCTGATTTCAATACTTTTTCCATAATATCCCACCCCGCCCCAAACACAATCGATTTTGGTTTGTTTCTATTTGTTTTAACCTGTGCCCTAAAGGAGCAGCCAACACATTGAATATCATATAAAGGATAATTTGGTGGTAATAACATCAATTTTTTACCACAATTAGGACAACAAACTTTATTAACTACCTCCTTTTCTCCGTCATTCCCTGATTGTTTATTTTTGCTCATATCTAAATATTAAATTTGTAAAAATACTGCTAATAAACATAGGTATTATATCCAAGAAATTTTAAGATAAAAAAATATCCTAAAACTATAAATAGTAGCTTAAACCAAAAGAAAAAATTTGAAGGCCAATTGATCCAAGCAGGGACTAAAAAATTTTTTTTCTCATCAAGCTTTTTTAATTCTCTGCGTCTATTTAAAACGCCCCAGGCAATTGAACCATATACGTATTGCAAAAAATCAAAGGAAAGTGACAATACTAAAAAGAAAGCACCGAAAATTAAATCCCTATGAAACCCTATTTTATCATCAGCATCGACACCTTTGAAAACCCATATCAGAGCAAAGCCCAAAAGTCCCAAATTTCTAACAATTTCACTAGCTTTGCTTGTGCAAAATTGATAATTTTCTCTTGTATTGGCTAATTTCATAGATATTAATGTTTTCTGGGACCGCCACTATTTGTTGGCCCGGAAGATTTTTTATTCCTTGAAGGTTTGCTACTAATAAAGCTCCCCGATCTGCTAGATCGGCATGATTGAGATTTTTTTAATTTATAAGTCTTATTCATAGTAATAACTTGTATATATTTTTTAGTAAGAAATTAGTACCACTCCACAACTCCTCCATGATGCGAACA
>Ga0172379_10006630_pt1 | contig 15384 bp, 12 predicted proteins | sample GrowelOW334metaG_FD_119756 | JGI IMG/M metagenome (GOLD analysis project Ga0172379, IMG submission 119756) | Groundwater microbial communities from an aquifer near a municipal landfill in Southern Ontario, Canada - Groundwater well OW334 metaG | ecosystem: Environmental > Aquatic > Deep...
CAACAACAAATTTATATTCCAGCGTAGCGTTCGCAAACCTTCCGTCGAACGGAATGGTAATGTCATAGATACTGTCATTGTCAGCATCATTCATCGACACGCTGCGATACCAATCAAGCGGACCGATGCTTCCGCGTATACCGACATGATCAAGCGGCTTTACAGAGGGGAAATTATTTTTTGTGTTAACATGGAATGTTACTTCGCTGAACGGCGTAAACGTTGTAAACGGTAAGACCTGATAGATCACTCCATAGGCAACGTCACTGACCCAGTATGAGTTATTGCCACTATCATACGTAATGCCTCTTCCGTTCGAGTAGAACATATTCAGTTCAAGATCATAATTTCTATTAAAACCGAATCGTCGACCTGTGAACCGTTCGGTTGTAAGGTCGAATTCATAGATGTATGTTTGAACAGCCGGCTGACTAAAATCAGTGATCACATGCAGCAGCGAGTTGGTCGACGGATCATATGTCAATCCGCGCGGTGCTGTTGGCATGTAGAAAGTTACTTCGAACGGTTCTTTCACTGTTGCGAGCATCGTTCCGGTCGCTGCATCATATTTCAACAACCTGTTATTATCCCTGTCCACAACCCAGATGTGACCATTTTCATACGCAATACCTGTCAGATACGCAGAGACCGTATCCGGCGGCACTGAAAATGATTGAAGAATGTTTCCCTGGGTGTCAACTTTATACACATTATCATTGTATGTATTCGTAATCCATAATGAAGAACCATCCCAAGTTATCCCTGTCGGCTGTATACTTGGTGTGAAGAAAGAACTTAACACACTTCCAGTATTTTTATCCAGCTGATAAACTTTATTATCATAATATTCCGTTACCCACAAATCATTTCCATTAACTGCCAGACCGTATGGGAATTGTGCCGACGACGGACTGAATAGATGTGAAATTCGTGCCCCGGTTCCCGATTCATTCACTGGATATCCTATTTCTTCAGTTGAAAATCCAGATTCGAAGGAACCATTCGCACTTGTTATGACATAATAGTATTGAGTACCGTTGCTGACAGTAACATCTTCATACTGCAGCGCCGCAGTGGAATCCAAAAGAGCATATGGCCCGCCTGAGACGGTGCTTCGATAAATCTTATAATAGAGCGAAGCAAACGATCGTTTTGGCAAAATCGGTTGGGTATTTGCTGTTATTTGAATTCTTCCTGGCTCGTCATTGCCGAGATATCCCGAACGTTGGATTGGTGATGAGTACGGCAGCGACCAGTAGAGAATCACTTTATTCGCAATATGATCCAGCGCATTCACATTCACCGGCGGCGTTATTGCGCCCTGTCCAGTCAGTTGAACACTCACTGTTCCCCGAACGGTATCATTGCTCGAAATAAAAAGTGTGCCGCTGTACGGCATCACTTCTGTCGGTGAAAATGTTATCAACACATTTCTGCTTTCTCCCGGCAATAACGTGAATGGTGTGTTATCCGGGGCAAAGGCTGCATTATCCGAAGTGATATCGGTAACAACCAATGACTCGCTTCCGGAATTTTGCACTCGTATCGTGTCATTTTTTTGTGTTCCAATAAACACTGTTCCAGAGTTCATCGTAGTTGGAGATACAACGATTTCGGGAGTCCCGATTACATTCATTGCGGCTGGAATGTTTTTCGGATTCAGCACCGGATCATTACTGGAAACGGGAATGACCGTCCGATATTCTCCTCCATTCAAATTTTTCGCATTGAATGACACTTCAACATTTGTCGATGCACCCGGAATGACGGTGCCGGCGTTAGGCGATACTGTTAACCATCGCGCAGAACCTGCAAGCCACTGTACAGCATTTATGAATAATTCATCGGCATCCGATGCTTTATCAATGCCCCAGAAATCGACAGTGGTAGACATAATTGGAAAACTAAAGTCGACTCTTCTCCCACCAGTTGATTGAGAGACGACGACCAGCGGTGTACCATCGGTGAAATCGGCAATTCTTGTTGCACTGGGAGATATTGTGGTACTGGAATGGAGTTTGGAATAGGAAACAACAGTATTTATTCCATGCATGATAGGATGCTCAGGATGAAATACCGTCCCAATCGAATATGGTGTTGAACCGCTATAACTATTCGGCTGAATCAGCCAATAATTTCCCGAAGAAAATCTTCCGCCAATATTCCAGCCTCCGCCCAAACCATTTGCAGCGAATGCAATTAACACATTCCCGCCTTGATCAACATAATCCGCCAAAACATTTCCAATAGCTATAGGATCTGCCCATCCGTACCAGCCGAAGACTACGACGGCATCAAACGCCAGTAGTTGATCGACATTGGGAATAAGCGATCTGCCATTGATGGTTGTAACAGTAGAAAATAGACCAGATGATGCAAGTATTGTACTAACATCGTTCAGTAATACGTAACCGTTTGAACCATCTGCTCCAAGAACAGCGATATTTGCATTCGACGACGACAAAGAACTGGAATACACATCAACCAACGCACGCACGGATGGTGTTACCGACACATTTTTTCCATTTGAAATACTCGGTGACCGGGAAGTAACCACTGGAGGAATCGTCCTTAAAGCTGCTACAGTTTTCATAATACGTGCCGGAGGGCTGAATCCTACGATATTCCATTCGAGATTTCCAGCACCTGTATTTCCAATAGTCAATATGCGTGTAGTGCTGTCTCCTTCCGCAAGCTCAGCAGTCAAGGAATCAGGAACTACTGTAATAGATGGCGCATACTGACCATTCCCCACCATTGCAACATTCACAACAGAACGTGCAGTATCGTTGCTTGATATTGATAATGTTCCATTATATGCGATAGCATTGGTCGGTGTAAAGGTAATCAACACCGGTTGCGTTTGGCCAGGCTGGACGGTAAAGTTTGTGTTATTGGAGACGAAAGCGGCAAGATTCGAAGAGATGGAACTCACTACGAGCGGTTCACCGCCGATGTTTGCCACTAAAAGCGTGTCAGTTTTCAAATCCCCAATCAAGATGGATCCGAATTCCATGTTCTCGGGATTTACAACAATAGCGGGTTTTCCAGCAACAAGTCCAATTTGCATGTTTGCTGTCATTACAGATCCCGAATTAGATATATTATTTACTTCAACTTTTGTTTCTGCATTAGCATAATCCCTGGAACTTGGTGCAGTGAGATCGCCAAATGTTCGCGCATTCGTACTGCCGGGGAAGGGATCTCCCGTATTGCCGCTATTATTACTTTTTTCCAGCTCATATAAACCGTCTGCTTGTTCTAACGCAACAAGAAAATGACCAGAGGTCGTGTGACCGGGATACCATTCGTTTTGATTGTCGGATGTTACCGCTTCGTCTATGTGATAAATGAGTAAGCCGTTTCCCGGCAGGTATGTATCATATCCTGTCTGTTGTCGGTTTTCCATCAAAAAATATTGATTACCTGCAGTGCCATCTGTCCAGAGGCGATACGCTTCAGCAGTATTTTCTATATTATTAACCGATTGATTAAGCGTATTGGTCGAAATATTCGTTGGCGTAACATATCCCATTTGAAAATGAGACCATGCATCTGGAAAAGCCGGAGATTCTCCAAGTCCCATTGCGCCATTCCAGCTGCCACCAGCCATTAAGCTCCAATGGCCTAGACCGCGAGAGGAATAATCTACATCATACAAATCTGGCAGACCAAAACCGGCATGACCAAGCTCATGCGCATACACCCCGCACGTCATATCACCCGGCATGTCCCAATATTCCGGTTCCATTGAGTAGTGGTAGATATTTACTCCATCACGAACCTGCACCGTACTGGTTACCCACGCATGAGACCATATGTCGTAGTTGCTGCCGGTAAATTCCGCACCGGGACCGGAATGCACGACGAAGAGCGCATCAACATAACCATCACCGTCATTATCATATTGTGAATAATCAACGCTCGAGTCGGCAGCGGCGAGCGCATCTTCAACAAGTTTTTGCGCATTTTGGGGATATGAGCCAAAACCATTTTGGCCGTTCACATAATATGCATATGTGTGCGGCATGGTCATCCATCCCACTGTGCTGGGGAGATTCACCGTTACAATATCCAAATTGTTATAACTTACTTTTTTATAATAATCCCGCATCGTTCCAGTCATTTGGCCGAAAATGAGTGAATCAAAAAAACCTGCAGGAACATTCTGCGGCTTATCGGAAAACTTCACGACCAGCAACAACGCTTTCCAAGCTCCAGTGGGTGCCAACGACGGACCCAGTGAACGGGTGAGCGATCCGGAGGCAGCAACACTTTTTTGTTTCAGGGTTTTTGTTTTCCAGGGTGCATTCACTCCCGCTTTCAATAAGCGTGCACGATTTTTCAGATAATACGGCTGGGGAATTTTTTTCTCTTGAATCAGTTTTTGCACACGTGCATGCGGAGGAACGGAGGAAAAAAGAGGGAAACAGGTGAACAATATCAGGACCGACAACGTTTTGGCAACAAAACGAAATATACTATTCATAAAACCCCCGGGGGTATAATTAAGAATGATGTACGTCTTTAAATATAATTTCCATAATTTCTTTTTTGCGGGTAATTTTCCTGATGAAATGGAATACGAAGGATAGTGCAAAGTCAATTACATTATGAAATATCCCCTTTACGTATTGCAGATGCTACTGCCGCGACAGTCGAATGAACATTGAGTTTGATAAATATATTCCGCAGTTGTTTGTCAACGGTATATTTACTAATGCTGAGTTTTTGTGCAATAGTATTTTTCGTCATACCAAGTGACAACAACTGCAATAATTCTTTTTCATTTTTACTTAATTGTATCTGGGGGTGAAAATCCATCGGCTATGTATGAATTAATATTGAATGAATCAGTACGCACATTCGTACTAGTTTTTGAATTAAGCTTATTTCCTCCGATTACACTTGAACACCTAGCAGGCTAATTAATGTACTATCATTGCATTCCCCAATAGATGCTGAAAAAATCTTCGATAAAGGTTTTCTCTGGAATCAAACTGACGAACAGTTTGGGAAATTTCATTTCAGATGAATTAATCGGATATTGACGACCATCATGTGCTTTTGCGTCAGCGAGTGGCACCGATAACAATGTCAAAACGGTTTAGGAAATACTCGAGAGGTGTTCTGGTGCTGAGATGGTAAGGGAACGTTATGAAAAGCGCAATACCAAAAATTAGGTATTTTTAAAAGGAGGGCGAATCGACCTCACACGAATAAACTTCTATGATGAGTAAAGACAAGAGCATATTTGCTGTTAGAAGTATAGTTCTGGACAGTATTCATCAATTACGCTGCATATTCTTACTTTCGTTTGGCCTGTACATGATTATGTTCACAGATCCAACAATGCAGATCGTTCAAGAGTACCTCTCTTGGGAAATGACCATACCGACATTGCATTTCAAACGAACCGTGTCTACATTAAAATAAAAACTGTGTTTTATGCCCCGGAAAATATCGCGTTATCTTCACCACAAGCATGCACCATCAATTTTATTGAAGTTCCCCTTCCTTCTCTATGTGTATTTTTGGATCAATCATAGTTCGGTATTGCGTATACAATACTCCCGCCGGGCAATTCAACACGTGCTCAATCGAATAGCACCGCCGAAACATGTGCTTGATGCGGGATGCGGACTGGGCGACTTTCTATTCACAATGCCTGAAATACGAAATACAGAACATGCGACCGGCATTGACGCTTCCAATTCCAATATTGAACTATGCAACCGGTTTGCCGGCACGTTGCAAAGGGCAAATACCCATTTCATCTGCGGTGACCTCATTACGACAGAGTTTCCGACGGATCAAGATGTGATCCTGTGCATCGGAGTGTTAATGTATATACAACAGGACAGTGCATTAATGAAAAAATTTCATGAGGCTCTGTCACCTGAAGGAACGTTGATTGTGTACGTCCCCGTTAACTATCGTCGAACTTTAAAACTGTATACGCAATTGTCGAAACATCCGAATTTTGACTACGATCATATCATAGGCCGACCGCATACATACACAGATGAATCAATTGAACAATTGTTCAGTGCAGCAGGATTTCATATAGAAGAGCGGCGCTTTTCCTATGGTCCGATTGCGGCCACAATGTTTGAAATATCGGCAATACTGGAATGGATGATCAAAACTTGGCATCCGGGTTTCGCACTTCTGCTGCTCCCATTCTTTGTGATTTTTTATCCGTTCTATTATATATCAATGCAAATTGATTATTTTAGTTTCAGGAAAACAGGCAACGGGGTTGTTATCACCGCACGAAAACGGATGGATTGATCTATGAAAACATTGAGAAAAACGCCCCAAACACGGGAAGATACGAACGACCTCGGTTTTGGTTCGCGCCTTTCACAGGAGCAGAACAAGCGGATGATGAACCGCGACGGCACATTCAATGTCGATCGTGACGGTATGTCTTTTCTCAAATCGTTGAGCATGTATCATTGGCTTATCACGATTTCCTGGACAAAGTTTATGCTGCTGATGGCAGCATTTTATATTGTAGTGAATTTCATTTTTGCGACTGGATTCTATCTCTGCGGTGACAATGCGTTAAACGGGATCGAATCGACGACATTGACCGATTATTATTGGAATTGTTTTTTCTTTAGCGTAGAAACATTTGCCACTATCGGTTACGGTGCATTGAATCCGAGATCTGCTGCTGCGAACTGGCTTATGACGTTCGAAGCATTCTTTGGCCTGGTCAGCGCAGCGATGGCAACAGGGCTTCTTTTTGCACGGTTCGCCCGTCCCCATGCGAAAATTCTATACAGCAATTCGGCTGTCGTTGCTCCATTCAAAAATGGAAAGGCCCTGATGGTAAGAATCATCAATCAACGGTCGAGTCAATTGATCAATATAGAAGCGCAAATTGTGTTTTCGTGGATGACGGTAAAAGATGGACGGCGGGTCCGTCAATACCTTCCATTGCATTTGGATCGTAACACGGTGACGTTCTTTCCGCTGCATTGGACGATCGTTCATCAGATTGATGATAAAAGTCCGCTTTTTGATAAAGATAAAACATTCTTACAAGAAACCGAGAGCGAGATATTTGTCCTTGTAACCGCAACGGATGAGACCTATTCTCAAACAGTTCATTCCCGTTCATCCTACCGGTACGATGAAGTTGTATGGGGTGCAAAATTCAAGGACATTTTTGAAAAAAGCACTACAGGCAAAGCTATCGGCGTTAACATGACCCGCATTCACGATATCGAACTTGTAGCATTGGATTGATCATGCAACATGTTATTATCGACGGCTATAATCTTATCCATGCTATCCCCACTTTGAAGAAAACACTTCTTCATGATGCGGCTACTGCAAGAGAAATATTGATCCATTCCGTTTCGCTCTTGACGCACAAAAACAAATTCCGCAGCACAATTGTGTTTGATGGTATGCGAACGGATGACACACTGCCCCACCCTACGCATGCTCCCGTCCATATCCTTTTTTCTTATCCACTCTCTGCGGACGAAAAGATCAAACATATGATCGAACAGTCCAGAAACCGGTCATTGCTAGTGATCGTCTCGTCGGACAGAGAGATACTGCATTTTGCAAAAGCGTGTTCCTGTCTCACGCACACGTCTAAACACTTCTCCCATTTGCTGGCTGAGATCGATGATACCATTACGGAAAAGTCTGAATCTCCACTGTCACCTGCACAAATAGATGAATGGTTAAGGATTTTTGGGGAAAAGTAATTTTCATCTCCTATTGACTTTCACTTTGCCTTGATATATATTTAGGCTAACCTAAATTAATTACCTGGGAATATAAAAATGAATTCAATTGCTGCAGACCAGTCAATTTCAATAGAAAAACAACGGCTCTACAATTTCGCGTTGTATTTAAGTCTGTTTACAATAGTGTATAATATTGCCGAAGGATTGGTGTCTACCATTGTTGGATTTTCGGATGAATCGTTGACCCTTTTTGGATTTGGTGTAGACAGTTTCATCGAAACAGTTTCAGGAATAGGTATAGCAGCAATGGTGTTTCGCATTGCGCAAAATCCACTCTCCAGCAAAAGTCCATTTGAAATCACTGCCTTAAAGGTCACCGGCGTTTCGTTTTACATTCTCTCCGTAGGGCTGGTATTCATGGCAGTTCTTTCCGTTATCGAAAACAAACAACCTGAGTCGACTTTTTGGGGGGTCATCATTTCGTTGGTGTCTATCATCTCCATGGTCTTCCTGATCTATTATAAACGAAAAGTTGGAACTGCACTGGATTCCAAGGCAATGATCGCCGATGCAAACTGCAATGTGGTTTGTGTGTATATGTCCATCACACTGCTCGCATCGAGTTTCCTGTATGAGTTGTTCTCTATTCCGTACATTGACGCCGCCGGCGCGCTTGGGCTGGTGTATTTTTCTGTCGTCGAGGGGAAAGAATGTTTTGAAAAAGCAGAATCATTGAACGGTGAATGCGGCTGCGGTCACGACTGATTTTTTTTCTGAGGATGTACAGAATTGAGGATTGAAAGAAAGGTAACTGCAATGGCAAGCGAACAAATCGAAAACTATCTGAAGAATATCTATAAACTTTCTTCGAATGAAGGAAAGGTAACCACCTCCTCTCTGTCCGAAAAGCTGCAGATCTCTCCCGCATCCGTTTCGGAAATGATTAAAAAGCTTGCGGAGGAAGGGACATTGACCCATACTCCGTACAAAGGGGTCGAGTTGACAGAAGAAGGAAAGACACTCGCCCTCCGGATTATCCGCAAGCACCGACTATGGGAGATGTTCCTTGTGCAAGTTCTCCATTTCGGATGGGACGAGATCGACGATGAAGCGGAACGGTTCGAACATATCATGTCCGACAAGATGGAAGAAAAAATCGATCATGCTCTCGGCCATCCACTTATCGATCCGCACGGAGATCCAATTCCGACGAAGGACGGCGAGATCAAATGCTCAATGAGCTATCCGATGATTGAGGCACGCGAGGGTTCGACCGTACGCGTGCTACGGGTAAGCGATTCAAATTCGGAGATGCTGCAGTATGTTGCTTCCATCGGCATCTCGCTCAATAAGGAGATCGGCATTCAGCAGAAGATGAGCTTTGACAACTCCATGCTGGTGAAAATAGATCAAAAAAAGATCAACATTAGTTCCACGATTGCATCAAATATTTTTGTCGAAAACGCCTAAGGAGGGACTATGACAGATCCCGGCAGTGCATTATTGCTTTTCGGCATCATTGTTGCCGTCATGCTTTTTCTGTTTCTTCCGAAAATCGGTCTGCGCGCACAGTGGCATCGTGCTCGCCGCGGACGAAAGCGCATCCTTATCGAAGATGCGTTGAAACATATCTATGACTGTGAATACAAGAATATCATCTGCACCACTGAAAGCATCGCCGGCACACTGCTCATATCCACCGACGAATCCGCCAAACTATTAACCCGCCTTACGGCTATGGGTCTGCTGGTCACCAGCGATAATGGCGTGAAATTGACTGCCGACGGAAAATCATACGCCCTCCGCGTGATTCGTGTACACCGGTTATGGGAACGGTACCTTGCGGATGAAACGAGTGTTCCCCCGACGGAATGGCATTCGTCCGCTGAACTCGCCGAGCATCAACTCACCGAAGCACAGACTGAAGCGCTCGCTGCACAGATTGGCAATCCCAAATTCGATCCGCACGGCGATCCGATCCCGACTCCGTCAGGTGAAATGCCGCCAAAGAAGGGAAAATCTCTCCTTTCAATGAATAGCGGTGAATTTGCCCTCATCACCCATATTGAGGATGAACCGGAAGCAGTCTTTGCACAGCTGGTAGCGCAGGGATTGTATGTGGGTATGCAGGTGATGATGATCGAACGATCGAATGAACGAATTCGATTCGCTGCGGATGGCGAAGAGATCATCCTTGCTCCGCTGCTCACGAACAATATCACCGTCGCTCCAATCACAGAAGAAGAACATAAGATCACTGCTCCGTTGGAATCACTCGCTTCCCTAAAGATTGGTGAAGCGGCAAATATCCTCAGCATCTCCAAAGCAATGCGCGGACAGCAGCGGAGGCGGTTAATGGATCTGGGCGTCGTTCCCGGCACCGTCATTCGCGCCGAAATGGTCAGTGCATCGGGAGACCCGGTTGCATATTCCATTCGCGGTGCGCTTGTTGCGCTGCGACAGCAACAGACAAATTTGATTTTCATCCAACGTCAATAAATACTGCAATCAGGAGTACGAATAATGTCACACACACTGAACGCTCAATGCGATGATTGCCCGGTCCATAACCTGGGAAATCTTACCAAGCTCGGCATTAATATGGCTCAATTCGATTTTGTCGTTGCGCTCGCCGGCAATCCGAACACCGGAAAGAGTACGGTCTTCAATGCATTGACGGGATTGCGTCAGCATACCGGCAATTGGCCGGGCAAGACCGTCACAAGGGCTGAAGGAGGATTCGTCTATGCCAATAAACGATTTAAGTTGGTCGATCTTCCAGGAACCTATTCCCTACTTTCCACCAGTACAGATGAAGAGGTCGCACGGGATTTCATTTTGTTCGGACAGCCCGATGTCACGGTGATCGTCGTCGATGCAACCAGGCTTGAACGCAATCTGAATCTTGTTCTGCAAGTGCTGGAGATTACCGACCGTGCCGTTGTCTGTCTGAATCTGATGGATGAAGCGAAGAGACATAACATTGCAGTCGATCCCCGACGTCTTGCGAAAGATCTCGGCGTGCCGGTTGTTGCTGCCGCCGCACGACAGGAAGAAGGGATCCCAGAACTTTTAAAGAATGTCTACGACGTTGCCACCGGGGCGTATGTCTGCCGTCCGCACAGGTTGGAACGAACCGCGCCCCGGCTGGAAAAAGCGATACGGGAACTGACTTCTAAAATATCAGCGGAATTTCCACACTTGCCGAATACACGGTGGATCGCGTTACGGTTGCTGGAGGGAGACCAGAAGATCATCGATGCGATACATAGCGGAGAACTGGGACAACTTTCCCGGCATACACAGCGCTCGCTTACTGCAGTTCAAGCATAAACGATTTTTTTAGCAGAAAGAACAATGAAGAAGATTACGAACAAAGAATCCATTCTAACATCAGCCAATACACTGCGCTGGGAGATAGGCGAACATATCCACGACTCGCTTGTCGAGGCGATTTACGCCGATGCGCATCAAATTGCAACGCGGTCTGTGACGGCACCCACAGTAAAGCCGCGGTACAATTTTGATCAACGGCTGGACAAACTGATTACCAGCAGAATGTTCGGATTCCCCCTGATGTTTTTGCTGCTCGCGCTGGTTTTCTGGTTGACCGTCGAAGGAGCGAATGTCCCTTCCTCGTATATTGCTGTGTTGTTGGTAGATACCGTCCACCCATTGCTGCGCAATTTTTTCACTATGGCCGGGGCGCCGTGGTGGCTTACCGGTGTCGTAGTAGACGGCGTATGGCTTGCCATGGCATGGGTTATCAGCGTCATGCTGCCGCCGATGGCGATTTTCTTTCCTCTCTTTACATTGCTGGAAGATTTCGGCTACCTTCCGCGGGTAGCATTTAATATGGATTCTCTTTTCCGACGGGCAGGTGCTCACGGAAAACAATCACTGAGCATGACCATGGGTTTCGGATGCAATGCAGCAGGAGTGGTTGCAACACGCATCATTGACAGTCCCCGCGAACGGCTGATCGCAATCATCACCAATAATTTTTCGCTCTGCAACGGTCGATGGCCCACACAGATCCTTATTGCTTCGATTTTTTTCGGAGCGCTTGTCCCGGCACATTTGGCAGGACTGGTCACCGCCAGTGCCGTCGTGGCAGTTGCAGTTCTCGGAATTTTCTTCACACTGGCAGTTTCCTGGGGACTTTCGAAAACGATGCTGAAAGGTGAAGCATCGGCATTCAGTTTGGAGCTTCCGCCCTACCGTCCGCCGCAGTTATGGCAGACATTATACACGTCGTTAATCGACAGGACGGCGATTGTCCTGTGGCGCGCCATTGTCTTTGCCGCTCCCGCCGGCGCAGTGATATGGTTGGTATCCAATATTCACGTAGGAAATCTGAGTCTTGCCGAACATTTTATCAACTGGTCGAATCCATTCGGGATACTGCTCGGCATCAACGGAGTGATTCTCCTAGCCTACATCATTGCCATTCCCGCAAATGAGATCGTTATACCGACGGTGTTGATGCTCACCGTCCTGAGCGTTAAACTGTCTGGCATCGGCGCGGGTGCAGGCGTAATGTTCGAACTAGATGAGGCTAATGCTGTTGCCGATGTGTTACGTGCGGGAGGATGGACATTCTTAACCGGATTGAACCTGATGTTGTTCAGCCTGCTCCATAATCCGTGCTCGACGACGATCTTCACGATTTATAAAGAAACGAAAAGCTTAAAATGGACTACTGTTGCTACCGTGATCCCTCTGATCATGGGATTTGTCATCTGTTTTTTAGTAGCACAGATTTGGAGACTGATAGCAGTTTCACTATAATTTCCCGACCAATGATAATGTCTGAATCCATGATACAAGTGATCTTTGCGGCAGTTTTCTACCCGATCCTTTCTTTCGGCATGTATTTTCGTTTGCAGGCACATAAGCAGCAGGACCGATTTGAACGTATGAAGAACGAGGGAACAGCCACATTCCTTATCCTGAGAATTTGCGGCGGACTATTGTGGATGATAGCGTTTTTGTTTCCCTGGTTTCCCGGACTTTTTCACCGTGTCAGTTATGAACCTTTAATCACTCTGCAGACAGCCGGAGTGTTGTTGTCTATCATTTCTATCCCGATGGGAATCTCTGTTTTCACCAGTATCGGGAAGAACATTACCGATACGGTCGAGACACGAAAACATCACCAACTTATTACGAACGGCATCTACCGGTATATACGACATCCGCTGTATACTACAGGATTATTTTTCTTTATCGGTTTGGGACTGCTCGCATCCAATTGGCTGATGCTGATACTTTCTGCCGCGGTCATGACAACTCTCTATACACGGACTTTTGCTGAAGAAGAGCGATTGATCGAAACTTTCGGCGACCAGTATAGAGCATATATGGAACGAACTGGAAAATTCATGCCGAGGTTATTCTGAATAGAACAATTCATGCCATCCTTACTCCTTTCTGCTTTTTGATGTTGTTTCTTCCTTCTATTGTATATTCGCAGGAATTCACCAAAGCAATCGAAGACAATTCCTTTTTTATTGAAGAGGCGTATAACCAAGAAGAAGGCGTTATTCAGCATATTTTCAACGGCACAATTATCTCGCCAGAAAACGAATGGGAATCCAGTTTCACCGAAGAGTGGCCTCTTCTCAGTCAACTCCATCAATTAAGCGTGACGATACCGTACCATTTTTCGACACTAACGAATACTCCCTCCAACAGCATCGGTGACGTGCAGATCAATTATCGGTATGAAGTATTAAATGAAAAAGGATTGGCAATCGCACCCCGCGGCACGATTATACTTCCGACCGGAAACCCATCCAAACATTCGGGATACGGAAAAACCGGATTTCAATTCAATCTGCCGGTAAGCAAACGGTTTTCAAATGAATTCGTCATGCATTATAACGCCGGATGGACATATATTCCCAATGTGCGTTGGAAGTCCGGATCTGCTGCATTTTCGGAATATATCTTCGGCGCAAGCGCCATTTATCTTGCCAATCCGCACTTCAATCTCCTCACGGAAATACTCTTTAGATCATCAGGCACAACATTTGATCGGTCGAATGAACTGATTATCAGTCCCGGCGTTCGTTGGGCAATCGATATCGGCGATCTGCAGATCGTTCCAGGGTTTGCATATTCTGTTTATTTCATTGAGGGGAGTGAAATTCGCGGATTTTTTTTTTACCTCTCTTTCGAACACTCGTACTGAACGATAATCGGATAAAATAATCCGAGAATCATGTCTTGGATTTTTCCAGAACCGTTTTCAATATTGCTTCTTCCCGAAATTTCCGTTAGTGTTCAGCAGTAATTCCAACCCACACATCGCGAAACAGTACGGCTCACCCAGAAAACCGTTCTCGTTTCCAACCTTGTATCCCACAATAACTACGAGGGAGTTATGAAAACACTTTCCTTTCATTCATTACCGGCATTCGGCTTTCGCATCATGATGATTGTTGCACTGCTGGCGACATTCACTTTCTCACAGGAGAAAAAAGCGGGAGATGAAGCGCTTGGTTCGCGGAAGTACAGCGACTATGAAAAACCACAGACATGCGGAACGTCATGCCATGTCGATTTTTATCGTCAATGGGAACAGACCATGATGTCGCAGGCATACACGCATCATTGGGATGAGATAGAATATTTCAAACTCGCTGTCCCTCATGCTGAGAAAGATAAGAAAGTTGCCGGCGTAAAAGCCGGTTGTAACGGCTGCCATGCACCGATCGCATTTCTGGCGGGCGATGTACCGCCGCCGAAACCATCGGAAAACAGCAGAGCAAATGAATCAGTCTCCTGCGATGTATGCCATACGATCACAGGATTCAAAGGAGAAGTTCCGTTCAATTTCAATTATATCTCCGAGCCGGGAAAAGTGAAATACGGCCCTCGGGAAGGATTGCAGTCTCCCGCACATGAAACGAAAAAATCAGATTTTATCCGAACCGGCGATTTCTGCGGAACGTGTCATAACGAAAAGGATCCCTACGGTATCTGGGTAAAATCGACTCATTTAGAATGGAAAGAAGGACCATACTCAAAAGAAGGTGTACGCTGTCAGGATTGTCATATGACCTATGCACCCGGTCAAAACGCTTCCATGGCAAAACCGTTACCAAATGTTGCCCAACATCTATTTCACGGCGCGCATGATCCCGGCAAAGTTCGTGGTGTCGTAGAACTCCGCATCCATCCTGATATCCGTGAAGCCGAGCCGGGCGATCGGGTGAAATTCACGGTGGTGCTCTTCAATCAAAAAACAGGTCATAAGTTCCCGACCGGCTCTGCAGAAGAACGGATGTTATGGCTGCACGTAGAAGCAGTTGATGCGAAAGGAACGATCTATCATTTATCGGTAGACAAAAAGGGATTTGCCGGTGAAGAATATACCATCGCCGCGAACACTCTCGCCTATCAGGATATGGGCATTGCATTGAACAAACCTGATTTCGTTGGAATTCAACGGGATGGCGTTCCAGAAGGAGATAGAATTTTCCGTCTCCCGTATCTCGATCCGCAGGGACGAATGACGATACAGCAATGGAATACTGCTTCCCAGTCTACTGACTACCGGATTGGACCGAGAGAAAGCAAGATCGAAACATTTACCTGGACGCTTCCCCCCACTCTTCCGGCGGGAAAATTGAAGATTAACGCCGTGTTGAATTATCAAAAA
>Ga0172379_10006631_pt1 | contig 15382 bp, 13 predicted proteins | sample GrowelOW334metaG_FD_119756 | JGI IMG/M metagenome (GOLD analysis project Ga0172379, IMG submission 119756) | Groundwater microbial communities from an aquifer near a municipal landfill in Southern Ontario, Canada - Groundwater well OW334 metaG | ecosystem: Environmental > Aquatic > Deep...
CTCCATGACGCGGCCGCATTCGTAAAAGCCGGAGGTTTGGAAATAACGCTTGTTGGCCAGACTGTAAACTCATACGGCCTAAGTGCCTTCGACAAAAAAAGCGGGAAGTTTGACTGGCTCAAAAAAAGTCCCGGCACCGCTGGCAAAAAGCCTTTTATATATCTTTTGGAGGAGCTTGATCGCCTTCACGCACAAGGTTTAAAGCGGCTTCGTTTCACTTCGCCGCACCCAAAAGATATGAGCGACGACTTGATCGACGCGATGGCGCGCTTGCCCATCCTTATGCCATATTTGCACCTTCCGGTGCAGTCCGGCGACGACAAAGTTTTGAAGAGAATGAACCGCACATACACAGTCAAACAATACAAAGAAATTATAAAAAAACTTCGCAAACGCATTCCGGACATCGCAATCTCTACTGACTTAATTGTCGGCTTTTGTGGCGAAACGAAAAAGGAATTTAAGAACACTTACAAATTTTTTGAAGAGATGGAATTTGAGCATTGTTATTTTTCTCAATACTCGGAAAGAAATGGAACTTTTGCGGCCAAAAACATGAAAGATGACATTTCCGAGGAAGTTAAAAAAGAGCGATGGGACGCAATTAACGATTTGTTGCGCGAAATTTCTCGAAAAAAATTAAAAAAATTTCTAGGAAAAAAAGTGGAAGTGCTTGTTGAATCCTTTTCCAAAGGTGTCTGTACGGGCCGCAGCCCCCATTTCAAAATCGTAGAATTCCCAAGCAAAAAATCTCTGGTCGGCAAACTTGTAACAGTAAAAATCACTGAAACTTTGGCGTGGGTTTTGCGCGGGAAGAAAATCTAAAAATCAATTTCCTCGGGAGTATAGGCGTTACTAGCCGTAGAAAGAATTTTTTTATCCCATGTTATCAGCATGGAATTTTTTAACAGAGCTGCGGAAACAATAATCGCATCCGAAGTTTTTAAATCGGAAAGAAAAGTAAATCTTTTAAAAAATTTAAAAAATTTCAATGAATTGGAAACATATTTAAACCGTGAGTGAAAAAATATTTGCTGGAAATGAATATAATCCTTAACTCCGGCAACATCTCCACGTCTCCTTAAAAAATGAAAAGTCTCAAACAAAACAATCATCGGAATAAAAATTTCGTAGCCTGAACTAATTAATTTCAGCAAAAATTTCGTCGATTCACGACTTTTTAACTCATTTCCGGCAAGAATTGAGGCTAAAAAACTCGAATCCAAAGTGAATTTAGTAACCTGAGTCTCGCTCTTTTCTGATTTCTGCGGCGGCATCAAATGGCTCGCCTTTTCCGAATGCATATTTATCGATATTTTTTAAGAATTCTTCCATGTTTTTCGGGAAATCATCGTCATAAGATTCCGAATCATCATCTTCCATCAAGCTATCCGACGGTACAAGATCCGCCAACGGCCGAGATCTGTAAATGATTTTAAAGCGAACGCCGTTATCCAAGTCCTTTTTTATTTGAGGAAAGTTCATTCTCAGCTCTTTTACCGATATAGTTTTGACCATAAATCTTGAAGTTAAACTTTAGATTACCTTAAGTTTAACATAGATTTTATGAATTTCCAAGCGAAATTAAGGCCAAATTAGCACACAAACATTAAAAATTATTAAAAAAATCCTAAAATAAACCATCGCCACCGAACCAAACATTGCGGAAATATAAAAATAATGTTAAAATCATCGCCAATTTTTGTATGGCTTGTTTTGGAATGGATTCCGAAACATGTCTCACGAATTGGTGTATACAATGGTCCTTGAAAGCAAAGGAAATTCAACGGAGAATTGACGCAATCCCGCGTCAATCTCAATAATTCAGCAACATCCGAAGGAGGATTTGCAATGCTGACTGTCATGCTGTTCGTTTTTCTGCTCATCGTGGCCCCGACCTACGCGATCTCAAAGTCGCTACGTCGGACAAAGTTCGCCGCAATCTTGGCCATAGTAATCGGCCTGATGACGACGTTCTGGATTCAACCCATTCTCGGTTTCTGGTTCTACCAGTCATGGTTCTGGGTCTTTCTGTTTTTCGGAATCGGAGTGGTACTAGGCGCAACCAAGCAAGTAAAGGAAGGAAAGATGGGGGAGCGCGCCGAAATCCCCGTCGAACAAGAAGAATTGTCAAAAGGATGGCGTATTCATAGGCTCTGGCTGATGAGCCCGCTTTCGATAATCGCCATCCTGCTTTTCTTGGCCCCCCTGACAAGCATGGAGTGCATGCACGCCAAGGCCTACCACAACCTGATCGGCGAGATAAAGGTGGCGTCAACGTCCGACATGCCGATGGCCAACATCAAGAACATTCGTCTTACCGCAAGGGAAACGGCGCTGGCATTCGCGAAGTTGGCGCTGGGACACAATGAAGGGGAAGATGTGCTTTCGGCCCAACTCCAAATTGACGAGAACTCAGGAGCAATCCAAGAGGTCAACGGTCAACTTTGGTGGATATTCCCGCTCGACTTTCGCGGATTCTGGTCTTGGTGGCAGCGAGGCACGATACCCGGTTATGTCCGAGTTTCAGCGCAGGATCCGTTACTTGGCGCGGAACTCGTGACGAAAGACGCTGACGGAAAGCAACTCAAGATAAAGTACACCCCAAGAGGATGGCTCAAGTACTGGATTGATCGGAAAGCATATTACAAATGCCCGACGATGCAGCGCGAAGATCGAACCTTCGAGGTAGACGAGAAGTGGCGCCCATACTACACGTACTCGCTAACAAAGCCGGAAATTGGCTTTAGCGGATATGTGACCAAGGGCGTCATAATCGCAGACGCACAGACGGGAAAGATCGAGATGACCATCGACAAAATCCCCGACTGGGTTGACCGCGTACGACCCATCGAACAGACATGGGAACAGGTGAAATGGTGGGGAACGTACGGCGAGGGATGGATGAATGCCAACCTTTTCTCGGGCAACAAGGTCAAGATTCCCACGCACAAGAATGGCGACATGTGGTTTGTCCGACTGGGTGATGAGAAGTACTGGTACACGGGCATGACATCGACGAATACAAAGGAGGATTCAATCGTCGGAATGATGTTCGTGGAAGCCCGCAACCCAAAGGGAAAGGCCATCTACTTCCCAATGCAAGGTTCAAGCGAAGAAGGCGCACTAAAAGCTGTGAACGCAAAGCTCGGCGCCAACTCTTCCACATGGTACGCGGCTCAACCGATTCCGTATCATATCTATGGACAACCTGCCTTCATAATACCGGTAATTTCAACCGAGGGATATTTCCAGCAGGTTGCAATCGTCAACATCGACAAGGTCACCAAGATCGTGGTTGAGCCCAACCTAACCCTCGCGCTGCAGAAGTATCGTCAACTGTTGGCGCAGGGCGGAAATGCGATAATTCCCGACGAAACGGCCGGTCTCGAAACCTTCGGTCCCGCAAAGGTCTTGCGGAAAAGCGATACGATCTTCGGAGGAGAGAAGACGTATTTCTTATACATCGAGGGCGCACCTTCAAAAATCTTTGCGTCCACCGGCATGACCGACATCACGCGCCTCGTCGCACTCGTGAACATCGATGACATGGTGACGGTAAAGTACGTAAAGACGACGGAGCAGCAAGTGGCGATTGAGGCCATTTCCGTTGTTGGTCTCGAAGGACTGCAACGTCGATGAATTGAATTTCCTTTAAGTTCTGGATCTATTGTAATGATGGCCGGATTCTCCCCCGGCCTTTTTCTTGTGCAAAATTTATTTTCCCACCACAGCCTTAATTCTCCTGACTCCACTTGAAGAGGCTTCTTCTTTAAGAATCTTGAAGCTATGCAATTCTGAAGTATTTTTAACGTGCGGGCCGCCGCAGATCTCCATCGAAAACACATTCTCTTTCTGCGGCCCGCCAATCGTATAAACCTTTACTCTATCCCCATATTTTGACTCAAAAACTCCGACCGCTTCACGTGCTTTCGCCTCATCCACAGTCATTTCTTCCATAGTAACAGGCAACGCTTTTTTAATTTGCTCGTTCACAATTTCTTCCACTTTTTTTAACTGTTCCGGTGTTAATTTTTCCGGATTTGGAAAATCGAATCTTAATCTTTCGGGAGTTATATTCGAGCCTTTTTGCTGTACTTGAGGCCCTAAAACAATCTTCAAAGCAGCGTTCAAAAGATGCGTAGCGGTATGTAATTTAATTTCTTCTTCGCCATGTCCGGCCAACCCTCCGGAGAACTTTTTCTCCGCGCCGGCTTTTGAAAGTTGCTGATGTTTTTCTTTAAACTCGTTAACTTTTTTTACCAAGACTGAAATCTCTTTTTTTGCTATCCATCCCTCCTGTGATAATTCTTCCAAAGTCATTTCAACGGGAAAGCCATAGCTCTGCAACATGTTGAAAATAAACTCATCTCCAAGAGCCTTAATGCCCTCTTCTTTCCGCGAGGACAAGCGCTCAAGCTCTTTGTGCAAAACATTCAGCCCATTGCTTAAAGTGGCGCTAAATTTTTCTTCTTCCTTCGCAATTTCATCAAAAATTCTTTCCTGATTTTCATCCAAAATCGGATAAAAATCTTTATAAATATTTACGCAAATTCCGGCAAGTTTTCTTACAAACTTTTCTTCGATGCCAAGTTTTTTTCCGTACCTCACTGACCTTCTGATAAGCCTGCGAACTATATATCCCTGATCTTTGTTTGAAGGTCCGACACCATATTCGTCACCAATAATAAATGTTGCCGCGCGAACATGATCGGCAATAATTCTTTCAAATCTTTTTTGATCTTCGGAAGGGCCTTGATATCTTGCGAGAGTCCTTATTTCCTTTATAACATCAGCAAAAAGCTCCGTCTCAAAAGGCGATTCCACGCCGCTCATAACAGTCAAAACTCTCTCCAATCCCATTCCTGTATCCACATTTTGCTGTTTCAACGGCTCGTATTTTCCTTCCTCATTTTTGTTATATTGCATGAAAACATCATTCCAGATTTCGACCCACTTCGAGTCTTCCGGATCGAATTTTTTTGGTGCGGGCCCCTCGCCTGTCCAATAAAACATTTCCGTATCCGGCCCGCACGGTCCAGTTTTCCCGGCAGGTCCCCACCAGTTATTTTTCTTTGGAAGGAACGCAACGCGTTCCCCTTTTACCCCTAATTTTTGCCAAATTTCAGCAGATTCATTATCTCGAGGAGCATCCGTATCTCCACAAAAACAGGAAAAAGCCAAATTATTCAAATCTAGACCAAGACCTCCTGATTTTTGCGGAGTGGTCAGAAACTCAAAGCTCATTTTTATCGCGCCTTCTTTAAAATAATCTCCAAGCGACCAATTTCCCAACATCTCAAAAAATGTCAGATGGCACGGGTCTCCAACCTCATCGATATCATCTGTTCGCACACATTTTTGCACATCCACCAGCCTATTTCCGCTCGGATGTTTTTCTCCCATCAAAAACGGAACAAGCGGATGCATGCCCGCGGTGGTAAACAAAACCGTCGGATCATTCTCCGGAATAAGCGAAGATCCTTTAATTTCTTTGTGGCCGTGTTTTTTTACAAAGAAGTCTATATAAAGCCTTCTTAGTTCGTTTGCTGTCATGGGTTCAAATTAACAATGAAAAGCAGGGGAATTCTACAAAAAACCTCTTTAACTTACAAGCAATCTGTGCGAATATAGCAAGGAATTTATTAAAGCCTCACTTTCCTATGGGCAAAAAATCCAAAAGCAAGAAACTTGCGCGCGAGCTTGTTAAGAAAAAAGAAGAACACAAGGAAGAACATAAAAAAGAAAAAAAGGAGATATTTAAAAAAACAGGCGCGGCCATAAAACAAAAACTGCAAGTTGTTAAAGACGTTAACAAGAAGCGGCTTTTTGGCGGAGTTTTGGCCTTAATAATGATTCTGATTTTAATATCTGTTGGAATTTTAATCTTCAAAAAAGCGTTCCGTCCGACACCGATAGCGAAATATTTACCGGCGAATAAAACGATCATGGTTCTTGAAATGAACATGAATACTCAACATAACCAATTCATAAAAACTTTTGAGCTTCTAAAAAAATATCCGGAATACTCTTATGACGCGTTGGTGCAAAATTTGGAAAAAAAGTACGTGTTCGATTATCAGAAACAGGTTAAAACATGGCTTGGCCGACAGGCTGGAATTGCCTACATAATGCCAAAAGAGAAAGGCTCCGAGGCCGATATTAACAAAATATATTTCGCAGAAATTTTGAGTCCTAAAAATTTGGAAATAGCTTTGAGCGGCGACGAGAAAGTCACTTACAGCCAAAAAGTAATGTACAAATTAAAAGACACCGGATTTGTAACAACGGTTGACGACTACATGTTCTTTTCCGAAAAAGAAGCGGCTATAAAAAATATTATTGATTATCAAACTTCAGATACGGAAAAACTTTCCGACAACGAAGACTACAAACGAATAGATGGAAATTTGCCTTTAATAAGAATGGGATTTTTATACGTCGCGCTTGATAAAATTAATGACGGATTCTTTAACGAAATGCCTTCCCTAAGCGAAAAAGGGTTGTCACTAAATTCGATATATCCTCTGTTGAAGCTGTTTAAATCGGAAGGATTCGTGCTCGTCGCACTGGATGATAATTTCGCCATAGAAAGCTTCCTGACTTTGAACGCAAAAGAAGTAAGCGGAGGGGAATACATAACATTCAAACAGAAATATAACGCAAGTTTGGCGGATTATATTTCCAATAACGCACTGGCTTTTTGGGGCGGACAAAATCTGGAATATCAGGTTAAACGAATAGAAGAAATGGTTTCCGGAGGTGATAAAGGGACAATTACGATATTGGATAATCTGATAGAAGAATATGCACAAAGATATTTTGGAGAACAGGTAAGCTTAAAAGAAAACATCTTGCCGCTGCTGCAAAATGAGTATGCGTTGGCGGTGGAACAATCGGGAAACGAAAACATTTACAAACTTTTAATTGAATTAAAAAATCCACGAGGCGATGCGCTGCAAATTCAGGAATTGGTAAATAATTTTGCAAAGATGGGAGGATTTATAAAACCAAAAATTATTGAGCATACACTTCCGGATGGAACAATTTCCCGCGAGATAATTGCAGATCCGGGAGAAGTGGAAAGCAAAGAAGAAATTTATAAGGACACTACAATTTATGGCTTGGACATGGGAGAAAAGAACTGGGGAGTATTTTATGCTTTCATCAATAATATTGCGGTAATTTCAAACAGCATCGACGGAGTTGAAAACGTAATAGACATAATTACCGGAGACAAAAAGAGTTTGAGATCGACAGATTTGTTTGATTTTAACATCAAGCCTGTGTTGCAAAATAGTGACGAAATTTCATATTTCAATATTGAAAAATTGCTACCGATTTTATTGGGGGACAAAGTTATATTGGAATACTTGAAGCCGATAGAATCGCTATCTTCCGGGAAAAACTACTTCAACGATGGCGTTAAAACAATTCATTATTTGCATATCAAATAGATGTGCCGAAAAAAATAAAAGACATAACGGCAGGGCAGAAAAACGAGAAAATTAATTTAAGGCAAAAAATAGGATCAGGTCCTTTTAAGGCCAAAAAACGGATTAATAAAGGTTTTTCGATATACAAAAAAGGTAGCCAATCCATGAAAGACATTTCGGGCGAAGAGGGTCCGAAATTCATATACATAAAAGGAAAAGAATTTACTCCGCCAAAGTCTTTGAGCAATCTTTTAAAAATGGCCGGACTGGGGCTTTTGATAATAGTCGCGATAAATCTGATAAATATATATTTCTCCGGAGTTGCGTTGCAGAACGACATCGAAAATTCGGCTATGCAGGGCTACGAAAACCTCGTAAGCGCTGGAAAAGACACGACAAAAATAGAATTTGCAAAAGCCGTCCAGGCGTTTGAAGGAGCCTTACAAAATTTCAGCGAAGCGAAAGCCAAACTTTGGTTTATCAACACCGATAAATCGTTTTATTCAAAAGACATGGATAACGCGCAATCGGTAAATAATTTATTGGAAGGTGGCAAAAATTTCGCAATGGCGGGAAGTCTTTTTTTGGCGGCGATGGAGGAGTTCAACAAAATACCTTCATACTTTTTCTCGCGAAACGCGGATGAGGCGCAGAAGACGGTGGATCAGGGAAAATCAATAACCGAAACCCTAAAAAAGGGCTTGGATGACACAAATCAAGCAATTGAGAAAATTAATATCGCGGCAAGCGATTTTGAAAATGTTAATGGAGTTTTCTTTCCGAATGCTATCGCGCTGAGGATAGAATTGGCGAAAAAACAAATAGTGGAATTGAAAGACATGCTGAATTCGATATCAAAATATTTTCCGGCGATTTTAAAATTGATGGGAGATCAAGCACCTCATAGATATTTAATTCTTTTGCAAAATAATAACGAGATAAGGCCTACCGGAGGATTCATTGGAAGTTACATAATTTTGGACACGAACGATGGATACATCGACAAGCTGGAAGTGCACGACGTTTATGATATAGACGGGTCTTATATGGGGCAAATAACGCCGCCGGCGGAACTTGCGGGGTTTACAACCAATTGGAGGTTTAGGGACAGTAATTATCATCCGGATTTTCCAACCTCCGCGGCCAAGGCGGCGTGGATGTTGGAAAAAGAAGGGGGCCCGACGGTGGACACGGTGATAGCGATAAACCAAGGGCTTTTGAAGGGGCTTTTGGAGGTTACGGGGCCGGTTCAAGTCGGGAATTTTGGGAAACTCGATGCGGACAATTACAATCTTCTTTTGAGTTTTATAATCGAAGGAAAAGTATGGGGGGCTGAAGATCCAAAGCATATCTTAAAAGTATTTATACCTGCGTTTAAAGACGCTATTTTTCAAACAAAAAACATAGGAAAATTAAGCAGCAAAATTTATAGAGCCGCACAGCAAAAACAAATAATGGCGTATTCAAAAGACGAGGAAATAGAAGGGCTTTTTGATGCCGCGGGAATAAGCGGTCGCATGCATAAAAATGTTTATGGAGAGGACTATTTAAGCGTGATAAGTACTTCTGTCGGAGGAACAAAATCAGATCAATTTGTTGATGAGAATATAACTCATGAAACATATATAGATAATGATGGAAATATTACGGACGAAGTTAGAATAAAAAGAAAACACACGTGGACGGATGTCATATATTATTCGTGGAAAAAAACTTTGCAGGAATATGGATTTAACAGTATGCCGGATCAATTGATAGATATTCTTGGAAGAGGCAGAAACAAGGTATCCATGCGGATATATGTGCCAAAAGGCAGCAAATTTTTAGACTCAAACAAAAAGGTTGAAACAGGATATGACAAAGAAACGGATAATGCTTATTTTATTTCCGAAATGGAAATCTTGGCAGGGAAGGAAGATGAACTTTATATAAAATATGAACTGCCTTTTAAAATTGATTTTGCTCCGGCAGGACAATATAAACTCGTGGTTGAAAAACAAAGTGGAAGCATAGGAAGCGTGTTCACAAAAACTATGACATTGGACGGATTCGTTAAAGAACTTGGTGTGTATCCGGAAGAAACTAAAGTTGGGGATGATGGGCAAATTATTTACGCAACAAACTTGGTTTACGACAGATATTTCTCGGCACTACTCAACAAGAATTGACAAAAATTTCGATTAGAGGATTATAAGAGATAAGAAATCATCCAATTTTTCAATGAGCAATACACGAGGATTCAACATTCCTTCGTTTTGGAGAACAATAGAGGATGAAAGAGATCCGGAGGCTAAAGATCCTATAAGGATGCCCCATGTTATAGGGCCGGATACTGAAATTATAATAGCCGAAGGGGTAAGAAATTCAATTGTTATAGTTGGGAAGGGATCGTCTGTTGAAATAAAAAAAGGCGCAACAAGAAGTATTTTTGCATTATTGGAAGGTGCGTCAGTTTCAGGGAGTAATGGATGTAAAGTGGTTGAAGTAAAAAGTTTGAATGATGCAACTGCAATGATAGCCGGCTTTAAAGCCCAAATAGAGGCGGAAATGGCAGAAGCCGAGAGTCATACTCCGGCAGTTTAATTACAAAAGCGGATAAACATCTATCGCGGGCTCCTCGTAAGGATGAGCCTTTTTTACCGCGGTCAAAACTTTTTTCAGAGATTTTTTTGGACAAATGGTTTCGATTCGCTCCTCGGGAACTTTTTCGATTTTGCTTTGTTTGCCGATAAACGGATGAGCTCCTTTTAATGGCCGGAACCTGCCAAGTCCTTTTGATGAAAAGCTGCAAAAATCATAGTTGCCGATATGCCCGGCCCCATTTTTCCCAAAAGCTTCGCGCACTTTTTCCGCATGAGAGACCGGTACAAAAACTACAATTTTTACGAATTTCATATTCAAAAATAATTTTTCTGGAGCCATCGCCGGGAATCGAACCCGGGACCTTTGCTTTACGAAAGCACTGCTCTACCAGCTGAGCTACGATGGCAAGTTCACTGCGTCTCAGATTGGCTAAACGGAAAACTGTCTAACCATAACGACGCAAAAGACCGCCACATAAAATAATCGTAACGGGATTTTTTCGCAAAGGGAAAATTTCCCCGGGGAAATTTGTCGACTTTGGCTTACTATTGCGGAAATAATCAGTTTTGCCATCATTTGGCTTGAGATGGCCAAAAACTGACATTCTTTGTATGAGCGCCCGTCAGAAGTGGACGATTCTGTGTCGTCGGACATGGACGCCCCAGGACGGCGAGAAAAAATTAAAATGGCTTTCTTAAGCGGAAAAATGTCGGACTTCCCACCCCGGGGTGGCGGTTGACTCTTTTTTCGAGGCGCAATGGGCCACACTTTTTTAAAAAGCGTAAAAATTTCCAAAAACCAAAATTTCCAAAAACCAAATTTTCCGATTTTTTTACTTTTGGACAAATTACAAAAAACACATACGCTCCAGCTCATGCCAACTCATGACGGACATGATCATTGCAGAAAATTCCTAAACAGCCTGCCCAAACCGAAAAACAGAGTTCCTGGGAACTCGACACGCAAGGCGACCTATTTTCCCCGGGGAAATGTTGTGTCTTTTTGGCTTATGGCCGCGCTTTTGGATTTTTAGCAATAATCATGAAAACATCGATGGCTGCTGTTCGAGATGTTTTCTGCGTTTAGCTGTACTTCTCCAAAGACCAAGGCGCTCGAATATGCTTCGTTTACGGGTACTGGAATTTGCAAATGGTCGCCAGCCCTGCAATGGATTGATTTTGCTCTGGGCAAGGTGCATCTTGGAAGTTTTTTTCTTGGTGGTGTCGATTGTTATCATTAGCATCATATAACGAGGGGTTAAAAAATTTTTTGAGCTAGGAAAGGCGGGGTAAAAACAGGGCGCGAGCCCCGCATTGCGGGAGGAGCGCGCGTTAGTATTGTCTAATCAAAGCGGAAACTACGCCCTGAACCTGAAGGTCAGTAAGCGGATGGATATCTTGATAATCCGGATTTTCTGCGTGGAGATAAGCTTTGCCGTCTTTTTTGACGAGGCGTTTTAAAGTATTGCCGTTATCAACGAGAGCAACGACTATATCGCCATTACGAGGCTCTTTTCTTTTGTTCACTACGACGAGATCGTCTTCGTGAATGCCGGCGCCGATCATGCTGGATCCGGTTACCCTTAAAAGAAAGAAATCCGCGCTATTTTTCATGAACCCTTGGCCGGCTATGTCGGCGCCTATGTTTACCCATCCTTCGATGTACTCGTCGGTTAGGACGGGGCCGCCGGCCGGAATAGCTCCTAAAACAGGTAATTTGACACTTTCGGCGGCCGCACTTAAGCGGTCTTTGACCGATTTAAGTAGTTTTATACCGCGTGGTGTGTCATCTTTTTGCATAACACCCTTTTCCTCAAGAGCTTTTAAGTGTTTTAAAATGCTGTTATCGGAACTAACGCCAAAGTGTTCGCGCATTTCCCTTAGCGTGGGCGATTTGCCGTAACTCATTTGGTATTGTTCTATAAAACGCAGAACCGCTTCTTGTTTTTCAGTCAGTGTTTCGGACATAAATGATTGGTTAGTAAGTATGCACTCACCATTGTAGGTGAAGACATACTCACCGTCAATAGCAAATTCAGGGCTCAGCCCTGGGCTGAGCCCTGACCTGAAAAGAAGCAGCTAAAAAAGCAACCCAAGGCCAATTTCAGGGCTGAGCCCTAATATTCAGTCTCGAAGATGTTCATATGTTCATACTTGAACAACGAAGCGATTGGCTTAACCAAGGAGAAATTTCGGCGTTCATTATAATAGCGAACCATGTTGTTGTAAGTTTTTATACGGGCTTCGATATTTTCATTCAAATCATAAATTTCCTTTCGAATTTCAAGAAAATTTGTATCAACTTTGAGACGGTCGTGATTTTCGGCCCAGTCAACAACTTCTTTTAAAAGCAGATTTAAATCGAGTTCTTTTTCAATCTTTGATGGTAGGGGAAAATATTCCTTATTATAAACACTTCTTTCGGAGATAAGTTTCTCAAGAAGTTCTTCTTTGCTTTGATCATGAGCACGAATCGTTTCAATCAAATTCGGGATGAGGTCGGATTTTTTGCTGAGACTTTCATAAATAAGCCACCACTCGGATTCAATCGCGTTTGTAAGATGTTTAAGATGATTAGCCACAATTGCGCCCCAGAGAAGGATGATTATTGCGACAGCGCTTATTATAACCAAGATTCCGTTTATCTCCATATTTCATTGTTAAAACCGTTAAGAGAATAGCACTTCTTTGAGTTTTTGGGCAGATTTCTTCCAGGAATATTCGCCGGCAAGCTCGTGGGATTTCTTGGAATAATTTTCGCGAGTTTCTTTTTCCAGTATTTTTTCCATGGCCTTTTTTGCTTCGTCTTTTTTGGAAATATCTACAAAAATAGCGTGATTTTTCGCAACCTCTTTGTGTACTTCAATATCAGATAAAATAAGTGGCGCATGGCAATACGCAGCCTCGATTATAGGTATATTAAAGCCTTCTTCTTTGGATAAATTTATGTACGCCAGGCAATTTTGATAAAGCGATTTTAGTTTCTCGTCTGACAAAAAACCCGTGCGAATAATTTTCTCTTCTTTGCCGTTTACCACTTCATCAATTTCGATGTAAAGCTTGTTGGTGAAGAGCCTGTCTCCGGCGAGAACGAGAGCCGGCGGCTCGAAGAACTGCCGAAAACCGTGCACTGCTTCGTTGTCAGCGCCATTTTCTTGTCGCTGTACTTGTCCAGTACAGCTCAGGCGTAAATGGCTTGCCGCCTCGCATTGCGCGGTTTTTGACAGTTCTTGATTAGATGTTTTGTCCGCGAAAGATAAATATTCTTCAATGAGTTTCCTTACATTTTTTCGTTCGTCGTAGCCGCCGCAATAGAGAAAAAACTTATTTTTTCTCAGTCCGAATTTTTCCATAATCGCATTCGTAATTTTTTCTTCCGCCGGCCCAGTAAAAATTTCATTCGCGGCATTATAAATCACTTTAATTTTCGCCGGTAAAATATGACAAACTTTTTCAATTCGACTCTTGGAATAATTTGAAACCGTCAAAACAATATCGGCCTTCTTCACCGCTTTTTTGCTTTGAAAATGATACAGCTTCGATAAAACTCCTTTTCGATAATTTTTGTTTTCCCAAGGAACGGTATCGTGCACGGTAACAACTGTTTTAATTTTCTTTTTGTGATTATAAAAAGTTCCAAACCACGGATTGCTTGGATATGGGAAGAAAGCTATGTCCACTTTTTCTTTCTCAAAAAATGATGGCACGGAAATTTGCTCCCACCAAGTTTTTTTCATCCCGGCCGTGCCCCTTTTTATCTCATGAATCACATGGGTTCTCACGTTCGCCGGGAATTTATTTTCTCTCCCGATTTCCTCCGACACGACAAGAATATACTCATTATTCGGATCGGCATCGGAAAGTTCTCTAATAATATTCAAAGTGTACTGGCCGATGCCAGTATAAGGTTTTCCCAAGAATCTTGCGTTTATCCCAATCTTCATGGACAGCATTTTATATCAAGATTACGATTTTTGACAGTCCACCGCGCCGCTCAAACCGGAGGCATACCGACCGACAACGAATTTCTATGCGCCGCAACGCGCTGATCAATGAAAAATTTCGGATCTGTTTTATCCGGTTCGCCCCGCACGCTCCACTCGCTCGGAGATTTTTCCTCGTTTTCAATAAGTCCGTCGTGCGCAAGTTCATGGTGTTCTTTGCAAAGCGGAATGATTTTTTCTGGGTCATGCCGGCCCATTATCGAGAACCGTTCCGTGTGATGTAGATGTTCGGCAGGTTTTGTACAACCGAGGAACGCGCAAGTATGATTTGTTTTATGTAGTGCATATTTTTTGATTTTGGCTGGTGGTTGATGGTTTTTGGCTTTGTAGAGCTGATTTTCGGGAATGGCAGTTTTAGCGATTTCTGTCTTTTCATTTAAATCCACGCCTCCCCTTTCGCTGTCCTCGTTTTGTTCCGCAGCAACTACTATTTTGTTTTTCTTTTTTATTATTTTTTTAATTTCTTTTTGTTCAATTTCTTTTAATTCTTTCTTCAATTTTTCTTCGCGAAGTTTTAGAAATTCTTTCATTAAATCTTCCCAATCGTTTTGCCCTTTTAGTTTCTGTAATTTTTCGGCAAGCTCGCGTGGAATCTCCATTTTAATTTCCACTTTTTCAGGAAAAATTTCCAACGGCTCGAGCCGTTGTTCTTTTCCTAAAATGGCTTTCTTGTAAGCTTCCAGCGCGTGCAAACTCATGGTTTTCGCTTTTTCCGCCCAGAATTTTTCATTGGAATTATCAACCAAATTTACAATGGCTTTTACTATTCTAATTCCTTTTTCTTCAACAACTTCTTTAAGCAAAGGTTTATCTTCTATCTTTCTTAAAACGCGAAGGCTGTCATTCACGGTTTCCCTGCTCATTCCAGCCAATTTTGCAGCGTATTCATAAATACTAAAAAATCCTTTCTTTTCCCAAACAAGATTTCTCTCAATTTCGGGCAACAGCAAAACGCACTTTCGCATCCACTCACGTGCGTTGCGGCCATAGCGGGAAAATTGCGTGTGAAGAGTTTTATCTTTTTCGGATAGTTTTTTCATGGGGATTGGGTTAAAAATCAGATGGGAGGGTAATCAGATATTAGCAAAAACAAGCCAAAAATTCAATATCAGTCACTTATTTCTCCATGACAAAAACAGTGGATTATTACACGGTGAGTGTTCGCTCACCTTTGTATATAAACTATCCAAAATTTGTTAATCCAAACTTAAAAATTTCTAGGTTTTTTCAGAGTTCCGCCGTGTTTTCTAGTCAATAGCTTTGCATCACTTCTAGGGGCGTTTGCATTTGCAAACCCATATGCGGCCTTTCGGTATTGTAGTAGTGCAAATATTCAGGAATAGCCTTCTGATATGCCGCA
>Ga0172379_10006632_pt1 | contig 15382 bp, 21 predicted proteins | sample GrowelOW334metaG_FD_119756 | JGI IMG/M metagenome (GOLD analysis project Ga0172379, IMG submission 119756) | Groundwater microbial communities from an aquifer near a municipal landfill in Southern Ontario, Canada - Groundwater well OW334 metaG | ecosystem: Environmental > Aquatic > Deep...
AACATAGAAATAAATTACTTGTTAATAAAATTACGTTTTGATTTATTGCATAATTTTAACACATATTCATACATGAAAAGTCATATTTCTGTGGATATCTTTTATATCTGTAACAAAAAAACAGCCGACATTCTTGCCGACAGTTTCCTTCCAAAAAAAACAAAATAGATCCTTACTGTAATTTATAAAAAATATCGTCACAGTCATAATCATTAAGCCCTTCTCCGTTTGGTCCGTATGAAACGATAACAACTGTTTCCGCTTCAACGGGGTGTCCTGTACAACCACCAGAAATACTGTATGGAATATAATCAGGTTCAAACACATATTGATTTCCCCATGGATCAAGTGGCGATTTTATGTATGGACCATTCCACAAAACACGATCTATTTCTGTCCAATTACATTCATTACCTGTAACAACAGCATTTGGCTTTGTTACTAAACCGAGTTGCGTATCGTTAAAATCTTTTTCATTGAGAGCTATATGATTAACCGTACCAATAGGACAACCGTTCAACGTCTTACCCGTATCACTTTCAAGCATGGCCATTCCACTTCTGATATTCCGCAACTGTGCTTTTGCCTGGGCGATCTTTGATTTATCTCGCGCAGTATTAACACTCGTCATAACCGTGCTCGACAAAATACCGATGATAGCAATAACAACCAAAAGTTCGATCAATGTAAAACCTTGGTTGCTTTTCATAATAAAAGTAATTATATTCGACAATGATAAGTTTATCTAGTGCACGTCTGTGTACTACTTTTTTATTAAGTCCATCAAAAAAGAAGCGGGTCCTCCGGAGGACCCGCTTCTTTTGAAATTAATTTAAAATATAATTATTTTCTATATGGAAGTTACAGAAGGTAGTATGCGGAAGGTTATACGGAAGTTATACGGAAGGTAGTCTTCCGTAACCTCCGTTATTTTATTTATCCAAGTCTAAAACGTCGTCGATTCGAATTTTTGCAATGAAATCCGGCACGTGACTGACGATGATCATCGCCCCGTCGTATTTATTAAGCGCTTCGGCAATCACGGGAATGTGACGAAAATTTATGTGGTTCGTCGGTTCGTCCAGAATAAGAAGCCCCGGTTTTTGCAACACCAATCGTGCAAAAGCAACGAGTCCTTTTTGACCTTCCGACAAATTCCCGATCTTTGAATTGATGACGTCGCTCGTGATAAGAAAACCTGCCGCGGTACTTCGGATCATTTCCTCGTTCTTTTTGATCGCAACTTCCGCGAGTGAATCATACACAGTGTCCTCAAAATTCAATGTTGAAAAATCCTGTCGATAATAACCGACTTTGATACCGCCCGCGATCTTCGTTCCCTCCGCTTCATTCTTTGCGATCTTTTCCAAGAGCGTGCTTTTGCCGCTACCATTCGGACCTTTGAGCAAAAGATGTTGGTTGCGTCGCAAGTGAATATCCGCTTTATGTATTTTCGGTTGGTGGTTCTTGATAACTTGATACGACGTAATGTGCGCGATCTCTCCGGACATTTCAGGCTGAGATTGAATGATGAACGGTCGAATGGTTCGATCCTCTTTTCGCACTTCGACTTTTTCTTCTTCCAAGTCCTCGGCAAGTTCTCGCATTCTTTTTGCGACCATACGCATCTGCCCTCCTTTGTTCGCGAACATGTTCGATTTATCCTTTTTCTCTTGGATCTCTTTTGCGAGCAACGCGTTCTTTCGATTCTCCCGTTCCTGCCGCGCAACGATCTGTTCTTTTACATCGAAATAATTCCCGACATATTGTTCGATCTTTTTCGTATAGACATCAAGATACAAGACACCATCGGTGAAACTGTTCAGAAAATCCGCATCATGAGAAATAACAATGACCGTTTTATCATACGCTTTCAAGAATTTCGTGAGATGCTCGATACCATCCTTGTCCAAATTATTCGTCGGTTCATCAAGCAAAAGCAATTCGGGGTTTTGAATGAGTGCCGAAGCGAGAAGAAGTCGTGCTTGCTGACCACCCGAAAAAGAACGAACGATCCTCTCGTGCGGTGCATGTAAATTCACCACTTCCAATATCTCATCGATCCGCGGATCGATATCATAGATTCTCACTGCCGACGGATCAGAGTTCAAAGCCTTATCAAAGAATTCGCGGATCGTAAGGTCGAGCTCATCGCGCGGAATGACCTGTCGCGACACTGCGATCGAAACACCTCGCACTACGTGCACAAAACCACTCCACGGTAAAATGTTTCTTTCGATCAAATTGAACAATGTACTCTTCCCCGCGCCGTTCTGTCCCATGATCGTCGTCTTCGTTCCTCGACGAATAGAAAAAGCCACTTCGTTCAGAAGGGGTTTGTTTTCCGTATATCCAAATGTGACATCCTCGAATCTGAGGATCGCTTCGTTTTTTGCCATTGGCGTTGAGAGTAACACACATTTTGCAATTTGGGAAGCGTTACAACCGAAAATTGACGACGGGTCACGAGCGTGCTAGAACTAGTTTAGTGGTCAAACGTTATTTAACAACCTTATAAGGAGCAAATTTGCACTCATCATAAAAGCAGAATTTGCCTGACATCTTACTCGAGGTGTCAGTAAACTAAAACAAGTTAAAAAATTCAAAAACTTGTTTTTAAAAAAATGTCCAAAGCAAAAAAGACGGAACACGTTCCTCTTTCAAAAACTCCGATCGCCGATTTTCGCGGATCATTTTCTTGGAAGATATTCCGGATCATGGCTGAGTTCGTCGACGGTTGGCAATTTCTTGCCGACCTAGATAGAACCGTGACCATTTTCGGATCAGCACGAACCTCTGCAAATGACCGATGGTACCAGGAAGCACAAAAACTTGGAACCATACTCGCCAAAAATAATTTTTCGGTGGTGACCGGTGGAGGTCCCGGGATCATGGAAGCGGGAAATCGCGGAGCATGCAAAGGAAAAGGAGAGTCTATCGGACTGAATATCAAACTTCCGTTCGAACAAGAGGAAAACAAATACGTGAAAAAGGGGGTCGGCTTCTATTACTTCTTCGTACGAAAAGTAATGCTTGCCTATTCTTCTCGCGCATACGTTTACTTCCCCGGCGGTTTCGGAACGTTCGATGAATTGTTTGAGATCATCACACTCATACAAACGCAAAAGATCACCAACACCATTCCTGTCATTATTGTCGGAAAAGAGTTTTGGGGTCCGATGCTCAACTGGATCAACGAAACGGTCATCAACACATATAAAACAGCAAGCCCCGAAGACCGACTAATTTATCAAGTTGTTGATACTGCAGAAGAAGCTTATGAGATAATCAAAAAAGCACCCGATCGTCACAAATTCGAAGAATACGTAACGAAACATAAAGAGAATTCGTAAACAAAAAAACTGCCAGCATCAAGCCGGCAGTTTTTGTTTTCTAAAAAAATTTATCGCATCGGTCCCATCAACTTCTGCAACTCACCCTGATGTTTTCGCATGACTTCCATCGTTGCCGCGATCTGGTCCTTCCCTTCTTTTTGTTTCTGTTTTACCTCCTCGGCGATCTTCTGGAAGAACTCGGGGTTGGCGCTGATGACCTCGATCAGTTTGTCTCGTTGGTCAGCCGGCAAGTCTTTCAACTGCTTCTCCAATACCTTCTTCATAAAAAAATCTTTAATTCCCATGTTTTTTGTTTATATGTTTAATGTTAACTGCATCATTGTAACAGACCTCGAATGAATTTTCAAACAAAGGATCCGAGCGTTGGAGTCCGTCTTTGCGAGCTTGCGAAGCAATCCAGGATTTATACCACATACCCCTGGATTGCTTCGTCGTACCTCCTCGCAAAGACGACGTTCCGCCCGCAACAAATTACACCACAAAGAGTGCATCCAAAAATATAGTCGCAAAGCTCCTTATTTTTTAGGTCGCCCGCGCTTTTCAAAATAAACCTTTGATTAATTTTCAATTTTCAAGCATCAATTTACAATGAATTTTCAATAACTAAATTTTCAAATTCAAATCCGACATTCGTGTTTGAAAATTGTGACATTGAAAAATTGTAAATTTATTGAAAATTGAAATTTGTAAATTGAAAATTTCTATTTCCCCTTCGGCCATACATTCGCCGCCTCGGGATATATCTTCGTCAGCGGATGTTTCGAACAGTCATGTTTTTTCGCGGGGCACATTTCTTGACCATAGGTTACCAGTCGATGCGGACCACTAAACCATTCATCCTGCGGAACGATCGCCATCAGGTCTTGTTCTATTTTCTTCGGATCCTTTGAATCGCTCAAATTGAATCGGATCGCAAACCGTCTGATATGCGTGTCCACCGCAATACCTTCGTTGATGCCATAGATCTTGCTAAGCAGAATATTCGCGGTCTTTCGCGCAACACCCGGCAGCCGCGTCATCTCTTCCATCGTCTTCGGCAACTTTCCGCCGAACTCATTTTTCAAAAGTTTTGCCGATGCCAAAATATTCTTCGCTTTGTTGTGATAGAAACCGGTCGATTTGATATCCTGTTCGAACTCCAAAATATCCGCGTTCACATAATCATCGAGCTTTTTATATTTCTTAAAAAGTTTTTCCGTCACTTCGTTCACGCGTTTGTCCGTACACTGCGCCGAGAGCACGACTGCAACCAAAAGTTCCCACGGCGTTTTATAATGCAACGCGATCTTTTGTTCGGGATACAATTTCTTCAAAACCGCGATCATCTTCTTCATCCGCACCGCGCGCTCTTTCATAATTTTTTCATCAAAACTTTTTTCTTTCATACTTCCATCATAACAAACCGAACAAATAAAAACACCCCGATCTATCGAGGTGTCTTGAGTGCTGAAAAATCTATCGTATTTCTTTAGGGTCTTTTATGGAAACACGGTTCCATAACGCGGAATGAGTTTCCCAAAAGCGCAGCCATGAAGAATTGGGACATCGCCACAATCCAACAAAACGATCACCCAGATGATCTTTGAACAAAGAATTCCTTGTCCTCATAACTCTGAAGAAAAGACGTTCATCACATCCTTCTTCGTCACAAGAACGATTGATCTGTTGATCGACCCGATAGACCAAGATCTTGTCATCTTCTCTATCTTCGTGATCAACAAAAAAATCCCGGGACCCTTCGTATCTTTCCGCGATACTCTGCGAAAAACGACCGTGCGTAATAAGGAACGCAACGGGTCTTTTGTTCATATCTTGGACAAGATCGTTAAAATCTTGTTCCGTAGAAAAAAGATTTTTCATTATTTTTATATATATCAAAGAGCCCGGTCGAAAGATCAGGCGCTCCGATATGTTATTTTTAATAACCTTTCAGAACCCGATTCTTTCTCTTCTGTACCACTTCTACCACAAATCGAACATTTTTACAACAAAAACACCCTGATGATCCAGGGCGCTTTTTGTGCTACATATACGTATTACTCGGTGCGTATCTTCACCATCAACGTCGGATGAAAGCGCGAATCGCATTCATAAAAGATAACCATCGCACAAGACAAAAGATCTTTAAAAGGAAGATCCTCGGTTTGAACAACGGACCTGCGGCGCGGCATTTTACAAATTCCACAACAAGGAATTTTTTCTCCCGTCAACTTATACACAAGGTAAAGTTGTCCTTCAACCTGTTTTTTCGTATTGGCAACAAACCCAGGGTCACCTCCATTACAAGCTCTCGCTTTGGGATATATGACCGCGAGAGGATCTTTTTCTGCAAAGATCTCTTCCGCAGAAGCAATGTATTCTTTTACTCCTTTTTTCAATCCAACTTTATAAAAAAAAGTGATCGTATTCATTTTTTTAATTTTAAATCAAAGAACTTGATAAGCGATCGTGTTCGCAAGATATTTTATTTTATAAACACTCGACAAAACTCAAAAATCTCTTTTTCAACACGCAATTTGTACCACAAAAGAAAAATAATTACAATTATACTCACAAAAACCACAAAATTTTGAAAAATTTAAAGGGCTTGACAAAATCAAAAAAACACTCCATAATGGTAACATAAACGGGTACCTTGAAAACTGCTAAAGTTTTCGGTCGAAGTACTCGCACAATATTAGTTAATCTAATTTGCGCGGGTACAACACCCCGCGCCTCTTTTTATGACCAAGCATAAAACAGCTCTTTTGAAGAAGTTCTTCAAAAGAGAGAGGAAAATCCTCGGACTGGAGCTGTCGCTTATCGACGTCACCATTGCCCTTCTCTGTTTTGCCGTCGCCCCCATACTGATCGTTGTGATCATTCTTCAGATCGTACACGCCTTCATTCCGCTCGACATTTGGGACATGGCCAGCTTGCTAGTACGGGTACTAGACACGTTACTGATATCCTCAGCCATCGGAAGAAGGATTCAGAATGTTGTGTCGATAAGGCACGGGATGTAAGCACAAAACAGAAGAACCCTCTCTATTTTATAGGGAGGGTTCTTGTGTGGAAAACTTTTACAGTTTTTAATTTCAACCAACTTCTCTTAACAACAAACCTGTCTTGTGTTAACGTAAACATACTTTTTTATTAACAAAAAATAAATGAGAACAAATAACCAGATCGCCGTATTTTTTACCTTTAAAGATTTAGGTATCAACAAATACCTTCTCGTAAAACGAACTCAAAAAAGGGGCGGCTTTTGGCAAGCTGTCTCAGGTGGCGAAGAAGATTTTGATAACGGCGATCTACTGAATACCGCAGTACGCGAAACAAAAGAAGAACTTGATCTCGACATTTCAAAAGATCGTATACAAGATCTTATGTGCGATCACGAATTCGAAGTCCCGGGCCGCGGCACGATTCACGAAAGTTTTTTCGGCGTAATACTCGATCCAAGCGAGATGAAAAATATCCGACTTTCAGACGAACATGACAACCTTGTTTGGTCCGGAGACATTGAATATCTCAAAGGTCTTATTCCCTTTCAAAAATGCAGAGAAGCGTTAGAACATTTTAGTCAGCTCAATAATTTTAGTTCATTAAACTAAAAGATCTACACTCATTCGATCATTTCTCCTTCTTTCATTCTACCCTTCGGCAAAAGACATTCGCCAGTTGTTGTTTTGTGCACAAGAAAAACCTTTTTATTCTCTCTGTCTAACAAAACACCGCCTGCTAAAAATAGTGTTTCACCTGCATAATAGCTGTTACTTATTCACTGATAATACAACGTCATTTGCCAAAACACAAACAATGTTGTAATGTTCAAAGGATGTTGTTTTCACTGCGACAATTGAAGCTGCTTTTCGAAGTGGCAAAGTTCAACGCGCTGAAAATGCTCGCCTATCCGTGGGAGCTTGTCGCTTTCTTTATCCAACGATTTCTCGGGCTTTTATTCCTTGCGATCTTTTGGTTCGCTGTCTCGCAAAGTTCCACGACCCTTCAAAGCTTCCACAGCTTGATCGCGTATTTCTTGGTCTCCAGTGCCGTGCGCGATCTTACCTTTTCCTATGAATTAAAATTCGGCAGAGAAATTCAACGCATGGTCAAATCCGGTGAGATCACCAACTATCTCATCAAGCCCGTTCCCGCCATTCCTTTTTTATTCTTCGCCTACGCGGGACAAACATGGATGTCGCTCATCTATTCCGCGTGTGCACTTATTGCGGGAATTATTCTCTTGCCGCCGCTTTCCGTCATTAATTTCATCGCTTTTATCATGTTCCTCGTTCTGGCTTTCATCGTCTCGATAAGTTTCAATCTTTTTATGGCGATCATCAGTTTTTATGTCGTTGAAGCGCAAGGTATCCGAAACATGTTCAATCACGTTATCAGAGTTCTCTCAGGTGCATTGATACCGCTTACATTATTTCCGGGAACATTACGTTACTTCACGCTTCTCTCTCCATTCCCACTCTTTGCATTTACTCCAACCTACGTTCTTCAAAACACATTACCGTGGAACGAACTCGGGTATCTCTTTGCCGTTTCACTCGGTTGGGCGATCGGACTTTTTCTTATCATGTCATACCTGTGGAGAAGAGCGCTTAAACAATATGAAGGGATCGGCATCTAAAACAAACATATGAAATACCGACTTCAAATAATCAAAACGAATATCATTAACACGTTCCAACATGAAACGGCGTATTTTGCCGAGAACTGGAGCAATCTTCTTTCCACCATATCATACACGCTCGTCCTACTTCTCTTTTTGAACGTCCTCTATTCGAATATCAAGGAATTCGCGGGATACAATAAAGATCAAATGATGTTCCTGGTATTCATCGGACAACTCGGTTTCTTTACCGGCTGGGGACTTTTCGCCGAAAATAATTATTTCCTCAACGAAGATATACAAACGGGAAAATTCGATTTCATTCTCATCAAACCGGTACCCTCGCTCTTCTTTGTCACCTTCCGCTGGTTCCCGATCGTTTCAATGTTGCGCGACAGCGTCCCGGTAATATTGATCATTTATTTCTCAGTCAACTGGTCGGCACTGACATTCGTCGCAAGCAATATAGCATGGGGAATTTTTATTTTCATTTGCGGACAAATTCTTTGGCACGCCGTTCGTTTTCTTTTGGTGTTACCTGCATTTTGGTTCGGAAATGCAAAAGCAGTCAGCTCGATCGCCTACGCATTATCTGAAACACACAACATTCCGCTTGAGGGATACACTCAGAATCTAAGAATTCTTTTTACCACCGTTGTACCGATCATAATCCTTGCTGAAGTTTCAGGATCGGTCATGCTCGGAAAATCAAATGGACCGATCATGGCACTGTGGGCACTTCTGGTAACCATTGCTTTTATTTTTATTATTAACGTAGTGTGGAAATACGCGCTCCGCAACTACACGTCGGCTTCATCTTAATTTTTTTAAAAAACATATGACAAACATCATTGAGATAAAGAATTTTTCAAAAGAGTTCAAGATCCGCACGAACAAAAATGTGTTCACGGGTTTATTCGATCCGAAACACCGAATCGTGAAAGCGGTGGACAATATTTCCTTCTCCGTAAAAGAAGGAGAAAGTTTGGCATTCTTGGGACCGAACGGTTCGGGAAAAACAACGACGATCAAAGCGCTCACAGGACTTCTGTTCCCGACCGATGGTGAAATACGAGTTCTTGGTTACAATCCATTCGACCGCGACCGCGTTTTCTTAAAACAGATCGGACTTGTTATGGGAAACAAAGCGGGACTTTCGTGGGATCTCACTGCACGTCAAAGTTTCAATCTTCTTCAAAAAATTTACGAGATACCGAAAGTGGATTGTGAAAAAAGAATTGAAGAACTGACAACCCTTTTCAATTTAAAACATGTTCTCAATACCCCGCTCCGCAGCGTCTCTCTCGGCGAGCGTATGAAACTGGAACTCATCGGCGCCATTTTACACAGCCCAAAAATTCTCTTTCTCGATGAACCAACGATCGGTCTCGACATCATTTCAAAAAAGAACATTCGTATCTTCTTACGCGACATTCAAAAACATTTGGGCACAACACTCATTCTCACGAGCCATGATATGGACGATGTTGAAAAAGTTTGCGATCGTGTCGTTGTCATCAATCACGGTCAAAAAATTTACGATGATATGCTCGATTCGCTCACCAAAGATTATCGAAAGGAACGCATTATCACGTTCTATTTTGACACCGTTCCCGAAGGTCTTGCTTCGATCGGTCACTCCGAGGTCCAAGAAAAAGCCGCCGACTTCATCACGTATCGCACGTCCTCTGAACACATGCCGAAACTCATCGAAGAGATCACCACCGCCCATTCCGTGCTTGATATAGACATCAAACTCATCCCGCTCGAGGACATCATTGAAGATCTTTTCTCAAAAAAGATCACAGCTAAATAGCAAAACAAAAAAACCGTTACAAACGGTTCTTTTGTTTAACTTCAAAAAAATTTAAATAATAGCCAGTTTTATAATTTCATCCGCGTCCTTCCCATTATACAAAACTGCCCCAAGTCCGAAACTGATCGCACTCTCCGTATTTACATCACTATCATCGATCAACAATATTTCATCCTTCCGAATACCAGGACACAATTTCTCAGCCTCGATCATGGAAGCTTCCCAAAATGGAAGATCAGGTTTCGTCACTCCCAACAAAGAAGAGTTCACAATGATATGCGGGAGTTCCGTCAAACCGTATTTTTGCATTATCTTTATAAAATCGGCGGAGTTGTTCGTCGTGTAAATAATTTTGATCCCGCTTTTTTTAGCGTCCTCAAGGATATTGATGAGATCTTCGTTCCTTGTTTCGGAATTAAATAATTCCGCTTTATATTTCTGCCACACGTCTTTTTTTATATGATGTTCTTCAAGATATCGATCAACTTCCGCATCACTTTTTTCTCCCGAGTGAAGAAACCTAAAAGTATTGGTCGAATCATCTTTTGTCAGCCCATATGTTCTATCAAAATAAGCCCCGATCTCTTTGACCCGATTCAAAACCAACACCCCGCCAAAGTCCACAAAAAATACTTTATAATGCATAAAAAATATTAATCTTTTAAAACCGACCCCTCGATCAAAGCTTCCGGAAGCGCTTCCAAGATCGCTTCTTTAAAACTTTCTTCTCTACTGATCAATTCTTGCACATATTTCAAAGATCGTTCATCAAGTAATTTTTTCTCGTGATCCCGTATCACTTTGCCAAACCATCCTCCATTTTTTACCTGCTCAGAGACCTCTTTTGGCAATGGTCGTTTCTCGCTTTTTCCAAGAGTTACTTTTCCTTCTTGATCAACGATCGCCGCCACACACAATAAATTATATAAATCGTTCTCCCATACCAAACCGCCTTCAAGACCCATTGCAAGATCAAAGTCACCGCTCTCATAAGCGGCAATGGCATTTTTTGCCCGATTCACCGCGCCTTGTATCGTTGTTTCTTCATCAAGAGGCTGGTCCGCAACTCCCGATTCAACTCCCACAGAAACAACCTCCGCGCCCGAAACCGCCATTTGAACGATCTTCATTTTTTGCTCCGACGTACTTCCGAGAATGATCTTCATACATTTGTTACTAAAAGTGTATCATAAACAAACAATTTTGAATTGTGGAATTCTCTCTATATATCTATATAATAAAACCATGACAAACACCTACGAATACGAAGAACGCGCTTTTTTGACCGAGGAAGATTTCTTTCGAGTCAAAGAACTTTTGGAAAAACAATCGCTTACCCGCGCTTTAGATAATAAACTGTCATACTTTTTCGTGCTTCCGAAACAAAATCTGTCCATCGCGCAAAGTGAGAAAAAATGCGTGATCAAGTACAAACACGGAACGCCAGGTATTGGAAATGGTTTTTCAGAATTTGAAATTCCCGTTGATACCAAAGATTGCGAACAAACAATTGGAATGTTCAAACTTCTTCTTGGAATAGAACCGCACCTTTCTGAACAATTCAGAATAAATTATGTTTTAAAGAACAATATAGAAGTTGCTCTGAAATATACCGAGACGTGGGGCTTTCATCTTGAAATAGAAAAAACATATTCAGAAGACACTGATCTGCCTTTGGCGAAACAAGAAGTTGAAAAAATTGCAAATGAACTAAAAATTCATCTCATTACCGATCCTGAAATGAAAGCGTTCCGCGCAAATTTCGACGCCAGCGGCAAACCCAAAGGAGAATATTCCTCCGAGCAATTTCGCCAAAAATTTGGCAATCTTTTTTAATTATTGACAGAACAACCTATTTAACCTATAACTCAATAAGGTGTTCGAGTTTTGGAGTTCTTTGAATATCGACGAAGAACTCGTTTTTAAAATAATTTTTTATTATGGAAAACGAAAAATATTTTAACCGCACGATTTTTAGCATCGTTTGTGGTTTTATTCTTCTTGTTGGCATCACGGTAGTGTCAACTACTCATTGGGGCGAAAAATATAACACTCCGTTAGTGGTACTTATTTTGATTGGAATGACATTCTTTTCATTTGTTTGTGCCGCAATTTTTGCCGGAAAAATAAAATAGACAAAAGGAACCCTTGAGGTTCCTTTTTTGTTTTTTGACATTTTGTTGTTTCTATGCTATTACAAGATTGCTGTTATTATAAGTTCGTTGACAAAGTGGGTTTGTCTACCCCACTGTAAACAGCGTCTTTTCTGAGAGAACGGGCGCACTATTGTGAACATAAAACAAATAGTTGTTTTGTTTGTTCATGGTATGTGGGCAAACAAATGGTGTTGGAAACTTTTTAAAAAGTTTTTAGAAAGTAAAGGATACGTCGTCTGTCACGAAATCGTTCTTCCCTATCATCGTTCTCGTGTTTTAAATAAAAAACTCGGAACGACAGGAATAAAACATTATGTGCAAAGCTCAGAATATCAGATTTCTGCAATTCGAAAAAAATATGATCTGGAAAAAACAGATTTCTATATTGTGGGTCATTCAATGGGAGGGCTTATTGTACAAAAACTTTTGTGCAAACATCAGGATTGGTTTAAAAAGGCAGTGTTATTAACACCTGCCGCACCAGCTGGGATATTCTCCCTTTACCTGTCAGTACTCCGATCTTTTTTTAGAGTAATGATGCAGTGGGCATTTTGGAAAATACCGAATAAACTTTCCAAAAAAACCACGATCTACTCAATGCTCCACACGTTACCAAAAAAAAGTCAAGAGGAGATTGTTAAAAAGATGGGTTACGAATCTGGACAAGCTTGCGCTGAAATTGGTTTTTGGCCCATAGACCAATTACTACACGGCGTTCCCGCGACACAATTAGAAAATCCGGGAAAAGTTTTAATACCGATTCTTGTGGTTTCGGCAGAAAAAGATCGGATCACGCCGGCTCGAATAGGACAAAAAATCGCCGCCCTTTTCCAAAACGCTGAATATGTCTGCATTCCGAATGCCTGTCATTACAGCGTTATGGAAGATAAAGAGATTTTCCAAAAAGTTTTAAATTTTCTGGACTCAGATTAACCGCACACAAAAAAACTACTTCCCACAAAGGAAGTAGTTTTATTTTATCAAAAATTTTCTTCTAGAATTATTCGCTGATCTCCTTGTCTTTCTTCACATTCACTTCTTCCAGTTTCATGATCGCGGTATCAACCATTTTTTGAACTTCATCTTTCAATCGGAATTTATCGTCCTCAGTGAGTTCCCCTTCTTTACATTTTTCTTGAATATCGTTCAACACTCGTTCGCGTTCATGTCTGATCGAGACTTTTGCATGTTCGAGTTTTTCATTGGCAAGTTTTTTCAAAAGAACCCGTCGTTCTGATGTAAGCTCTGGGAATGAAATACGCAAACCCATATCATCGGTCGCAACCGAAACTCCAAGATCCGACGCGGTGATCGCTTTTTCAATTTCCTTTATGTGCTTTTTATCCCATGGAGAGATACGTAATGAACGAGGTCCTTCCGTTGTAATACTTGCAACATGCGCGATAAGTGTTCGCGCCCCATACGATTCGATCGCAACATTATCAAAAAGCGCCGGTGTCGCCCGCCCTGTGCGAATTCCTGTAAATTCTTTCACCAACCACTCATGAACCCCTTCCACTTCTTTTTTAAACTCAGAAAAATCGTACGCCATAAAATATGTTTTTATTTATTAAAATTAAATTGTTATACCAATGATGATACCAAAAAAATCTCAAAAAGAACAGTCTACCCACCCATTTCAAAACAACCCGATAGTAAGATTCGACACCGATGTTACTCATGTTTCTTCAAAGAAATGGAAATTCCGAGATCCTTTTCAACCCTTTCCAAAACTTTCTTTCCACCTTCACTGAACGGCCATGAAACAAAAAGTGTATCGCTCGTATGAGGAATTTCTCTGATCGCTTGTTCAAAAAGTCCCGCGGTGTATCTATTGCCGCGATGTTCGGGAACGGTGAATGCAATAAGAAGATACAATGCGTCATATACATCCCGAGGTTCCGTCACGTCGAGAAGTTCATGCTCAGTGATCTCGTCTTTTAAGAATCTTTCCGCGAGTTCCCGAGATGTCGGCATCGTAATGACCCAACTGATCGGCTCGCCGTCTTTGATGATCCCTTTGATCGCCGAGGGGTGCAAACGCAAAAGTTGATGAGAACATTCGAGTGTCGTATCGGCTTGCGTCGGATCATCTTTTGTATGAAAAAAATCTTCCTCCAACTCCGCCATTTTTATGAGTATGTTCTCATCCATACTATTTCTTCTCAACAAAATTCAACAACGACTCAACTGTATCTCCGACAAAAACATTTGGCTTTCCTTTAATACCGTCGAGTTCCACAAGGGCGTCCATATTCTTGCTTGAGCCGCGCAAATATGCGCACGGGATTTCATAATCAGCCACACCGGATATAAAATCGGTCATCGTTCCCGTTTTACCGGCAATGGCAATAATTGCATCCGATCCTTGAACCTGACGAAGATTCCTCGTCGGATAATCTTCTTCAACCATGATCTTTTCATCGGGCTCGAATACATATGCTTCCCCCACTTTTGCTCGTGCCGCTTCGGAAGGATAATATCCAATACTCTTCTTTCCACCCGCTTTTCGATATGCCACACCAACCGCACCATAAATTCCACTGCCCGGCGCAACAACGGGAATGTGTCCGCGTTCAAAAATAAGTCGTCCGAGCTCTTCGGTCTCTTTTGAAAAATGCTGAGCGATCTCGTCGTGCCACGAACCAAGAATAAGAATACGTAGTGGTTTCATAATGGTAGTTTGTTTAAATTAGTAATAACTAGACATCAAGAACAACTCCTAACGTCAGATTTTAAAAAGGTGTTTTGACACTCTTATAATATTCTCTGAGAGAACTGAACATCCCATCTTTTATCGTAAAAATCGCCACCTCGGTCATAGCAACAAACATATGACGTTTTATATCTTTAAAAGTTGCGTGCCATTCAGCAACGACCGTATTTCCATCAATCCAAACATTTTTCAAATCAAAGATGATATCGTCTTGTTCTCCAACAACTTTGTATTTCCAATATTCTTTGATGGCATCTCTTCCGATATTTTCTTTTTCTTTAGGATCATTATACGTGGCTTCCTCTGTAAAGATTGTACCAATAAGTTCCACGTCTTTGGTTTCCCAAGCCCTTCCATATATTTCTATTAATTTTGTTGCTTCTTCATGATTCATAATTATTTTAATTTATTACCCCCTCGGCACCGCAATGATAAAATGCTCCAGTATATTCTTCACCGACGGCGCAGTGTTGCGGAGGTAACGGCGGGCGTTTACGGTGTCCGCGATGACCTCTTTGTATTTTCCGAGCTCGGAACTTTTTTGTTTTTGAACATACATTTCTAGGGCGTTGATGAAATTCAAGCACTCGGTCTTGTTCTTTGATTCAATGATCGGCGCGAGAAGTTCGACTCTTTCTTGAACATTTCCATTAAAGAACGCCGCCGCCATTTTTTCGTCGGCGCAGGAAATTTCTTTGTCCTCATTTTTTACAATGACCATGCGCGATTTCA
>Ga0172379_10006633_pt1 | contig 15381 bp, 17 predicted proteins | sample GrowelOW334metaG_FD_119756 | JGI IMG/M metagenome (GOLD analysis project Ga0172379, IMG submission 119756) | Groundwater microbial communities from an aquifer near a municipal landfill in Southern Ontario, Canada - Groundwater well OW334 metaG | ecosystem: Environmental > Aquatic > Deep...
AAAATAAGCCCGTTTCCTAACGGGCTTATTTTTTTTCACATCTCAAAAACTATTTAATCTTATGTATCTTTTTTGTTTTAAAATATTTACAACATTACTTGAAATCCAATGAATAATTAAATCATTCTTGAAAAGATAGATTTTTTTAATTAAACTACTATTATTTTAAAAGACAAAAAGCATGTTTAAATACGATCTTAAATTTATTCGAAATTTTTCTATTATCGCACATATCGATCATGGAAAATCAACTATTGCAGACAGACTGCTGGAATTAACAGGGACAGTATCTAAAAGAGAAATGCAGGAACAATTTTTGGATGCAATGGATCTTGAAAGAGAAAAAGGAATTACGATCAAGGCCCATCCTGTAACAATGTACTATAATGCTAAAGACGGCAACACTTACCAGATAAACTTCATTGACACTCCCGGCCACGTGGATTTTTCATACGAAGTTTCACGATCTCTTGCGGCCTGTGAAGGCGCTTTACTTGTAATCGATGCTTCTCAGGGAGTACAGGCCCAAACTCTTGCAAACGTTTTATTAGCCATAGACAAAAATCTGGAAATTCTTCCAATTATCAATAAAATAGATCTTGCGGGTGCTAATGTTGAAGATGCCAAAAATCAAATCGAAGATGTCTTAGGATTGCCAACTCAGAATCTTGTTCTTGCTTCAGCTAAAAAAAATATTGGTATAGAAGAAATATTAGAAAGGATCATTACAGATATACCTCCTCCAAAAAAAGCAGAAGAAGATACTTTAAAAGCTCTGATATTCGATTCCCATTATGATTCATATCGGGGAGTAATGGCTTATGTGAGAGTAATATCCGGTGAAATAACTAAAAAAACTAATATTAAACTGATGGCCACCGATAAAAATTTTGAGGTCCTCGATGTAGGAATTTTCTCTCCTACCGAAAAACCTGTGGACTCCTTAAAAGCCGGCGAAGTCGGATATGTAGTAGCAAATATAAAAAACACCCGGGATATTAAGATCGGCGATACAATAACTTTAACAAAAAATCCCGCTAAAACCCCCTTAGATGGTTTTAAGCTTATTAATCCCGTTGTTTTTGCGGGGATTTATCCTGTAGACTCATCTGATTTTGAAAGTTTGAAAGACGCATTAACGAAATTACAGCTGAATGATTCAGCATTAAATGTGGAGCAGGAAAGTTCTCAGGCATTAGGATTCGGTTTTAGATGCGGTTTTTTAGGCCTTCTTCATCTTGAGATAGTATTTGAAAGATTAACAAGGGAATATGATCTAGACATTATTACAACATCTCCAAGCGTGGTTTATCAGGTTCATTTATCAAACGGAACCCAATTGTCAATTGATAATCCAGCATATTTTCCCGATCCTACGCTGATTGATTATATCGAAGAGCCATATGTAAAATGCCATTTGATGCTGCCAAACGAATTTCTTGGGAACATTATGAATTTAGGGATGGAAAAAAGAGGCGAGCTGATAAAAACAGAAACTTTAGATGCCAAAAGATTACTTTTAACTTTTATTTTCCCTATGAATGAAATATTAACAGACTTTAATGACAAACTGAAATCGATTACAAGAGGTTATGGATCTTTCGATTATGAATTTTTTGATTATAGAAAGTCAGATATCATCAAACTTGAAATAAAAGTAAATGAAGAGCCTGTTGATCCTTTCTCTGTTTTAGTACATAGGTCTAAAGCAGAAGGCAGAGGAAGAGCTTTATGCAATAGATTAAAAGATCTAATCCCAAGACAACTTTTTAAAGTACCTATTCAGGCTGCTATAGGCGGAAAAATTGTTGCAAGAGAGACCATTTCTGCCATGGGAAAAAATGTTACTGCTAAATGTTATGGCGGAGACATCACAAGAAAAAGAAAACTATGGGAAAAGCAGAAAAAGGGTAAGAAAAAAATGAAAGAACTGGGAATTGGCAAGGTAACAATTCCATCTTATGTTTTTACAGAAATTTTAAAGACGGAATAGCTTCTTAGCCTGCTAGTATCTCGTCTCTGATTTTGTTCATCTGTTCAATAGTTCTATAATTTTGAAATTTGAATTTTTTTTCATCTTTTATAATGACCAAATGATAAAGCATTTCAATTCTCTCGATCATCCTGTCTGCTCTTTCTTTGGCAATATCTTGATCTTCATTCTCGGCTATGTAGAATTTCTTAAGTTCATTAGCTAGTTCATGTCTTCTTTTATATACATCTTTAATCTTTTCTTTTCCGGACTGGGTAAACTTTCTTTGAGACCACTGAAAATATGTTGTTGCCCAGATATATTGTTTGTTCATCTCAAACTTCGATTTAGGATGCGTTGGAGAAAAAGCCATACCGCCATCGATTAAATTAATATTGAGAGCAGCTTTTGGGTTATTTTTACTTCTTTGAACCAGAAAATTTTCAGCATGTCTGTCTAAATTTCCTGAAACAATATCATCGATTATCAATTTGTCAAATAATTCATCTGAAAATTCAATTCCTTCCAAGTCAACTTTTTTTCTATAATTTTTATGAATCCCGAAAAATTCAGTAGCCAGCGAAGCATTTGGCACAAATAATTGAAAGGATCCTTTCTCCTTTTCTGTATTTTTTCTTTTATATTTATCAGGATTCAAAGAAACAACAGCTGTCGGCGGTACAATTCCGGTTCCCATCTTATCATCCATTTCAAAACTTGCGGCTTCAGCAATATGGCACTTTCCGGCCAGATGGATAAAAACAGAACCGCCATATCCTAACTTCTTAAGAATCTTGTTTCTTACCCGCATTAATAAAGAAGGGGCATGTAAAGAAAGCGAGTCAGCCGAACCCGGTTTGTAAACCCCTATAGTCTGATGATTGAGATCTCTAATAAAATATGTTCTGGACCAGCCGTTGCCGGATTCTATATTTCTTATCCCCAGATTCGTAGCCAGCATCGCTTCGAGTAATTGGTTTTTTAATCTTTCATATTTTGCAGCTGATAGTTTTCTCTCTTTAAAGAAAAATGGAATATATTTAACCAAGCCTTCTTTATCTTTTTGCTGCTTGTCGAGTTTTCTATAATCTTCGCAGGAACTCAAAGATCTTCTTAGAACAGTTAATATCCTGCTATTAATTTTCGAACGATCATAAATTTTTTCTGACATCGGTGCTAATGCATCAAAAAAAAGTCTGGTTACAAGAGAATCATCAACGCTCTCAAATCTGGAAACCAGATTATTGATAACCAATCTGATGTGATCCTGATTCACATGATAAAAATTCGATTCAAAAAATTTGCTAACTATAAAAACAATTTTCTGAATGAAAGACATTTTTTTCAGAATACCGTCTACACAAAAATACACATCCCCTCTTTGTCTATTTGAGAGAATTTTGATATTTTCCTGATCGATAACTGCAGATCTATTTATTACAACACTCATCTATACTTCTATAATTATTTATTTTTATAATACATTTATTATACTATTTATAAATATTAATTTCAATTTATTAGCTATATTTACAAGTTAGCAATATTATTAAAATTTAAATTATTAATATAATTATCCTTGAGTTGTAAAATCAGTTTTTGTAAGATTTATCTTTTGTCCTCGTAGCTCAGTGGATAGAGCGATCGCCTCCTAAGCGGTAGGTCGCGCGTTCAATTCGCGCCGAGGACATTAAATATATTATAATTTTTAAAATTAACTGATATTAAAAATTTTAATATTATTTTAAATATTTTTTTATTGAATTTTCATAAGATGATTAATATATATAATTTTTTAAAGTTAAATATTTAATTAAAAATTATTATATATGTTTTTTAATAAAATTATCGATACCCTCAGCTATACCTAAAGAGATTTTTTCCAGGTACGTTTTTTTTCTGATATTATCTCTTTCCTGAGAATTTGTTAAAAAACCGGCTTCTATTAAAATTGAAGGCATCTTGGTTTCTTTTACAACGACAAAATCCCCTTTTCTTATACCTCTGGAATTAGCACTCGTATTTTTGATTAAATCTGTTAAGACACAATTAGCTAAATTTTTTGAATGTTTTGTTTTGGATTTATTTTCATTTGAATCGTGAAAATATATTTCTATACCATTTGCTAATTTATTTGGGCATGAATTGAAATGAACACTAACAAAAATTTCCGCATTTAAATTATTCGCCCTGTCCACTCTTTTTTTAAGAGGAACGAAATAATCCTTATCTCTAGTTAAAAGGACTTTGTAACCATACTGTTCAAGATATTCTTTTGTAAATAAAACAGTGGTCATCGCAAGTCTTTTTTCTTCAAGATAGGGATATCTGATCTTCGCGCCTTTATCAAGTCCGCCGTGCCCTGCATCTAAAATGATTATCGGTTTTACCACCACATTATTTTGCGGCGCTACGGATATAGCTTCATCACAAAAAACATATGATATAAAAAAACATAGGATAAGAATTTTCTTTTTAATCATTGAAATCTCAAAAAAAAATTTGTTTATCTATTAATAGCTGAATCAGATTTACTTTCTTTAAAATGATATAGCATTATTTTAAAACTTAAAACTAAATTCATCAAAAAATTTTTGAAGTCCAAAAACAAAATCGCAAAACTTAAGAAATTTTATGCGAAAACCTCAAAAATTATATTTTTCTATTTGAGAAAAAAAATCTTGGGGATTTTAGATTTTAGATATATTTTTTCATAAAATTTTCAATACCTTCAGCAATTCCTAATGAAATTTTCTCTAAATAGATACCATTTCTGATATTATCCCTTTCCTGAGGATTTGTTAAAAAACCCGCTTCTATTAAAATAGAAGGCATTTTGGTTTCTTTTACAACAACAAACTGTCCCTTTCTAACCCCTCGTGACTCTGCCTTGGTATTTTTTATCACATTGCTTAAGACACAGTGGGCTAATTTTTTTGAATTTTTGGTTTTTGCCAGATTCTCTTTTGAGTTATGAAAATAGATTTCAACGCCTTTTGCAATCTTGTTAGGGCAGGAATTGAAATGAATGCTGACAAAAAGATCGGCCTTTAAATTATTTGCCCTGTCGACTCTTTTTTTAAGCGGTACAAAACTATCTTTATCTCTTGTCAGAATAACTTTGTATCCATGCTGTTCAAGATGTTTTTTAGCTAAAAGCGTTGTAGTAAGAGTTAGTTTTTTTTCTTCCAAGAACGGATCTTTGATCCTAGCGCCTTTATGAAGACCGCCATGTCCTGCATCTAAAACAATCACAGGCTTCAGTGATATTTTATTATGCTCAGCTGCATCAATATTAGAAGAAAAAAACAAAAAAGATAAAATACAAGAAATTAAAACCGCATAACGAATCATAAACACCTTACAATCTTAAACATATTTCTTTTGATATTTCTCTATCATCAAAATCGATAGTCGTGTTTTTAAAAATTTGATAAGTTTCATGTCCCTTTCCAGTTATTATAACTATATCATCATCCGTTGCAAGACTAATTGCTTTTTCTATCGCTTTTTTTCTATCTGCTTCAACTAAAAAATTAGCATTCTTAGAAAACCCTGATATTATTTCATCAATTATCTCTGAAGGATTTTCCGATCTGGGATTGTCGGATGTAACAATTGAGATATCGCTATATAATTCCGATGCTTTTGCCATTTTAGGTCTTTTAGATCTGTCTCTATCGCCGCCACAGCCGAAAACATTTATTATTCTTCCTTTTTTTACTTCCCTTAAGGTCTGCAATACATTTATTAATGCGTCATCGCTGTGTGCGAAATCAACATAAATATTTTTGTTTTTATTATTGGAAACCTTTTCAAGTCTTCCCGCTACCTGTTTGAAACTTTTTATGCTTTTAGATATTTCTTGCGGATCAATACCTAAGCAGATAGATGCGCTAAATGCTGCTAAAATATTATAAATATTAAATTTACCGACCAAATTAGTAACAACATCGATTTTCATATCCTGATATTTTAAAACAAAGCTCGATCCATCTAGAGAATATTTAATATTTGCAGCCATCAGTGTAGCATTCTGCTTTAAAGAATAAGTAATTACTTTTGCTTTTGTGTCTTTGATCATCGATGAATAGCTCTCGTCATCTGCATTAACAACTGCATAGGATTTCTTAGATAAGGAATCAAAAAGTTTCTTTTTAGAATTTTTGTAATTTTCAAAAGTCTTATGATAGTCCAAATGATCTAATGTAAGATTTGTAAAAATTGCAATATCAAAATCAATATTTTTTAATCTTTGCTGTTCAATGCCGTGAGAAGAAGCCTCCATGCATACGCTTGTGCATTTTGCATTAACCATTTCCTTTAAAAATTTTTGAATGGTAATGCAATCCGGAGTAGTTAATTTTGAAGAAATCTTATTTTCGCCTGCAATATATTCAACCGTCCCCATAAGACCGCATTTATTATTATTGCTATCCAGAATATGCTTGATTAAATATGATGTTGTAGTTTTTCCATTTGTTCCGGTAACCGCAATGCAGGATAAATCCTTAGAAGGATTTTCATAAAAATTATTAGCAATATCTAGTAAAGAATCATCGATGTCATCGCTTATAATTTGAGTAACATTTTTTAAAAAAGGATCATATATATCTGTCATTATAGCAACAGCGCCAGCAGCTACTGCATCATATGTAAAATTAGTTGCATCGAATTTCAGACCTTTTCTGGCTATGAACAAACTATTAGGTGAAACCGTTCTTGAATCTGAACATATTGCAGATACTTCGATATCTGAATTACCTTTAATTTCTTTATATTTTATGTTTTTTAGTACTTTTTTTAATTTCATTTTTTTAGTTCCAGGATTTATACAGATCCGATAATTTTTTAATTTCTTTTGACCAGTCGGCTTTTGCTGCATCCCTTCTAGTATCAGGATAAGGATAACCGAAAGGATCATCCGGCGCAACACCTAAATAATTAAGAGATCTAAGAGCAATCTCTTTAAAAACGGGAGCTGCGCAAACGCCGCCCTGATAAATTTTCCCAAGTCCGGGAACATATTTCTTTTCCGGCTCATCAATTACCACTATTAAAACAAACCTGGGCTTCTCAACCGGAGCAAATCCGATAAAAGAAGAAATATGAACATCCTTGTTATAATGTCCATCAGTAATTTTTTCTGCAGTTCCGGTTTTTCCGGCCTCAGTATATCCGGGAAGATCTGCTGCCGGCGCCGATCCGCCTGATTTTGTTGTATATTTCATAGCATGTTTGACAAGCCTGCAGACATCTTTGCTTAGCACTCTCTTTCTATTGGTCAATTCGAAATTCTTCGTATTATCAACAATAACCCTATCTTCCCCATCAATATTCTTTACAATCTTTTTTAATAATGTCGGCTTAACATCCAGGCCTTCATTTGCAATTATCGAATGTGCCCTTAACATCTGAACGCTGTTGATCAAAATATTATATCCCATAGCCAAAGAATAAGGAGTTGCTTTAGACCATTGCTGCAAACCGTTTTGATGTTTTTTATCACTTGCGGGAACAAAACCTTCAGATTCTCCGGGTAGCTCAATTTCTGTTTTACGGGAAAAACCGAAGACCTCGATGAGATTATCCCTATACCATTTCTCTCCAAGAGCATTAATCACCCTATCTACTAAAATTGCAAAATAGACGTTAGATGATTTCTGTATAGCATGATTCATATTTAGAAAATGATGCAGTCTTACATCTTTTATAGGCTTGTTTCTTCCGGGAAAATTTCCTTTTGAAGTTGCAATTTTATCTTCAGGATGAAAAATCGGATGTTTTTTTTGTTTAACCAGCTCTTCATTTGCTTTTAAACATAATGCAAGAGTAATCGGCTTCATGACGGATCCGGGCTCATAAGGATCAACAATAGCCTTAACTTTTGTAAACTCTTTTAACTTTTCATCATTGAAATATTTGCTGTATTGTCTAATATCAAAAGTAGGCACCTGGGCAAAAGCTAGAATTTCTCCGGTATAAGGGTCCATCATTATCGCCCATCCGCCTTTAGCATTTACCTTTGCAACACCTTTTTCAAGCTCTTCTTCAGCAATAGCCTGTAAACAATGGTTTATCGTTAAATAGACATCGCACCCGTTCTCGGATTCCTCTATGACTTCAGCGGTATCTAAAGGATGCCTTAAGGACCTTGTAAGAGTGCTTTTTCCTAATCTTCCCTGAAGATAATCATTAAAATATAGTTCAAGTCCGCCTGTCGGAATTGATTGAAAAGTAATAGGGTCTTTTTGCTCTTGTACCGTATGCATGACAGGGCCTAATAGTGCTCCGAAGGGATAGCTTCTTTTATAATCTATAACAAAAAAAATTGCATTTTTAACAATTTTTTGTTTTTTAGAAAAATCCTGCCACCATTTCATTATTTCATCTTTTTTTTCCTTATCGATCCAGGAAATTATTCTTCTGCTTCTGCTTTTTTTTAAAAATTCCCTGAAAATTTTTTCTTTATCTTCCAAGGGACAAGGGAAAAACTCGAATATTTTTTTTGCAACAGCGATTTTCTGCTTCATGTCTAAAGAATATGGATCGATATAAAGATGGAATTTTGGTACTTCAACAACAAAAGGGACATTGTTTTGATAATGATCTTTTTTAATTTCGGTATTTGAAAAGAACCTTCCTCTGAGAAAATACTGTTTTATATCAATTTGATGCTGGGAAGCTGCAATCCTGTCCCATTTATCGCCTTCAATTACCTGCAGACGATAGAATTGAATTACAATTAATCCAAATAAAAAAAATATAAAACATGCAATAAGAACTAAACGTTTTGTTTCCTGCGAATCAACTGAATTAGATTTCATGAGTTTAATTACTGAGTATAAACTTCTTTTCTGTTTCCTTCAAAAAGAGCTATTCCTTCAGGTATATTCAAAACATCTTCTACGAAAGGATGTTTAAGATGACTAAATTCTGGTTGTCTGATCAATTGCATCAAATAGGCAGGATTCTCAAAAACTTCGACTTCATACTGCATCTTTTTAATTTCCTCTTTCAGATTGTCAATTTCTTTTGCTACCTTAGGAATTTCAATTTTCAAAGATGTTACCTCATTTTGTTTTTCAATGTAAGAATAAAGACACATTGCAAAAGCGAAAAGACATATTAATATTTTAAAAGTACCTGATTTATTCATCTTTTCCTCTAATCCTTTTTGCTATTCTCATTTTTGCGCTTCTTGCTCTTCTGTTTTTTTCATAATAAGGCGGAGCTATTGGTTTTTTTGTTATGATTTCCAATCTGTCATCTTCCTTGAAGGTATTTTTTACAATTCTGTCTTCAAGGCTGTGAAATGAAATAACGACTATTCTGCCGTCTATACTCAATCTTCCGATCGCATCATTTAGACCTTCTTTCAAAATATTAAGCTCGTCATTAACACAAATCCTTAAAGCCTGAAAAATTTTTGTTGCAGGATGAATTTTTCTTCTTTTCCCTAAAACCGGCTCTAATACTTCTAAAAGTTCAAAAGTAGTATTTATTTTTTTTCTTTTTCTGTTATCCACAATCTGTTTTGCAGCTTTTTTCGATTTTGATTCTTCACCGTACAATCTAAAGATTTTTTCCAGCTCGCTCTCCGGCCATTCATTAATTATTATTCTTGCAGTCAGTTCTTCAGATTTGTTCATTCTCATATCCAAAGGTGCATCAAACCGAAAACTAAATCCCCTATCGCCGACATCAAACTGCATTGAGCTGACACCTAGATCAAAAAATATTCCATCACAGTATTTTATATTCATCTCATCTAGAATTTTATTGATATATCTGAAATTCGAATGGATCATCCTCACCTTGTTCATGTAAGGCTTTAGATTTTCATTTGCAATTTCCAAAGCTTCTTTATCCTGATCGCATCCGATAAAGATATCTATTTCAGGATGTTCTTCCAGGATTGCTTTTGCATGGCCTGCAGCGCCTAAAGTACCATCAAAAAAGGTTTCTATTTCCATCTCTTTGAAGGCTTCTAGAAACTCTTTTAAAAGTACTGGGAAATGTCTAATTTTCTGTAACTGTTCCATCTACTTCATTCAATAATGAAAAAGCATCTTCTGTCATTTTAGCCAAATCAAGCTCAGTGTCTTTTCCTAAAAGTAGATTAGATAAATTTTTATCGTAAGACTCTTTTGACCAAAGCTCGATTTTATTTAAAACACCAGCTATTACTATTTCTTTTTTAATATTTACAGCTTGTTTTAAATGGTTAGGCAAACTAACTCTTCCAACTTTATCACAGGTAGATTCATGTAAAGTTGAAAAAAATAAAGTGAAAAATTTCTGATACTGGCTTATATGCTGCTTCCCTTGAAATTTTTTTACAATTTTTTGAATCTCGCTTCTTTTATATATGCACAAACAGCCGCCTAATCCAAGTCCGATAAAAAATTCAAGCCTGCCTTCTTCAACAAGACCGAATCGCATCTGCTGAGGAAGCACAAATCTGTTTTTCTCATCTAATTTGCTATTTGATGATCCACTAAAAAAGAATTGATCCATAAATTTTCCCACCATCTACCACAAATACTAACAATTTATTTAAAAAGTTGTAAACAATTTCTGATTTTTTTCTTAAAACAGGATCTTTTTTCATCTAAAAATCTATACATATATATTTAAATATAAATAATTTAAAAAAATCTGAAAAACATTTTGTGGCATTAGGTGGGAAATTGTGGAAAGTTTGTTAAAAAACTTAGGAGTAAAATAACTTTATGAACATCAAACAATTAACGCAAAACACTAATTATAAAATACTTAAAACTAATGTCTGAAGTTGGAAGAAATATGATTTTTGTTGTCGACAACTTGGTTCATGGTAAAAAAAATTCAATTTTCAAAGCTTTTTACTAAAAACCTGTTATCTCTATCGCTAGATCAACCCAGTTTTCTTGATAAACAAAAATTAAAGTTATTGGCTGATAATTCAGACCATCAGAAGAAGGATTTAAGTTAGCAACAAAGTATAATTAATTAAAAATAAGAGATTTACAATCGATTAGGACAATTTGTAAATTCTATTTACAATTTGGCCAATTTAAGCCCACTACTTAAGAGGCGGCCTTTTTTAATCGTTTTTATCAGTTAAATTAAAAAAATAGAACTAATAGGAATGTTGGGTCAAATGTCTTTTTTTGGGAGAGATAAAAATGCGCATGAAATTGATTGTTTTATTGAATATCAAAACTTTCTTATCCCCATTGAAATAAAATCTGCTCAACCAATTAATGGAAATTTTTTCGAATGTTAAAATTATTGGGATAGCTTATCTAAAAATACTAGCGAAAATACTTTTGTAATTTATGCTGGCAATGAGAATCAAACCAGAAGTTCTGGCAATATTATATCCTGGAAAAATATGGGAAATTTTAACATCCTTTAGATGCATAAACAGTGCAATGAAAAAACAAAAATATGTTTGCAATAGGCTCAATAACTTAAATGGTACATTTAAGTTCTTTCAACTTCATGTCCCTTCCAAAAAGAATACAAGTCCTTTGATCTACTATAAGCATCTTGAATATCCTTCAAAAACAATCCAAATAAGGTATAAATGGCAACAGTGCTGCTAAACAAATCTATTGCATCAAGAAGAGTGCCTTCAAAAATTAAAACTGATGGTGAAATAGCAACCATTAGCATTGATAAATATAAAACAGAAAATCCTGATATTATATTCCATGCTATTTTACTTATTTCCTTCCAACTTTTAATATCTCCTTGATTTACTAACTGTTTTTCTGGAGATTGTGAGATTGGACTTAATGGGCTTACCGTAGACATAATTTCCTCTTTTTTATTTTTTTTGTTTTAATATAAAAATTCAATTATTTAAGCTTTTTCAACTTCATGACCTTTCCAAAAAGAATACAAGTCCTTTGATATATTTCCAGCATCTTGAAGATATTTAAGACCAAAGCTAAATGATACATAAATTAACACTGTAAGTGAAAAAAGGGATGCCACATAAATTATCGGTGTTCCAGTTAGCACGAATTTGGAATAATCAGAAACAAGTAACATCGAATTAATTAATGTGATGCTAGAAATGAAAATCTTCCAAATTAATTTACATGTCTCCTTCCAAGGATTAATTTCTTGGATTTTAACAGATTTATCTACTGCTAAAGAAATTGGTGATATACTCATAAAAACACTCCTATTTTAAGTTTGTTTTAAAAATATTTCTAAGATCATTTGCACGACTTATCGCTCCGGCTGCTATAGAAAAATATAATAAATAAGAGCCGATCGTTTCCCAACTAGGTAAATATTTTGAATATCCCTGATTCTTAGTTGTCGGCTCATTTTCTCGCTTAACCCTTACAGGAGGGATAGTGTTAAGATTATAAGCATTATGAATTGCTGGTTTAGTACACAATCTGGTGCAACAACAACCAATAGCTGTTATAGCTGCTATTGCAACAGCACTAATAAGACACACCGCCTCTCTTGTAACTGCAAAACCAGTTCCATTTGAAGAAACGTATGTGAATCCATATTGTTGAACACTTTCTTGCAAAAAATTTAATGCAACCGTTGCATTTGCCATATTTTTACTCCTTTTTCTTTTAAAATTATTTAAGCTTTTTCAACTTCATGTCCTTTCCAAAAAGAGCATAAGTTCTTTTCAGCTTCATAAAGGTTATCAATAAAAAAACTATAAGAAAAATAAATGTAGGTTGTAAGAAAAAATAGTTCCGGAAGATAAAGCATTGTATTTTCAAAAGTAAGGACAATAGATGGATTTGAAACCAAAAACATAGTGCTAATCAGGGCCATGCTTGCCCAAAAAATATTCCACACTAATTTACATATTTTCTTCCAAGGCTTTACATCTTGAGTTATTACATGATTCTCGTTTTGAGGATATGACTTTATGGATTGTATAGACATAATGAAACACCTCTTTATGATTTATTAGTTAAAATTTTTCTAACACCACCTATGATGGTTATCATAGTAGAAAGAATTAATAAAGGTTTTTGAATAGTTCCAAAACTAGGTATATATTTCCAGAAACCATGTTCTTTAGGAGGTTCTACGATAACTTGTTTAGTTGACATAGGAGGCACGGTATTAAGGTTATAATAATTTCCTGGTTTAGTACACAATCTAGTGCAGCAACAACCAATAGCTGTTATAGCTGCTATTGCAACAGAACTAATAAGACATACGGCCTCTCTTGTAACTGCAAAACCTGACCCTTCTACTGAAGAAAAATACATGAAACCGTATTTTTGAACACTTTCTTGTAAAAAATTTAATGCAACTGTTGCATTTGCCATATTTAAACTCCTTAACCAAAAAGTTGGAAGCATTAAAAACCAATCAATTATTTTTGTAAATATTTTCTGCTAATTCAATTAATTAAAATAATCTTTCTGGTTAATACATTTAATTATTTATAAAAATAATTTTTTATAGATCCCTTCGATTTTGTTCTCTACTTAAAATCTTTTTGAAAAACACATAAAAAAATTAAAAAACCTGGCGAAATAACTTTGTAAATAAAATTTTGATTTTTATTAAAGCATGTTCTTAAAAAAATTAAAAAACATGCTCTATAAAAATCTAATAGAATTAATCGACAATATAACCATCTAATAAATCTAAAGCATCTGCGCTTTCTCTTTCTAAATCTTTTCTTATTCTGCCCGCTTCTTCAGCTGAAATGCGATTTAAAATATTTTCATTTCCACGCGAATATCCAAATGCATAAGAAAAAATACCAACTACCGCTGCTGTAACTGTTGCTACAGTGGCAAATGACCATTTAGAACTTTGTGTTTTCTCTTCTTCTTTATCCACTGATGGAATTTTATTATTTACTACTTCAGAAATTCTTGCCCCTAATTCATCTTCCGCTCCAGGTATTTTAGCCTGATAAGCTGCAATTGATTTCATTAGCTCTGGTGTTGCGTTAACATTAATAGAAAAATTTGTAGCACTTGTTGACATAAGTAAAACTCCTTATTGTTTTATTTTAATTAAAAAAATATAAACTTTTTAAGTTCTTATATTATCTTGTTCGTATAACAAGACACTTTTATGCAAAAAAACTAATGCAACTAAAAAACTTATCTAATCAACTCTATGATCAAAAAAAATTTGTGAACATTAAAATCCAATCAATCATTTTTGTGAAGATTTCGTCAAAAAAAATAATATTTTATATATAATGAATCAATTGGCTTTTGTTGAAAACAAAAGTGTTTTTAGCTCACTTATGCTTACAAAAGCATTAGAAGCCGGAAGGGTAATTTCAGGTACTGGCTTTGTTCCTTTGGTATTATTCAAGGATAGAGAAGATCTATCTTCTATTATTATTGCTACAGACATTTTAATCTCGCATATGTTAAAAAAAATTTTAACAAATTATTGTGAATATAATAATTATTTTAAAGATTAAAAAAAGATCATGGCTTTGTCTTGTGATAACAGAAAGAAACCTGCAACGAAATCTTAATAATAATCTGTTATTTAATAAGTTATTTTCTTCTAAAAAATTAGCACAAAATTTCTTGCAATTAAATGTCCTAAAAATTACATACGGGTTATAAGGAAGAGAGAAATATATGGAAGATAAGTTAATTTCCGCAGTAGATAAATATTATAAAAAAAAGATCGAGCAGTCGCCACAAAAATTTCAAATAGGTCTTGAACTAGAATTTCCAATCGTCAGATTTGGCGGAAATATTATTGATCTAGAAGTTATCAAAAAGCTTTCTTTTTTTATCACTGAAGATTTGGGATTCAGCAAGATTACTCTTTATAGCGACAAGATACCGGTAAAAATGGAAAATCCTCTTAATGGGGATATTATGTCCTTTGAATACTGCTTTTCCACTTTGGAATTTTCTTTATCTCCTGTTTTAAATCTAGAAGAGATCGTTAGAAGATTCTGGGTTTATTATGAAAAAATAATGAGTTTTTTAACTAAAAGAGAACACCAATTAATTAGTCAGGGAACAAATCCATATAAATGGGCTAAAGATGTCCCCATTCTTCAAACTGATTATCATAAGGTGGTTGATATTTTCCATAAAAGATGTAGATGCAAAGGTATTTATAATATTGATCACTGGGCCTCAATTATTTCTTCAGCTCATACCCATGTTCACCTTAAAGTGGAAAATTTTATAGAAGCGTTAAATATTTTGAATAAGTCTGAATGGATTAAAGGTCTTTTATTTTCCAATTCCAGCTTCTGGGATGGAGAGATAGATCCTTTTTTAAATATGTGTTCGCGTGATTATTTTTGGCAGAACAACTGTTTTGTTTCCAATCAGTCCGATCACCCTGTTGTAGATTTGTATTTCAGTGATTTGCGGGAATATTACAAATTCTTATTAGACAAGATGCAAATTTTTTATGTTATCCGCAAT
>Ga0172379_10006634_pt1 | contig 15381 bp, 12 predicted proteins | sample GrowelOW334metaG_FD_119756 | JGI IMG/M metagenome (GOLD analysis project Ga0172379, IMG submission 119756) | Groundwater microbial communities from an aquifer near a municipal landfill in Southern Ontario, Canada - Groundwater well OW334 metaG | ecosystem: Environmental > Aquatic > Deep...
ATATTATGCTAATTGTATTTTACATTATAAACAAACGAGGCAGATATGAAACACAATAAAGAGAACGCCCTTCTCCCTAAAACGGCATCGATCCTCGAAACGTTTGGCGAGAACATCAGGCTGGCGCGTCTCCGCCGTAACGTGTCGTCTTCGCTTCAGGCGGAACGTGCAGGCATAAGCCGTCCTACGCTGTCCATGCTCGAGAAAGGTGCGCCTTCTGTATCCTTGGGAAGCTATGTACAGGCATTGGTAGCCCTGGGGCTGGAAAAAGACCTCCTTAAAGTTGCCGCCGATGATGAACTGGGGCGCAAGCTCCAGGATTTGAAACTGCAGATACACAGACGTGCGCCTAAAAAAAAGATGGGAAATGAACAATAACTCAAAGTCGATTTACGTCTATGCCGACTGGCCAGAGAAAGACAGCCCTGTAAAAATGGGCTGTCTGAATGTCAACATAGTCCGGGGCAGGGAAATATTTTCCTTTGAGTTCACCTCTGCATGGCTCAGGTCGGAATCCGCCAGGGTGCTGGATCCGGATTTACAGTTTTATTCAGGAAGGCAATATGCCGATCCTGAAAAAAACAATTTCGGTATTTTTCTGGATTCATCGCCGGATCGATGGGGACGCCAGCTTATTCGGCGACGCGAGGCGATTTGCGCACGCCGCGAACACCGGACGACCCGACCGCTGCTCGAGTCGGACTATCTGCTCGGCGTACATGATGCCACCAGGATGGGAGCACTCCGCTTCAAGCTGGATGAATCCAGCAACTTTGTCAGCTGTGATTCGGAGCTTCCGGCTCCGCCATGGGCATCCCTGTGTGAACTGGAGTCGGCCTGCCGTCATTACGAGGATGAATCAAGCACCGACGACGAACATGACAAATGGCTTGCAATGCTCCTGGCGCCAGGTTCGTCGCTTGGCGGAGCCCGCCCAAAGGCGAATGTGCTGGACAATGACAACAACCTATGGATTGCCAAATTCCCAAGCCGGGGGGATAGTGTCGATATGGGAGCCTGGGAAATGGTCGCCCACAAACTGGCCGTCGGCGCAGGTCTGAAGGTTCCGGAATGCCGGATGGAAAAATTCTCCAGGCACGGTGGCACATTCCTTAGCAGGCGTTTCGACCGGAAGTCCGGCAGACGCATACATTTTGCCTCGGCAATGACCCTGCTTGGACGCATGGACGGTGAAAACCATGAAACCGGATGCAGCTACCTTGAACTGGCGCAATTCATCATCCAACACGGCTCAAGCCCCGCCAAGGATCTGGAGGAATTATGGAAACGCATAGTCTTCAACATAGCCGTCTCAAACACCGATGACCACCTGCGCAACCATGGTTTTCTGCTGACGCGGCAGGGATGGATCCTTTCTCCGGTCTACGACATCAACCCGAATCCCCTTGGAGGAGGGCTTGCGCTGAACATATCTTCGGACGACAATTCCCTCGACTTCGAGCTGGCCTTGTCTGTCGCACCAAAATTCCGTCTGGATATGCCGAAGGCCAGGAATGTTCTAAATGAGATCAGGAAGGCGGTCGGGAGCTGGAACAGGACTGCGCTTGATTTTAAAATTCCTCGACGCGAAATTGAAAGCATGGCGACAGCTTTTCAGAGCCATCCCGCAGGATGACGGATGATTGGGTTTGCGTTCAAGATAACACAAAGGCCATGGCGATGGTAAGAGTTCAGTGAAGTAGCCGGCATCAAAAGGGCTGGCTACATACTTCACTGAACTCTGAGCTGTTTAAGGAGAGTCAGGAAAAAATCCTCATTCCAGAGTTGCAGTTCGGCAGGATCTGAAATGAAAGGTTCAACGTCCTTTTCGGCCAATTTAAAATCTGTTGCCGAAAACTTTTCCCGGAGTTTTTTCACAAGTTCTTCAATGCCGAAACGCGTATTCGCATCCAAATGCCCCGAATCAACCATTCTCAGGCGCAAGTGTTCGATATTGCATGGGATACCCTGTCCGATAAACCAGATAAAATCATAGAAATCACGGCCTTTTACCCTGTTCTTCCAACTGCGGCACAGGAGAGCATGGAGTTTGCCGGCAAACAGGCAGGACGGGCTGAAAAGACGAACATGAAAAGGGATGGGTGTGAGCAGTGTCTTCACCTCGTAATCTGCGCCTCCGGGAGGCGTGGTGTCGACTTCAAATTTGATTTTAAGTGTTTTATGTCGATAAACCCGGTCAAGCACGGATTCAGGCACCTGCATTTGGAACAAAGTCTCGGCCGTATTTGCCTTGATGAACGCAGAATCAATGTCCGTATCCTTTTTTTTGCGCTTTTTAACTTCGACAGTGAAGCCAAAGCCTTTCAGTTCTGTTTCAACAAACTCCACGTAGTTCCCAAGGTCAAAAGACCTGTTTACGTGCAGAAGGGAAAAATCCAGGTCTTCGGAAAAACGTCTGGAGCCGTGAAATATCCGCAAAGCGCTTCCTCCATAAAATGCGGCATGTTCAAAGAACTTGCCGCGCCAGAGTCCCAGCAGGGACAGGTGCTGAATGATCTCTTTCATGGCATTTTCATACTCGTGTTCATTCCTGCATCCGTATTTTCCAAGCATATTCAACAAGGCTGTATCCATATCAAATCCTTCCATTGTTTCGCATGTCCCGATGACACCCAAGATACCATTTGACAAACGATTGAACTGAATTGCTGCGATAACTGTCGGCAATCACACGCAAACTGCCCGAGTCCAGCTTCAGTCCGTCAACATCAACCCTAAGGTCTTCGCGGAGGAACTGGGAGACATCGCGTACCGACAATTTCTTTACCGTGCCCGTCCGGTCGCATAATGCCTTTTCCGGAGTTGCCATGAAGAAGTTTCCTGATTTTCCGGCAATCAAGTCAACCCCCTTCGAGAAAGCCGAACTTTCCAGATGCCTGTAGGTAAAACGCCCGGCTGGAGTGAAATACTCCTTGTTACGCTTATTCGTGATGCAGGTAATGCCGCTAACCCGTTCAGGGATGATTCCCCAGTATGAGAGGGCGGACTCCAGGGAAACATATGACGGTCCGTATATCAGGCAGGCAAGCACAAAGGAGTCTGTGTTTTCCAGGGAGCGGACATACAGTCCTTTCTTTACACGCACCAGTTCCCTGTTTTTAAGCATCAGATTGATTTTGTTCCGCGGTGATGCGTAATTCCTTAAAAGCTGCATCAGGAACTGATAATCAAAAGGAAACAAGTTGGGCAACTCTATCTTCTTCATAATCCCTCATCTCGTTCAATTGACCGCAATGTTTATTATTTCCAAACATACTGGTTGAATTGCCAAGTGCAAGGCAGGATAGGCCAAATCATGCGAGCCAATTGCAAAACTCATCCGCCACGGCGGACGGGAATCCAGAAGTCAGAATACAGAATTCAGAATGGCATTTGAACTCAAATCCAAATTTATTCTCCTTTGAAACTTGCCTCAGAAGTATGTTGGGCTTTAGCCCGACAATATGGCGGTCTAAAAGTCGAAGATCCCGGGTCGCCCCAGATCTCGGGAAGCCGCCTTACTTAATTGGCAAAAGTTTCTTATTGATAAAACTGCGGCCACCGCAGTAGGCCGCTGAATTCTGAATCCTCCTGACTTCTGACTACTTTTGAAATTGGCTCGGCTGCATCGGACATTGTGAATAATCACAAGAAGACTTGTTTTTTTTATAAGAGATAATATATTATCCTGTAAATGCAATAAATAGACATAAGAGATAATATATGAGCGATAAGATAAATATTTACATGCCTGCTGAAATAAGCCGGATACTTGCATCAAAGGCGAGGGGCATGAGGCTCCAATATCGGATGAAACAGGCGACATTGTCGGAAAAGTCCGGGGTTCCGGCGATAAGCATAAGGCGCTTCGAATCTACCGGAAATATATCGCTGTCGAGCCTCTTGAAAATTGCAGGCGCCTTGGACTGCCTTGATGGTTTCCTCGGGCTTTTCCCTCCGCATGAAGCCGGGACAATGGCTGAACTGGAAAAACTTGAAGGGAAAAAGTCCCGCGTGAGGGGGACCGTATGAGGAAATTGAAGGTATATCTCAGGGAAAATCCTTCAGCTCCGGTTCTGGTGGGTATCTTGGCGGAGACGTCGGAGAAACGCTGTTTTTTTGAATACGATTCCACTTTTCTCGAAAAGGGAATCAACATTTCGCCTTTCAAGCTGCGGCTTGCCGGCGGGCTTCAGGAAAACCATGACAGCTTCCCTCCGCAGATACATGGGGTTTTCAATGACTCCATTCCTGACGGCTGGGGGCTGCTCCTGATGGATCGTTTTTTCCGTGTCCATGGCCGGAATATCCGGGATATCACCGCCATCGACAGGCTCTCATACATCGGAGAAAATGGAATGGGGGCGTTGGCATACGAACCTGCGGAGGACACCGGGCGATCCAAGGATCCCCCCCTGAACCTGTACAGGCTTGCGAAGAACTCCATGGAGATACTCCAGGGCAGGACGGAGGAGGTTCTTCCGGAGATGGCGAAAGCCGGCGGTTCGCCAGGCGGAGCCAGGCCGAAAATCCTTGTCGGCTTCAATGGGAGGGAATTGATTTCCGGAGAGGGGAGCCTCCCTGGAGGATTCGATCCCTGGCTGATCAAGTTCAAGGCTGAAAATGATTTCCAGGATGCCGGGAAGATTGAATACGTCTATTCCGTGATGGCGGAAAAGGCGGGACTTGATGTTCCGGAACACCGCCTGTTCAACGACAGCAGGGGGAATTCGTATTTTGGAACAAGGAGATTTGATCGCGAGGACAACAGGAGAATCCATGTCCACACGCTGGGCAATATGATCCATGCCGATTTCAGACTGCCTTCCCTTGACTATGAAATACTCCTGAAAGTCTGCTACAGGCTGACTGGAAACATGGCCGATGTGAAAAAGTGTTTCCGTCTGATGGTCTTCAATGTCCTGTCATACAACCGCGATGATCATGGCAGGAATTTTGCGTTCAAGATGGATTTAAACGGCAGATGGTCTTTTGCGCCGCCATATGATCTGATGTTCTCGTATGGGCCCGGCGGAGAACATTCGACCAGCGTTGCAGGCGAGGGGAGGTGTCCGGGCGCGAGGGATTTCAAGAGGCTTGCAGAGCTTGCGGGTATCGCAGGGATGGAAAGCGAAGGCATCATCGGAGAGGTTCGTGAATCTGTCCGGCAATGGACAAGTCTGGCCAGAGCCGCACGCGTATCAGGGGAAACCATAAGGCTGGTGGCCGACTGTCAAACGAAAATAGAGTAATTTCATTGCCGTCCCATGGATGATTGGATTAATGGATGGCTTGATGGTTGCAAATCAAGAAGATATGTACAAATAAATACATTGAAAAAATCCAAAATGCCTTTTTTGGAATTCTTCTCCTAATCCTTCCTCTTTGGTTTTTCTTGAATTTAAACCCAATCATCCATCTTGCCGCGCCGTAGCCTCTTGGCAAAGGCGGGTCATTCAACAATCCATCCATCCGTCATCCTGCGGGATGACTGTGATTTTAGTACGGATTAAGTAAACGACATAGTTTGCTGGATACGTACCATAATTGTTTTTCTTGAAAATGCCGTTTATGTAACTAAATTACCAGATTGATAAATGTTTTACAGGATTCCGCCAATATGGACAAGGCAAAGCTGAGAATAACTGGATACGGCAAGCTCCTGGAGCTCTACAATCTTGATGCGCTGCCGCATTACTGCGTCTCATATGTCGCCATGAAAGGCGAACGCAGAACTATGGTGGAGCCATTTCTGACAACTGAAATCTATCCTTCGAGGTATGATCCGGGAGATTCAGCCGGGGCGATTCTTGAGTTCGCATTGAAATACGAGGGTGTCAACCTTGAAATTCTATGTCTGTTGTTCCAGAAGATGGATGAGAAGGAAATATGCAGACATATACTTGCCAGTCCATTGGGGATATATGCAAGGAAAATCTGGTTCCTGTATGAATTCCTCACCGGGCGGAAAACCGTCATCCCGGATCTTACGCAGGGAAACTATGAGGATCTTCTGGACAGCTCATCATACTACACCCCCGCACCTGTCCGGAGCAGACGGCACAGGATAAACAACAATCTTCCAGGAGATCGCCGCTTCTGTCCTGTTGTCAGGAAAACCGGTCCCCTGCAAAAATATTCATCCTTCCTCTTCGACAGGCAATGCGGCGACATGCTTGAAAAATATCCTCCGGAACTTTTAAACAGGACAGTTGCATATCTGTACACCAAGGAGACCAGGTCCTCATTTGAAATAGAAAATGCCGTGCCCGAGAAGCGGCGTTCAGCCCGGTTTATCGCACTTCTGCGCAGGGCGGGAAAGGAAAAACTCCTGAACAAGGAGGCTCTTGTGAAACTCCAGAAGGCCATAGTCGATGAGCGGTTCGCCCTGGACGACTATCGGGACTTCCAGAATTATGTCGGTGAAAGCATAGGGCTTGAAAAGGAGATAATCCACTATGTGCCTCCGCGCCAGGACGATCTGCCCGGAATGATGGACGGCATGATATCCTGCGCGGAGAGGATGCTGGAATCAAAAATGCATCCTGTAATAACAGCCGCAGTGGTTTCCTTCGGATTTGTCCTCCTTCATCCTTTCGAGGACGGCAACGGACGCCTTCACCGGTTCCTGATCCACCATATTCTTTCAAAGACCGGCTTCACCCCGGAAAATCTCATATTCCCGGTTTCCGCGACAATGCTGAAGCAGATCGGCAGATATGACGAAGCCCTGGAATCCTTTTCCAAGCCGCTCATGGAGCATGTTGACTACCATCTCAATTCCAAAGGCGAGATGCAGGTTCTGAACCAGACCGACGTCCATTACAGATATATGGACATGACGTTTTTTGCGGAAAGACTTTTTGAGTTTGTAAGGGACACCATTGAAAAGGAACTCAAGGGGGAGCTTGATTTCATCATGTGGTATGACGAACTGCGCAAATCGCTGCGTGAAATTGTGGACATGCCTGACCGGAGGGTTGACCTGTTCATAAAGCTATGTATTCAGAACAAAGGGGGAATCTCCGGTGGGAAAAGAAAGATAATGGACAAGCTGACTGACAGTGAAATATCCCTTATGGAAAAAACCGTGCAGAAGCGTATGAAGGAAGGGAAAGTTGATTTCTCCCTGCTGCGGAAATGAGATTTTTCTTGAGACATGTGCAACACAGGCGAATAAATCCATTAATCCAGTCATCCATGGGACGGCGGCGAATAATCACGGAAAAGCAGGAAACGCTAAGAATAAAGCTGATTACGCGTAGTCAGATACAGCGTAATAAGGTATGATAAGCATTGGCTTGAAAAAAGAGTTGGGATGGATATATGACCAGATAATCCGGAAAGGCGTATCGCATGGGAAATAAAGCAGACTACGAGAAATGGCTGTGGATTGAGTTGATCGGTTTTGAGATTGAAACGGCTGATTTAGGAGTCGGGGCCTATCTTGAACGGCTGGGATTCACTCCGTCAGGGCTGTCGCTGCTGATCACATCACCCAACTTTATCCATCTCCATGACAGCAATTGGGCGGATCGGGTATTCCCTCCCGAATATTGTTCCTACGGTGCGCATAATACAAACGGAGAAAGACACCGCCAGGTCTGGACTGGGGCAAAGCTGAAACAGCTGGTTGATGAATTGCATAGGCACGGCATCGGGGTTTGTTTTGCGGTTTTTGACTTTTGCAATGAAAAGGAATGGCTGGGACAGCATCAGGAGATGTACTATATTGACAACAAGGGCGAAAAATTAAATTCTATCTGCGCCTGGAAGCGACTTCGCGACGGTTCTTTTTATGAGGATTTTTTTGTGGAAAAACTCTCAGAGGTCATGCGCGATTACGGCTTCGACGGATTTCATGCGGCAGACGGTTTCGCCCATCCCCGCCGTCCGATACATGTAGGCGATTTCTCCAATGACATGATCGAACAGTTCATGGATTTTTCCAAAATTCAAATTTCTCCGGAAATTTTTGATGCCGGAAGAAATTCAAAAGTCCAGACTTGCCGCATCGCAAAATGGATTTTGCATCATCGTTCATCCGAATGGCGTAAGTTTTACACCCACAGAATTACGGGTTTCTGGGCCAAGGTCGTACGGCAGTTGAAAGCCATGGGCAAATGGATGATTTACAATTCCGCCTGGACCCGGGATCCGTTTGAAGCGATTTACCGTTACGGCGTTGACTACCGTGCGCTGTACGAGGTCGGAGTTACAAAATACATTGTGGAACTGGCCGGTCCGGTTCTGGAATTGGAAAATTGGGGTGCGCAGGAACCCCGGACTCTCTACAGCAGGATGGCTTCCACCCTGCTTTTCAGGGCTTACGTGCCGGAAGCCAAGCTGGTCTTCTTGAATGGAATCCGTGACTTCAATGAGCAATATCTGCTGTTACAACATGCCCCGGCGCTTTTCGAAGCTGAAGTTATTTCCCAGTATAACTTATTCTACTCCATGGAAACCAATAAGCCGAAACGCTGTCAGGATGGAGTTCTGGCCTGTCTCGCCGATGGTCTCACCAAGGAGGAATGGAAGAAAATCAACAGCGCCTGGGATCGCAGCAGTGAATTTCAGCCGGAAATTGTTGGCGGAGCCGTACTTCTTTATTCGGGTAAACACCTCTACAAACAGCTTGAATGCTACATGAAACATCGTAGCTGGTACGACTATCGCCTGCTTACCCATTTATTGAGCAAGGGGGCTCCCATACACACGATTGCCGATGTCGGAAGCATCAACGACCTCGAACAGCCGCTGGTAATCCTTAATCCGGAATTATGGGATGAAGATGAGTTGAAACAAGTGGCGGCATATCGGAAAGCGCCGGTTATATGTATCGGATACGAGACAAAGAAACTGCCTTTCAACTTTGATCTGACAATAAAAGAGAATCAAAATGATGAAAATCCGATGTACTGCGGAATTTTTAACTCCCAAAACAGAGATATGTCTGATGAAACACAGATTAAACGCAAAAAGAAAGCTACGGTAAAACCTCCGGCAAACATTGAAGATCCTGCTTCCTGGCTGGACGACCTATACGTTCCTGACATCTCAAAAGAATTTCTTCTGTGTTGCGCTGAATTGATAGCCAAATGTTCGCGCACCCCTGAAATTCAGTGCGTTCCCGCGGAAACCAAAATGGAAATATTGAAAAAAGATGATGTTTACCGTCTTATAATTTGGAACGATCATAAGCATTATGACCATGTCACAATAAAAACGGATTCCCCGGTGAAAAAAGTCGAATATGTTTCCGGATTCACCTGCTGCGAAATTCATCTGAAAGACAATACGTTCCGGCTTAAGCTTCCCCCGTCGGGAATGACCATTGCGGAATTGAGGTTTTAAGATGGGATTTCTATCAGGGAAACATGTCCGCGATTACCGGATATTGCGCATAATCCTGAAAAAGAAGAAACCATTAATATAATGGTATCAACGGACATAAAGACAATACGAAGACAAATCCGATTTTTCAGAGGTTTCCTTGATTATGGCCTTTATCGGTACTAATTTCCGGGCAATAGGGTTGAGTGCAAAACTGCAGGAAAGAAAGGTTTGCGTGGAGAAACGATTGAAAAATATATTGCAAAGCCTTGACGGCCCGCTGGGAATGAGGTGGAAGATGGTCGTAATATTGTTCCTCATCGGCCTTTGCATGCACTCAGTTGTTTTTTCCAGGGCGCACCGCGAGGGTGACGAGCTTATTTACAGGACACTGGTCGAACAGTTGGACAATGGCAATGGATATACCCTGCAGGGAAGCCCCTTGCTGGAAAAAGGGCTGATTGACAGAACTCAATACGACCATCCCCTGTTTTTTCATCCGCCGGGCGGGATTGCCTTGTATTGGGTGTTTTATCGGATATTCGGGGATTGGGGCTTTTCCCTTGTCCAGCTGTTTTCTTACGCACTGTTCTTCTGGAGCATGCTGTTTCTGGCAAAGTCCCTGAATCTGACTTCGTCAAACATTGCCCTCGCACTAGTGGCAAGCCTTTCCGCGTTCAGTCCCGTCATGTCGCACGTCACTACGAAGCTCTGGCTTGACGGCCCGTTATTGGCTTTCACCACATTGTCTGTCGCCATATATGTCTGGGCCGTTGCCCATAATAAAACCCGCTGGGTTTTTATCGCCGGTCTGTTTTTAGGCTATGCCAGCCTTATTAAAATAACCGCGTTCCTTGTCGTTCCCGGACTGATTCTCATGAGCTGGTTTTTATTAACCCCCCCCAGGGAAAAAACATTTCTTCGCTTTGGACTGCTGTTTCTTGCAACTGCATTTATTGTTCAAGTTCCCTGGGAACTCTGGCAGTGGCTCAAGGCCGGATCTCCATTCCCCTCATGGGCGGGCAGACCTTCCGGAAGCCTTGTCGAAAGCAACAAGTATGTATATTATTTGACGGTGATCCGGTCCCCATGGATATATTTAAAATTGACATCTGTAACCCTCTGGACCAGCATCCCGACCCTTTTCCTGTTTGCACTCCTGTGGCGCAATAAATCTCTTAGATGGCTGAGACTGTCTCTCCTGATATGGGTACTGACAGTTTTAGCTTTCCACATAACTCTTGGTTTTATAGGATATTCAAAGGTATTGCGCTACGCGATCCTTATGACTCCCGCTCTCATCATCTTGTTTTCATCATTGCTGGATGAAGCCGTTTACAGATTTGGAAATGAGGAGAATTCCCCAATTGCCGGGACGTTTACCGTAATCATAGGCATTTCCCTGCTGGCATTTGCAATGGAAATCCTCACAGGCATTCAGGTGTCGCTTTTTTCCCATAAGGATATAATCTTCCCCATGATAGGCGGGGCTTGGATGATGCAGTGATGCCGGAACTCCGGATGCAGACGAGACAGATGGCGGAGGGATGGGTAGCAGATTGATTTTGATATCCTTATGCTTCTTGACTGAAACACCGCTCCATTCCTGGTGAATGATGTTTGTAAGAACAGCATATTCGTCTTCTTTGGTTACTTCGTGGTCTTTCCAGTAATCGGTGAGTTTATTGCGGGTTTCCTGCCCCATCATCCGCTAAGGTTCTGCTTTCGGCGATGGAATGGACTGAATGATGCGAAACATGCTTTCTGTGAATTATGGCAGGTCCGGTTCAACGGTGTAAATCCTCTCCAACTCCGGGCCGAGATACCTTAACTTCACATGATTGTCGTGATCCAGTTTATCAATAAGCCTTGGTCTGCGGGCGGAAACAAAGATGATTTTTGAATCGAACGTGTTGACGACTTCATCGGCGGCATAAAGCATTTTGCCGTCAGATATCTTTTTCCATATCCTGTATTTCTGCGGGGAATGCATATACATGAAATACGGTTCAAGAAAGACGAGATACCGCTGTTCCGGTGCGCCATAGAAAAGCATGGGAGTGTCATCCCAGTCGGCTGTGAAAATAATTTCTCCGGGGCCGGTATTTCTTTTTATCCACTCGGCGGCGCCTGCATATTTAGGCTGATCAAGATAAAGAACTTCCCTGAGTTTCAGTACGGTAATCAAAGCTATTGCGGCAAATAAAAGAACAAAAATTGTCTTCTTTACCCTGCTGTTCAGGGGGTTCCCGCCCCTGCCCCAGTACGCAAGGATGAACACTGCGGAAAGAGGAGCGAAATATTCAATGAATCTCTGACAGAGTACAGTTAGGATGAAATATACGGAGGTCAGGACAAGAAGAGAAAAGGTTACCCAGTCCATTGAGGAAATCTTCTTCTTTGTCGCCGCATCGTAAATTGTGTATCCAGTCAGAATGGCAACAGGAATAAATCCCTGCATAATCCTGTTCAGTGTCATCGGATACAGCTCAAATCCCTGGTTTATGACATCATTTCCGAAACCGAACAGCCTTATTTTGAGAACCATTATGTTCTGAACAAAAAGCCCCCTTATGTTTGCCGGGAAATACGGGTTCAATATCAGTCCGGCAATCAGACCGGACAAAACCCAGAATGACATGAAATCAGTTATTTTGAAAGAGTCCTTCTCCTTCCATCTTCTTGCAATATCAAAAACAAGGACAACTGGAAGGAGCTGCCAGCTCCCAGTATGGCTTATTGCGTACAGGCAGGCAACCGTCATTAATCCAATGCGGTTGCCACGGAGGACAAAGAATATGGCCGTCGGGAAGAAAATCAGCGCAAAAAGGTACGAACGGCAGAAAGTCAGTCTTTCAAAGAATAGGGAACCTGCGATGAAAAGCATGAAGCACATGGCCGGGAAAATATGTTTTTTCATTCCTACTTGCCGGAGAAGAATGCCCCATGCGATTGCAACAGCGAAAACTGTTGCAAGTACTGCGACTTTCGCGCCCGTGAATTTCCCGAAAAGGCTGATGAACGGGATAAGCCACACGTGGAATAGCCATTCCTTGTCGAAAAAGGAATCCGTCCAGATTGAACAGACGGCCCATGGAAAGTTTTTCAGGACAAGCCCCTGACGGTTCATGATCTCCGAGATTTGAACATGGAAATATGAATCAACGCTCGGGAGCGACTTTGTTCCGTAGATTACGAACAGGACGCAGAACACCCAGAATAAGCTTCCGAGCAGAATCCATGTTATGTCCTTTAATGTCAGTTTCATTCAGCTTCATATTGTAAGTTTGACCGCATGTTCTGGAAATCGCCGCTTAAATTACCGTCTAATCATGAAAATTAAAACTTTTAATGAAACATAGGAGTCGTAAAGAAATAAATATGGCATTTGGCAGAAAACACAGGTGTTTGGATTTGAGGCGCGAACCCTGCGCGTATGGTGCATACGCAAGGGGTGAAGCAACGAAGAAGACAAATACATGGAATTCCGTCCCGAAGGGCTGGCGTTCTTCTGGCCGCTTATCACGCTGTTTGCCCGTTGCATATCTTCAGATATGCTCCTCGCAAACATCATGATAATCAATCCAAAATATTCGCCAGCAAATGTCAAAGTCATTTCTTTACGGCTCCTTAGCGGGAAAAGCCCCGGCTTTACAGATGAAAATATCAAGCGATCCGGTTTTTCCATTTCACCCCTTTCCGGTTAATTTTTTTTTGCGCTGGCAAAAAAAAATACGCAGATTACTTTGAGGGCATTATGAAATCCCCGAAATCAAAACCGGAACTCCTCGCTCCCGCCGGAAACATTGTTTCCGCGCTTACCGCATTTGATGCGGGCGCCGATGCCGTCTATGCCGGCATGAAAAGATTCAACGCCCGCGAAAGAACCGAAAATTTCACGTCAGAGGAAATGTCAAAACTCCTGACCTACGCCCATTCAATAGGCAGAAAAGTTTACGTGACATTCAATACCCTCATAAAAGAATCCGAAATCATCGAGGCCGCCGAAGTCCTTTCCGGACTGGCTGCCCTGAAACCCGACGCCGTCATCATCCAGGATATCGGAGTACTTCACCTCATAAGGGAATTTTTCCCTTCGCTGACAATTCACGCCTCCACACAGATGGGGATACACAACAGCGAAGGAGCCAAGACCGCGGCCTCGCTCGGAATCAGCCGCGTCATTCTGGAACGGCAGGTGACAATACCGGAACTCGGCAGGATTGTCTCCGCTTCACCCATAGATATTGAAGTCTTCATCCACGGAGCCGTCTGCTGTTCGCTTTCCGGAAAATGCCTTTTCTCGTCATGGCACGGCGGCTGGAGCGGAAACCGCGGAAAATGCAAACAGCCGTGCCGCTACAATTATTTCAAAGGCGGCGATGAGGGGTACTTCTTTTCGACTCGGGATATCTGCTCGCTCGAACTGATTCCGGAACTAAGGAGAATCGGCGTTTCATCACTCAAGATAGAAGGGCGTCTACGCAAACAGGATTATGTGAAAAATGTGGTTTCAGCTTACCGGATGATGCTTGATGCGTCTCCGGAAAATGAAAGGAAAACCCTCGAGGATGCGAAAGACCTGCTTGGCCTCTCCTACGGACGCGAATATTTCCCGGGTTTCACCTCCGATGATACTTTCCACCATCTGATACGTCCCGAAACAAGCGGCATTTCCGGCATGCTCTGCGGAAAAGTTGCGAACATCGCAAATGACGGGTTCTACGCCACCCTCACAAGGAAAATCCACCTCGGCGACAGAATCCGCGTACAGGCGAAATCCGGCAAAAAAGGGACTGCCTTGACCGTTACGGAAATGACTGTCAACGGAAACCATGTCAACGAAGGAAGAAGCGGCGAGACCTGTTTCATCCACACAGACAGGGAAATACTGCCGGTCGGATTCATCTATAAAATCGGAGAGAGCATTGATGAGATGACAGGGCGGGTTTCAAGGCTTCCGCTGTCACCGAAAAAGAAGATTGATTTTCATGTTTCCGTTTCCGGCAAAGGCTTCAAGATAGAGGTTGAAAACGGAAAGGAGCCTTCCTGCTGGGAAAAGACGATTGAACTTGCAGAGGCTCAAAAACACCCTCTCGGCGCAGAAAAAATAGAGAGCGAATTCGCTGCGGCAAGCTCGGAAATCCTGGCCCCCGGAGAAATTGACGCCGCCGTGGACGGAAATTATTTCATGCCTCTGAGCGTCCTGAAGGATGTCCGCCGCGAATTCTGGAAATGGGCTGAGGAGAACCTTTCCGGGGATTCTTCCTCCGATTTCGCCCTGTCTTCCTTGAAAAATTTTTCCCGGTTTTACGAATCGTTGAAAGGCTCCAACTGTGTTAGGGAAAAGACAACTGCATATAATGTAGAACAGGCGTCCCTGCCTGTTTCTCCAGAGAATTTCAAGGATCAAAGGACAGCCCTCACGGGCTTAACTACAAACAAAACACAAGAAAACGAAATAAATTCGTTCGTAGTTAATGACGTAAGGCATGTTCCCCTCTCCTCTTCCACTGAAACCATTCTCCCTCACTTCTGTCCGGAGGGAAAATTATCCGAGCTCGGAAACTTGATCAATGAAGCGTATGAAAAGGGAATCCGGAGGTTCAGGCTGACATCTGTTTTCCAGCTAGGGCTACTGAAGGGATTCAAGGATTTGAAATTGTCCTCTTCCTATCCCCTGCCAGCCAGCAATTCACTCGCAGTCTGCGAACTTCGCAGACTCGGCTTCGCCAAAGTCCAGGCCTGGCCGGAACTGGAACAGACGGAAATCGAGTCGCTGATTGCGAAATCCGCAGCTCCGGTTGAAATCTACCGTTATGGCCGGCTGCCGCTCATGATGACGCGCGCCGAGATTCCGGTGACCGGCGAAATCCGCGACACCCGCACAAACAGGTTTTTTGTCAGGAAGGATCCGTTTACCGGACTTGACTTCCTGTATTCAGACGTGGTTTTCTCCATCCCCGAACTTGCGAATTCCGCAGACTTCTTCGACTACACAAACGCGGAACCGGATGAACCCAAAAGCTCTTATTTCAACTTCAAATC
>Ga0172379_10006635_pt1 | contig 15379 bp, 13 predicted proteins | sample GrowelOW334metaG_FD_119756 | JGI IMG/M metagenome (GOLD analysis project Ga0172379, IMG submission 119756) | Groundwater microbial communities from an aquifer near a municipal landfill in Southern Ontario, Canada - Groundwater well OW334 metaG | ecosystem: Environmental > Aquatic > Deep...
AATTCGATCCTGCTCGTGGATTTCATCAACCAGCAGGTCGCGGAAGGCCTCACTCTCGCCGAGGCGGTGATCCAGTCCGCCATCGTCCGCGCCAAACCGATCACGCTCACCGGCCTGGCCGCCATGCTGGGAGCCCTGTTCATCCTCGATGACCCGATCTTCAACGGTCTCGCCCTGTCGCTGATTTTCGGCATCCTGGTGTCCACCGTGTTGACCCTGGTGGTTATCCCGGTGCTGTATTTTGCGGCGATGAAAGATCGCCTCAGATCCAAATAGACTCGTCCCCTCCCCTCATATCAGAAAGGAATACCCATGACCGTGAATCAAATCGTCCGCATCGTCGCCGGCTTCTTTGTCATCCTGTCACTCGCCCTTGGCGTGGCAGGGAGCCCGCTTTTCGTCAATCAGAACTGGTTGTGGTTCACCCTGTTTGTCGGTGCCAATCTGTTTCAGAGCGGCTTCACCCGGTTTTGCCCCCTAGACATCATCCTGAAGAAACTCGGCGTCAAGGAGACCCGCGGGGCCGGCTGCGCCTGAGCTCGGCGCCAAGCAAGAACAAGCCGCCTCGCCGCGGCTTTTTTTTTGCCTTTTCGACAGGTATGCTTCGCCAGCAACCGCAAACCAGGTGACTCGTATCGATAATTCCTCCCTTTCCGCATGGCGCGACCGTATGGCTGCAACTCCCCCATTGGGGATTGCGGTGGTGGTTTGCCTGTGCGCGAGCGTCGTCACCGGCTTGACCTGGCAGTGGATCGACGCCCAAGAAAAGGCCGAGGCGCGCGAAGAATTCGATCGAGCCAGCGCCCTGGCAATTGACCGCTTGCATGGCCGATTGGAAAGCTATTCCCAGACGCTGCGCGCAGTCCGCGGGCTCCACGCTGCGACCGTCATAAACCAGCAGTCCTGGCGTGCTTTCGGCGCCGACCTGGACCTGGATAAGCAATTGCCGGGAATTCAGGCACTGGCCGTACTGAAAAAGGTGCCCGCCGCCGATCTGAAAGGTTTCATCGCCGCGCGCCGCGCCGAAGGCGTTCCCGACTTCAAGGTCTTCCCGCCTTCGGCGCAGAGTTACTTCTACCCTGTCAGTTACATTGCTCCGGAGAGTCCGCAAAATCTGAAGAGCCTGGGATTCGACATCGGTTCGGAGGAAACACGCCGTGCCGCCATGAACCTGGCGCGGGATCTGGGTATCACCGCCATGTCCGGCAAGGTCCAGTTGATCATGGATGGCGATCGGAACCTCCCGGGCTTTCTGCTGTTGCATCCCATTTACCGGCGAGGCGGGTCGGGCGCGCCGGAGTTGCGCAGGGAGCGCCTAGAGGGATTTTCAGTTGGATTGTTCCGCATGCGGGATTTCATGCTGGCCGGAGTGCCAACGACGCCAGGCAGCGAATTCGCGGTCAGGGTGTTCGATGCCAGCATGCCTCCGGGTGTTGAGTCGCTGATGTTCGATTCCGCTCCCGGCCTTGAGCGTAGCGCTCGCAGTTTCCATTTTGAAAGCGTCTTCGGTTTCGGTGGCGGAAGCTGGCATGTGGTGTTTGATTCGACGCCGAAGTTCGAATCCGAGATAGATCACGCGCGTTCGACCTTGGTGCTTCAGGCCGGCTCGATCATCACTTTGCTGCTGACCTTGCTGGCGTCGTCCCTCGCCGGTTCGCACTCCCGGGTGCGGAGAACGGTGGCTAAGATGACGGCCGAGCTGCGTACCAGCGAGAAAGAACTCAGACGCCATCGCGACCATCTACAGGAACTGGTCGCCGAGCAGACCGCCGATCTGCTGCTGGCCAAGGTTGCGGCGGAGCGGGCCAATCATGCCAAGTCGGAGTTTCTCGCCAACATGTCCCATGAATTGAGGACACCGCTGCATGGTGTCCTGAGCTTCGCCAAACTGGGAGTCGACAAGGGCGGGACGGCGACTCCGGAGAAGCTCGCCGGGTACTTCGAGCGCATCTGGCAGAGCGGGGACCGGCTGCTGACCCTGCTTAACGACCTGCTGGACCTGTCCAAGCTGGAAGCCGGCAAGATGGTCATCGATCAACAACCGGAAGACCTGCTCGGCCTGCTACGCGAGGTCGCCAGCGAATTCGAGGCCGCCATCGAGTCCAAGCCGCTGCTGCTGGTGGTGGAGCCCGTGAACGTCGAGACAACGGCGAGAGTCGACGCGATGCGCATCAAGCAAGTCATCGGTAACTTGCTGTCGAATGCGATCAAGTTTACCCCGGCGGGCCGGGCTATCCGCCTGAGCATCGGCCATGCCGAAGTGCGCGCCGGGCACCGCGCCACCGATACGATCATGGTTCCCGCCTTGTGCCTGAGGGTGGCGGACGAGGGTGTCGGAATCCCGGAAGACGAACTGGAAGCCATCTTCGACAAGTTCATACAGAGTAGCCGGACGCATACCGGTGCCGGGGGTACCGGCCTGGGGCTGGCGATCTGCAAGGAGATCGTCGAGGCGCATCGCGGTACAATCCGCGCCGTGAACAACCCGGCCGGCGGCGCGACACTGGAAGTGTTGCTGCCGCGCGGCCAATGACCATGACGCGGAGGTTGACGGCATTGTGAGCAAATGGCGCCTGCTGGTCGTCGACGACGAACCGCTGAACCTCGAAATCATCGCCGAGTTCCTGGAAGGTCCGGACTATGGACTGGATATGGTCCAGAACCCGTTACGCGCCCTGGAGAAGCTGGAAGCGCCCGACAGCAAATACGATCTGATCGTTCTTGATCGGATGATGCCCGGCATGAACGGCATAGAACTACTGCGCAGAATCAAGACCGACGAGCGCTTTCGCCATGTTCCGGTGATCATGCAGACGGCCGCATCATCGCCGGAGCAAATCCGCGAGGGCATAGAGGCAGGGGCCTACTATTACCTGACCAAGCCCTATGAGCCGCAGGCGCTCCTGGCTATTGTCCACGCGGCGCTGGATGAAGTCGAGGAGCGCTCGAAGCGCATCAGCGCGGAGGCGGAATATGAGTCCCGGACGGCGGCGTTGCGTTTGCTGACACGTGCGGAATTCGAGTTTTCCAGCCTGGACGAAGCGCAGCGCCTGGCGGACTTGCTGGCGTCGTTATGCCCGGTGCCGGCGACGGCGGTGATCGGGCTGGCGGAGCTCCTGGTGAACGCGGTCGAACACGGGAACCTCGGCATCAGCTATGCCGACAAGTCCCGCCTCAGATTGGACGACGGATGGGAGGCGGAGGTGGCTCGTCGGCTGGAGTCGCCCGAATATAGAGGGCGCGTTGCGACTGTTTGCATGGAACGGGATGGCAGCGAAATTCGCTTCACCATCGCCGACCGGGGCAACGGCTTTTCCTGGCAGAAATACCTTGAGATGGACCCCGCCCGGGCCTTCGATCCGAATGGGCGCGGTATCGCCCTGGCGCGGCAGATCAGTTTCAGCAGCATCGAGTACCGGGGTTGCGGCAACGTGGTGTTGGCGAGATTGCCAATTCCCGGGTTGTCGGCGCTCTAAGTTAAAATCGATCCCGGTCAATCCCACTCCGCTATGCCGTCCATGCAAGATTCAGCCCCACAGCAAATCACCGTCCTCGTTGTCGACGACACGGCGTCCAATCGCCAGATTCTCCAGATATTCCTGAAGAAGCTCGGCTATGCCGTGCTGTTAGCCGAAAACGGTTTGCAGGCGGTCGAAAAATTTTCCGCCGAACCGGTCGACCTGGTGTTGATGGATGTCCTGATGCCGGTCATGGATGGCTACGAGGCAACCCGCCGCATCAAGGCGGCGGCGGGTGAGCGTTGGGTTCCGGTGGTGTTTCTGTCGGCGCTCGACAAAGCGGAGAATCTCATCGTCGGGCTGGATGCCGGCGGCGACGACTATCTGGCGAAACCGCTCAATTTCGTGGTTCTCGAGGCCAAATTGCGCTCGCTCAGACGCACCCTGCTGATGCAGCGTGCGCTGGTCGAAACCAGGCTGAGAATTCAGGATAACGCCGAACGTCTACAGCAGTATCACGACACCCAAGTTCAGGAGAACGAGCTGGCGCACGACATCATGATGCGCTTGATGAATCGCGATGGCAGCGTCGAATCGGGAGTGCATCAGTGGCTGGCGCCGGCGGCGAACTTCAGCGGTGACATCGTCGCCGCCGCCGTCTCTCCGCAAGGCAGGCTGTATGCCTTGCTCGCCGATGCGACCGGCCATGGATTGGGTGCGGCGATCAGCGCCTTGCCGGTGCTGATGGTATTCAGCGGCATGGTCAAGCGCGACCTGGCGTTGGCGACCATCGTCGATGAGACCAACAAGCATCTGCGCAGTACGCTACCGACGGGACATTTCGTGGCCGTTGCGGCGATTCGTATCGATTTTGCCCGGGGAAGCGCGGAGCTCTGGAACGGCGGCATGCCGGATATGCTGTTGCTTGACTCGGCTGGCCAGGTGAGTAAGCACTTTCCCTCGGTGCACCTGGCGCTGGGCATCGTCGACCTGGGTGACCCGGCGATGCTCGCAGTGGAGCAGGTGGAATGGTTTGCCGGCTGCCAGTTCATGTTGTATTCCGACGGCCTGATGGACGCGGAAAACGCCGTGGGCACAGCCTTCGGCATGGACCGCGTCATGGCGGCGCTGGCCGGGACCCCCAGGCCGGATCGTCTGGAAAAGCTACAGCAAGCGCTGGCCGGGCATGTCGGCGCCACCCCGCCCCATGACGACATTTCGGTGCTGCTGATCGATTGCGACACTTGACCGGGTAGGTCAATCCTGACCGTGACCGGGCAAGATTTCAACAGAGGAGATGATTATGCAGATAGGATTTATCGGGCTGGGCCTCATGGGGTGCCCAATGGCGCAGCACCTGGCGCGCGCCGGGCACAGCTTGCATTTGTGGGCACGCCGGCCGGCTGCGCTGGAGCCGTTCAAGGATATCGGCGCCCATGCGCATGTCAGCGCTGCCGAAGTGGCAAAGCATGCCGAGATCGTGATCACCATGGTTGCCGACGGTCCGGATGTGGCGCAAGTGTGCCTGGGCGCGGGCGGCCTCAGCGAAGGAGCGGCGGCGGCGGGCAAGGCCGGCCTGATCATCGTCGACATGAGCACCATCGCGCCGGCGGTGGCGCGCGACGTCGGCGCACAACTGGCCGCCAAGGGGATCGAGTTCCTCGATGCCCCCGTCTCCGGCGGCGAGGTCGGCGCCAAGGCGGCGAGCCTGACCATCATGGTCGGCGGCAAGGCCTCGGTGTTCGACAAGGTCAAGCCGCTGTTCGAAAAGCTGGGCAAGTCGAGCACTCTAATCGGCGATTGCGGCGCGGGCCAGGTGGCGAAAGCCTGCAATCAGATCCTGACCGGCGTCGGGGTCGCCGCCGTGGCAGAGGCGTTCAACTTCGCCCGCAAGAGCGGCGTCGATCCGGCCCGGGTTCGCGAGGCGCTACTCGGCGGGTTCGCCTACAGCAAGATATTGGAGAACCACGGCCAACGCATGCTCGATCGCAATTTCAAGCCCGGTTTCAAGGCCTGGATGCACCAGAAGGACTTGCGCATCGTCATGGAAGAGGCGCACAAGCTGGGGCTGATGCTGCCCGGCGCGGCGGCCACGGCACAGATGTTCAACGCCATGGTGGGCAGCGGCCTGGGCGAGGAGGATTCGATCGCCATGCTGAAATTGCTGGAACGGATGAGCGGATCCGAATGAACCTTGGCTTCATCGGCCTCGGCGCCATGGGCCGCCCATTGGCGGCCCACCTGTTGCGGGCCGGTCACGCGCTGGCAGTCTGGTCGCGCCGGCCTGAAACCAAAGCGCCCCTGCTCGCGGCCGGCGCACAAGTGTGCGCTTCGCCGGCCGAAGTCGCGCGGCACGCCGAGATTGTATTCACGATGGTGACGGGAAGCGACGATGTGGCGGCGGTGGTATTGGGCGATCAGGGCCTGATTCACGGTTGTGTTGCCGCCGGCGGGCAATTTTCCACGCTGGTGGATATGAGCACCATCGCCCCTGCCACCGCCTGCCACATCGCCCGAAGTCTGGACGAACGCGGCGTCAGGATGCTCGATGCGCCGGTCTCTGGCGGCGTCACGGCGGCGGAGGGCGCCGCTTTGGCGATCATGGTGGGAGGTCCTGCCGAGACCCTGGAACTCGTCCGACCGTTGTTCGAGCTGCTGGGAAAAACCATCGTGCATGTCGGTGAAAACGGCGCCGGGCAGGTCGCCAAGGCCTGCAACCAGATGGTGATGGTGGCCGCCATCGAGGCCGGCGCCGAAGCCATGCGCCTGGCTACCGCCAGCGGCGTCGATCCAGCGAAGGTGCGCCAGGCCTTGCTGGCGGGCTCGGCCGGCTCGCGCGTGCTGGAAGTCTTTGGCGCGCGCATGGTCAACCGGGATTTTCAGGCCGGGGTGGAAGCGCGCCTGCATCACAAGGACTTCGGCATCCTGCTGGACGAGGCGCATCGCCTCGGCTGTCCGCTGCCGATTGCCGCGGTGGTCGGACAGCAGTTGAATTCCCTGATGGCGCAGGGCTGGGGCCGTGACGACAGCGCGTCGCTGCTGCGGGTGGTGGAACGGGGAAGCGGGCGAAAATGATTCCGCGCATCGACCGGTTGAACGCGGGAGAACTGCGCAAGATCCTGCTCGAACAACAGGCGATACTCGACAACGCCACGGTGGGGATATTGTTTTCACGCAACCGCATGGTCGCGGCGTGCAATACCCTGTGCGCCGAGATGTTCGGCTACGTGGCGGAGGAAATGGTCGGCCTGCCCGGCCAGGACTTGTATCCCTCGATCGAAGCGTATGCGGAACTGGGTCGTGCGATCCGCCCGACCCTGGCCGCCGGCCAGCCGTTTCACGCTGAAATCGAGTACCGGCGCAAGGATGGCTCACAGTTCTGGAGTCGCGTCTCAGCCAAGGCAGTGGACCCGCTCAACACCCAGGACGGCACGATTTGGATTATCGAGGATATCAGCGAGGAGCGAAGTATCCGCGAAGCCCTGGCCAAGGCGACGCAAGAATCGGATGACCGGGTGCGCGCCGCGCTGGCCGAGCAGGAGCTGATCTTCAACAATGCCGCGGTCGGCATGATGTTCGTCCGCAACCGTATCGTGCGGCGCTGCAACCGCAAGTTCGAGGAAATTTTCGGCTACGCCGAGGGCGAACTGGTCGGCAACTCGACTTTGCTGTTTCACCCTACGGTGCGCGACTACGACGAACATTGGGAACGCAACTACGACAGGCTGCGTCGCGGCGAAACGGTCAGCGGTGATGAGCGCGTGCGACGCAAGGACGGCAGCTTGTTGTGGGTCCGCAGCACCGGCCGCAAGACCGATGCGCCCGGCCTGGGCCTCGATGTGATCTGGATCTTCGAGGACGTGAGCGGCCGCCACCAGGCCGAGGAGGCGTTGCTGAGAGCGCAGGACGAGATGGAGCAAAAGGTGGTCGAACGAACCACGGAACTGCGCACCACCAACCAGCAGTTGCAGGCGGAGATTTTCGAGAGGATGGAGGCGGAACAGCGCATCTGGCATATCGCGCACCATGACGCGCTGACCGGCTTGCCGAATCGCAGCCTGCTGCATGACCGTCTCGACCAGGCACTGACCCAGGCCGCCCGTTCGGAGCACCGCCTGGCGGTGATGTTTCTCGATCTTGACCGCTTCAAGAACGTCAACGATACGCTGGGCCATCATGTCGGCGACCAGTTGTTGAAACATGTCGCCGAACGCCTGCGCGAGGCGGTGCGCGCGGCCGACATCGTGTCGCGGCTCGGTGGAGACGAGTTCGTCGTCATACTTCCCGAGATTCAGGATCCTGACGATGCGACGCGGGTGGCGGAAAAGATTCTCGCCGCGCTGGCTCCGGCGGTGGTGGTGGAGGGAAGTCTTCTGCATGCCACGCCTTCAATCGGCATCAGCGTCTTCCCCGACGATGGCAACGCGGCCTACGGCCTGATGAAGAACGCCGACACGGCGATGTATCACGCCAAGGCCGATGGCCGCAACACGTTCCGCTTCTTCAGGGCCGATATGAATGCCTGATTGCGCTGGGGCATAATGTCGCCTTTCGACACAATCAAGGAGCATCAAATGAGCCAATTCACCACGGCCAGCGGGCTGATCATCGAGGATCTCGCGGTCGGTGACGGCGCCGAGGCGTGCGCCGGACAGAGCGTTTCGGTGCATTACACCGGCTGGCTGACCAATGGCACGAAGTTCGACTCCAGCAAGGATCGCGACGATCCTTTCGAATTCGACCTCGGCGGACGCAGCGTGATCGGCGGCTGGGATGAAGGCGTGCAGGGCATGAAGGTCGGCGGCAGGCGCAAGCTGACCATTCCGCCGCAACTCGGCTATGGGGCGCGTGGCGCCGGCGGCGTGATTCCGCCGAATGCCACCTTGGTCTTCGAGATCGACCTGCTGGGGATACTCTAGACCGTGAAGCTGCCGTCCAAACTGCCCGATGTCGGCACCACCATCTTCACGGTCATGTCGCGCATGGCCGTCGAGCACGGTGCGATCAACCTGTCGCAGGGCTTTCCGGATTTTTCGTCGCCGCCGCGCTTGCTGGAACGCGTGACTCACTACATGGCGGCAGGGTACAACCAATACGCACCGATGACCGGCGTGACGGCGCTGCGCGAGGCCATCGCCGAGAAGATCGAGGCGCTCTACGCCGCGCGCTACGACGTCGACGGCGAGATTACCGTCACGGCCGGCGCGACCCAGGCGATATTCACCGCCATCGCCGCCTGCGTGCGGCCGGGTGACGAGGTGATCGTGTTTGCGCCGGTCTACGACTCCTATGTTCCGGGTATCGTCCTGAATGGCGGCAAGGCGATCTACGCGACACTGCGTTTTCCCGACTACCGCCCGGATTGGGATGAGGTGCGGGCGCTGATCACGCCGAGGACGCGCATGATCATCATCAACACGCCGCACAATCCCAGCGGCGCGGTATGGGCGGATAGCGACCTGGCGGCGCTGGAGGCCCTGGTCCGCGGTACCGACATCATCGTGGTTGCCGACGAAGTCTATGAGCACGTGGTGTTCGACGGCGTCGCGCATCAGAGCGTCGCCCGCTATCCGGGCCTGCGCGAGCGCAGCTTCGTGGTCTCCAGTTTCGGCAAGACCTATCACATCACCGGCTGGAAGGTCGCTTATTGCTATGCGCCGAAAGCGCTCATGGCCGAGTTTCGCAAGGCGCACCAGTTCGTGGTGTTCGTGGTGAACCATCCGGTGCAACTGGCCCTGGCGGATTTCATGCGCGAACAGCCCGGTTTCGCACCCGGCTTGGCCGAGTTCTACCAGGCCAAGCGCGATTTCTTTCGCCGTCAGTTGGCGGGATCGCGCTTCGAGTTGTTGCCGTGCGGCGGCACCTATTTTCAGTTGGCGCGTTACGCGACCATCAGCGACGAACCGGACACGCTGTTCGCTCAGGGGTTGACCCGCGAGCATGGCGTGGCGGTGATTCCGGTGTCGGTCTTCTATCCCCAAGGGGATGACCACCGTATCGTGCGCTTCTGCTTCGCCAAAAGCGAAGAGACGCTAGCGGCGGCCGGCGAGTTGCTACGGAAAGTCTAGGGCAGGATCAGGCTGAGGCGCGCGCCGCCCTTGCCGAGGCCATCGTTGGCCAGTTCCACGCGACCATGGCGCCCGGCGGGTGTGGCGTGGCGCTCGGCGATGACGCGGGCGAAGCTCAAACCCAGCCCGCTGCTTTCCGGAGTCATTTTGGCGGTGCTTTCAGCGCGCAGGATCTCTTCCGGATAGCCAGCGCCGTCGTCGGCGACGTCGAAGCGGATTCCGCCGCCGGGTTCTTCGGCGATGGAGAAACGAATCTGTTCGCGGGCATGGCGCGAGGCGTTGCGCAGTGCATCGAGCAGGACAAACTTGACCAGATAGGCGTCGAAGGCCCAAGCGCCGATGTCCTTGGCGGCGGCAAAATCGGTTGCTATCGATCGCGCCGCCCCGCCTTCGGCGTCTTCCACGGGCCGGGTCGCCGATAGTTCGGCCATCAGGTCGGAGAGAAAATCCTCCAGATACTGGTCTTCCACCGCCATGCGCAAGTTGCCTTCGCCGGCGCGGTAGAGGGCCAGCAGTTCGACCAACTGCCCGGATATGGTCGCGGTGACGGCTTTCGCCTGAATCAAGGCGGGTGATTGCCCGCCGCATTCGAGTTGCGCTTTGTCGAGCCAGACGCCGAGGGAATTGAGCGCGTTCTTGGCATCATGGATGGCGGCGGCGAGCAAAACTTCCATGGAGCTATACCTCTAGAGGACGCGCACCGGGCGGCGCCAGTTTGCGATAGAAGGCCACCACGGGATCCAGTTTCGGATGCAGCGGGTTGGCCTTGATGGCTTGGGTGATATAGCGATGCGCCTGGGCAATCTGCGTCATGTCCACCCCGCTGGTCTGAACGCGCATCAAGACCGCCTGGGCGGCATTAATGGCAACCTGCGCGTTGTTCGGCAGGCGATCGGCGGCTTCGACCAGCATCATGATGGCTTTGTCCAGTTCGCCCGACTTGGCCAGCGCAACGGCTTCGTTATTGAGACGGATCATGCGTTTCTTGGTGTCGTCGAGCAGTAACGCGCCTTCGTCCTCCAGACCGGCGACCTCGAACACGGTGCGTATCGAATCCAGGACTTTCTCGTCTTCCTGGTAGTTCTCGGCAACGTCCTCGACGATCTTCTTGGCCTCGTCGGGTTGGCCGTTGGCGAAGCAGGCCTGGGCGATTTCGAGCATGGTGTTGAGATCCAGCTTGCTCGACTTCTGCGCCGCCTGGGCTCGCGCCAGTGCCGCCTTGGCGTTTTTTTCGTCGCCGGCGCGCACATATACCTGGCTTTCGAGGGCCGCCTGGCGCGCTGCCAGTTCCGGCGTGCGCTGGAAATGCGTGGCCATGTCCTTGACCGCCGTGAGCGCCTCCTGGACCTTATCCTGCTCCACGCAACTCCTGGCGAGTCCCGCGTAATCGTCGTGACTCTTGAAGAATCCCGTTCGGTCGCGTTCGACAGCAAAACGGAAGGCCCCCTCGGCGCGCTCATAGTCCTTGTTGGCCAAAGCCAGGGCGCCCAGCTCGCGCTGGCGCTGGGTCGTCGACGCCACATGCAGCGCCTGATCGACGACCTGCTGGGCGGCAAATTTGTCGGTCTTGACGAGGAGATCGGCCAGCGCATCGTAGGCGGCAAGGTAGTTCGGGTAGGCAACCAGCGCCTGTTCGAGCAGCGCGCGCGCCTCATCGGGATTGCCGTAGGCGACCAGGGCGAGGGCCTTGCCGACCTCCGCCCAGGGCGTAGCGCGTTCCTGGAGAACGCTCTCATACAAAGCCAGTGCTTCCGTGGCGCGCCCCTTGGCCAGCAGCAGGTCGCCCTTGATGCGCATCACTTCCAGCGTGTAACGCGATTTCTTGGCGATCTGTTCGTCGCAGGCGGCCAGCGCCTTGGTGTAATCGATCTTGGCGCCGAGGTGCTTATACACGGGCTCCAGGGCTTCCTTCCGGTCGAAAATTCTACCCAGCCGGGTTCCCAGGGTATCCGCCGTGAAGGGTTTGAGCAGATAGTCGTCCGGCGAGTACTCGGCTGCGGTCGACACCTGCTGATAGCCGGTTTCGCCGGTAATCATCAGGAATGCCGTGGTCATCGGCAGGATATGCTTGCGTCGCACCAGTTCGAGGAATTGCTGACCGTCGCTACCCTTGCCCAAGTTGTAGTCGCAGACGATCAGGTCGTAATGCTTGGCATTGAGCTTGTCTATCGCCTCCTTGACCGTCGAGGCCTGGTCGCATTTTTCCAGGCCGATGGAGGCGAGCTGCATGCGCACCGTGGTGCGCATCGAAGGCATGTCGTCGATCAGCAGGCCGACCTTTTCCCTCAGATCCATTGGCGGGCGCCCTGTCTGCCGGCGCTGCCGACGTTTGGGTTGATCAGGTGACGATTGAGTTGGGTCCGGTTCATCGGGTGCAGTTTACTCGAAATGGCCCAATTGTCGCAGGTGCATTGCGGCGGCGATCGCTCAAACAGGGGCGATAAAGGGCCGCAAAGACACGAAACGGGCCGGTTAGGTTTCGACGATGCGGCGGATGACCGCGTTGAAGGGGCCGATCCATTCCGGCGCGAACTGGTTGTCGCAGGCATTGACCTCGGCGATGGCGCGCAGCACCGAACGCGAATGGCCGCGGTCGCTGTGCTTGAGGGTGACCGCCTCGAAGGCATCGACGATCGCCAGGATTTTCGCCCCGGCGCAGATGGCCCCGTCCTTCAGGTGCTTCGGGTAGCCGCCGCCGTCAGGCATTTCGTGGTGCTGCGCCACGATCTCGGCCGCTCCTTGCCAGCCTTCGCGGCGTTCCAGCAGGCCCGCTGCCTGGCTGGGATGGCTTTGCAGCAGGCGCTTTTCCTCGTCGGTCAGCTTGCCGCCGGCCAGCCACAAGTGCTCAGGCAGGAACATCATCCCAATGTCATGAAAGTAGACGGCCGCCTCGAGTTGCACCGGGTCGACCGGCTGGCTGCTGCCGGCGCTGGTTTCCAGCGCGAGTTTCAGCTGACGTTCGGTGCGCCCGAGGAATCGCGGCGAGCGGGCTTCGAACATCAACGCCAGCGAGTGGAAGAAAGTCAGGTCGGTGGCGACGCTTCCGGAGCGTCGTTCACCATGAAATCCGGCGTGCTTGATTTCCTGTGCGGCGGAACTCAGGACAGGGCGAAATCCGGTCACCGCTTCGATCAATTGCACCGCATGGGCGTCCAGCAATCCGCCCTTGTCGGATGCCAGGATATCGAGTCCGCCGACCAGTTCGACCAGTTTGAGTTGCGTCAAGGAGCGGTTGGCGTTCAGGGCTTCGACCGCCAGTTCCAGCCGATCCATGGCCAGCAGGATTACTTCGGCCAACAGCTCCGAAAATTCAATTTCGTTGGAACGCAGGCGAGCCAACAGGGTCTCGATCGGATGCGCGATCAAGACGCCGAGTTCCACATGGCACATCGCCGCGTCGCCCTTGATATTGTGCAGGGCACGGAACAAGTCGGCGATCAGCGCCTTGTCATCCGGAGTGCGCTTCAGGCGGACAATATCGCGTTCGATGTTGGGGATCTGGTCGATCAGCGCATCGACAAATTCCTGTAGCGATTGACGATCGGCTACAGTGGGATGAAGCAGGGCTTCGATGTTCATGTCGGTTCGAGTCGATCGATAACGATAGATTAATTACAACATACGACAGACTGGCTGATCCTGCAAGCGCAATGCCCGCTGCCTGACCGCAAATAGCCGGCCATCCCTGTTATTTGGACTTCGGCGTGAAATATGTGAAATATGGTTACGAAGCGCCCCGTCACCCACGATCACAGCGAGCTATTTGTAGCCCCCGCCCGGGCGGGGGTTGGGGGTGGGAGCGTAATCCTGTTATTGAACGATTTCATGGCACGGGGGCGGTCTGACGATGCTGCGAGTTAGGGTTTGCCCCATGAATCCCTCAGCGTCACCGTGCGGTTGAAGACTGGGACCATCGGCCGCGAGTCGATGCGATCGGCGATAAAGTAGCCGTGGCGTTCGAACTGGTAGCGTTCCTCCGCTTTGGCGTCCTGCAACGAAGCCTCCAGGTAGGCGGTGATCACCCGCTTCGAGTCGGGGTTGAGATCAAGCAGGAAATCCCGCTCGCCGGCTCCGGGGTTGGCGGCGACAAACAGCCGGTCGTAAAGGCGGACTTCCGCGGCGCAGGCGTGCGCCGCCGAGACCCAATGCAGATTCCCCTTGACCTTGTAGGTATCGGCGCCGGGCGTGCCGGACTTAGAGTCGGGCAGGTATTCGCAGTGCACCTCGGTGACCTTGCCGTCCGCATCCTTGACGCAGCCGCCGCACTTGACGACGTAGCCATAGCGCAGGCGCACGCTGTTGCCGGGAAACAGGCGGAAGTATCCCTTGGACGGCACCTCCATGAAATCTTCGCGTTCGATCCACAGCTCGCGCGAAAACGCCACGGCCCGCTTGCCCAGTTCGGGATGCTGGGGATGATTCGGAGCGAAACACTCCTCGGTGCGATCCGCGGGATAATTGTCGACGATCAGCTTGAGCGGATCCAGGACGCCAATGCGACGCGGGGCAACATCGTTGAGATGCTCGCGCATGCAGTCCTCGAGCAGGGAAAAATCGATCCAGGAGTCGGATTTCGAGACGCCGATGCGTTCGGCGAACAGGCGCATCCCTTCCGGCGTAAAGCCCCGCCGGCGCGCCCCGACCAGGGTCGGCATGCGCGGATCGTCCCAGCCGTCGGCGTGGCCATCTTCGACGAGCTGGATCAGCTTGCGCTTGGAGAGCACGACGTAAGTCAGGTTGAGGCGGGAGAATTCGATCTGCTGCGGCAACGGCCGCTGCACCAACCCGCCTTCGGCAAGGCGCTCGAGCAGCCAGTCGTAGAAAGGACGCTGATCCTCGAACTCCAGGGTGCAGATGGAATGGGTGATGTTCTCCAGCGCGTCTTCGATGGGGTGGGCATAGGTGTACATCGGGTACACGCACCAGGTGTCGCCGGTATTGTGGTGTGTCGCGTGGCGGATGCGGTAGATCGCCGGATCGCGCAGGTTCAGGTTGGGCGAGGCCATGTCGATCCTGGCGCGCAGGACATGCGCGCCGTCCGGAAATTCGCCGCTCTTCATGCGGCGGAACAGGTCCAGGCTCTCGTCCGGCGAGCGGTCGCGGTTGGGGCTGTCTATTCCCGGCGTGGTGAGGGTGCCGCGATGGGCGCGCATGTCGTCGGCGCTCTGGCTGTCCACATAGGCATGGCCGGTACGGATCAGGTACTCGGCAAACTCGTACATCCAGGGGAAGTAATCGGAGGCGTGATACAGATTTTCCCGCCAGTCGAAGCCCAGCCACTTGACCGAGTCGATGATCGATTCGACATATTCCTTCTCCTCTTTCTCCGGGTTGGTGTCGTCGAAACGCAGATGACAGACGCCGCCGAAATCGCGCGCCAGGCCGAAGTTCAGGCAGATGCTTTTGGCATGGCCGTAATGCAGGTAGCCGTTCGGTTCCGGCGGAAAGCGGGTGCGGATCTTGTTGCCGTCCGGCGCGCCGCCCAGGTGCGACTCGGCGGGTCCCGGCCGGCCGCCCCAGTGCCGGGCGGCATACTTGCCGCCGGCGAGATCGGCTTCGATGATGTTGCGGATGAAGTTGGTAGCGGTTGGGATCGGCTTGGCGTCGGCTGACATGGATGGGGGTGGCGGGCTGCAATTCGATAAGCCGATATTTTAGCGGTAAAGAAGCGACCGTCGCCGTGTAAAATCGTCCCCATTTCAAATCACGGGTGTTGGGCGATGAATCTCACCGGCTTTGCCGCTGTCGGACTGGGTGCCGCGCTCGGCGCCTGGTTGCGCTGGGGGCTGGGAGTACTGTTCAATCCGCTGCTTCCCGCGCTGCCGCTTGGCACCCTGGCTGCCAAGCTGATCT
>Ga0172379_10006636_pt1 | contig 15379 bp, 22 predicted proteins | sample GrowelOW334metaG_FD_119756 | JGI IMG/M metagenome (GOLD analysis project Ga0172379, IMG submission 119756) | Groundwater microbial communities from an aquifer near a municipal landfill in Southern Ontario, Canada - Groundwater well OW334 metaG | ecosystem: Environmental > Aquatic > Deep...
CCGAATTGTAAAGTGTTGTTATTGATACTTACGAAATATATTTTGCCCCTTGTGATGTCGATACAATTGATTATTCACAGTTTTACATGCAAGTCCCTATCCGGACATTGATGAGTTTAATTAAAAATGAAGATATGAACTCGCTGAGCCTCTATGGAAAATATTTTACATGAATGATAGAATAAAAAATACTGAAAATGATAACACAAAAATAAGAATAATGAATCCCGGCGATCGTTTCTCTCAGGGCCAATTCGATAATTCACTGACTGATTTGGGAAAAAAAGAAATTAAAGAGAAGAAAACAAAGGAAGAAATATTAAATGATCATTTGATTGCGACTTACTGGGGATAAGGATATGGCCAATATGACGTCAAAAGAAATTAATTGTGCGTACTGTAGTTTGAAAGGTTACATCGACGAATCCGATCAAGACCTGAATGACCTTCAGAGAAAAGTCTTCAAGCATCAGGGACATGATCCTTTCACCGGACAGCTTTATTATGGGTGTCCTTATTGTTTAACGACTCTCCAGGTTGATCCGATGGATGTTCTGAAAGGTGAGGTTTTAAAAGGAATCCCGGTCAGGGAAAGGCAACGCGATCCCTATTACCAGACGATCTACTGCCATTTTTCTCAGAAGTTTAACAATTTGAGGAAAATATTCCATCATGTCAAGTCATCATCTCGCGAAGGATTATTCAGTGCCAATGTGATGCATGACAGGGACGCGGATGTTTCAACGAGACGATTTTAATTTAAGGATCGAAATCTGACGACCCTATGCATAAGGATAATCCTCCCACCAAGCCGCCGGGCGATCATGTCTGCCGATCAGGAGTTTCGCTCACCATTGATTTGCCATGCTCCCCGACTAAAGATAATGTCTAATGAAAGGGGAAAAATCATGGGAAAAAATATAAAAAGTGTCGTCGTCATTCTGATATTAGTTGTATTACTAATGTCCGCAAGTGCCTCTTTTGGGGCCGAAACTTTTACAACCTTCGGTGATGCAGCTAAGCCCAAACCAGCCGACAGCAAGATCATTCCCGCCTTTGAACTTCCTGTCCCCGGAAATGAACACGACAAGAGCTATCTTGGTTTGTCGGGTACGGGAAACTTCAATATCGGGCAAATAAATGCCCGGGTGCTGATCATTGAGGTCTTTAGCTTTTATTGCCCTAATTGCCAGAAAGCGGCGGCTCATGTAAATGATCTCTATCAGAAGATTCAACAAAATCCGCAGTTGAAAGACAACATAAAGATGATTGGAATCGGCGCCGATAACACCGCTTTCGAAGTCAATGCCTACCGGGGAAGGTATAAAGTGGAATTCCCCCTTTTCCCGGATAAGAACATGGCGATTACAGACACCCTTTATGTGCACGGCACACCCACATTCATAGGGGTCAAGCTGAATGACGGGGGCAGGCAAACACGATTCTTCTTTTCAGAAGGAGGCTTTGATGATACTCAAAAAACTTTGAATGAGATTGTCGAATTATCAGGACTAAAATAAGGAAATGAAGGGACAGCGAATTGATTGACCAGATTCATCATCTTTTGGAAGAGTCATTGCGGCAAGACTCAGCTATTCTTTATTTTCTTATGTTTGGTGGCGGGCTTTTAACGTCCATCACACCATGCACCTACCCCGTCCTTCCCCTTACTGTCGGCTATATCGGTAACCAGGCGGATGCAAAACGCTGGAGGTCTTTTCTGTTGAGCCTTTCCATGGTGACCGGTTTGGCGTCCGTTTACGCGCTTTTGGGCATTATCGTCGCCGCGGTGGGAGGGACGTTTGGGTCCATCATGGGTAATGGGTTGATTCTATATGCAATAGCGATGTTTTACCTTCTCATGGGCCTTTTCATGCTCGATGTGTTTAAATTTCCCACGCTCATTATATTCTCATCCCTCCAGGCAAAATCGACCAGCCGTAAGGGAATGGTGGGAGCGTTTGTGATTGGAGGTGTTGGCGGCTTGATTGTTGGTCCGTGCACCGGCCCTATTATCGCTATGGCGCTGGGTGCTATTGCCATGACACTTAAAAATGTGAGTGGCGTCGATTTTTTTCTTCAAGCTGCAAAAGGGGGCATTCTGCTCTTTCTGTTCGGGTTAGGCCAAGGGGCACTGATCCTTTTGGCCGGGACGTTTACCGGGTTCCTTTATAAGCTCCCCAAAGCAGGGGTATGGATGGAAAATGTTAAAAAAGGCTTCGCTTTACTGGTCATAGTCACCGCAAGCCTCTTATTTGTTTTCGTAGGTCAAAATACGGATTTTCCCAGTTTGACGAAATTGCTGGCGAACCCGGAATCCTCCCCGACGCCGGCTCTCCCTACGGACATCTCCGGAGCACCTGTGCCCCGAACGAGTTCATCCGGGGAACCTGAAGCCAAGGTAGTTTTGGAACCGCTACCAATTCCGGCGGCGAAAACTGCCCCTGTTCCTGGAACGGACCTGCCCATAAAGCCCCGATCCCAGGATGTTTCGGTGGAAGCACTGCCAATTCCGGCTGCGAACTCTGCTCCCAGTCTTATTCCCAAAGCGAACGTGCCCCTGAATAACCAGTCCCGGGAAGCTAATAGCCCTCCGGCAAAAACTGCCCCGGATTTCACGCTGTCTTCCCTGGGGAAAGGCAAAGTGACATTAAGCCATCTCAAGGGCAGGAAAGGGGTTGTCCTGGTGTTTTTCGCAACCTGGTGCGTCAATTGTATGAAGGAAGTTCCTGAGATTAAACATTTCGCTGAAAAGGCCCGGACGGAAAATATTGCTGTATTCGGGATCGATTATAAACAATCGGAGGAGATTGCCGAACGCTTTAAAAAATCAATGCACATCAACTACGAAATACTTCTGGATTCGGACGGTACGGTGGCAACCGACAATTACGGTCTTACGGGGATTCCTCATGTCGTCGGCATCAATGGGAAGGGCGAGATGATTTACCGGGGTACGAAACTGCCGGACAATAAAGATGAATTCATGAGGAATTTGAAAAATGGTCTCTAATATCGACCTTGTCTTATCGCCTTTGCTTTGGAAAAAACATCCCCCGGTTCGCACCGGGGGATGAAGATGGTGGAATCAACTATCCAGTTTAGTCGAATTAGGGGCCCTTATTTGGAAAGCCGCCCAGAACAGAATTGTATAATTCATCTTCCCAATTTGCGCTCCAGACCTTTTTCCCGTTTACATAGATATCACTTGCTTTGATGGATTTCATTTTTATGTTTACGGTACCATCGATTTTTACATTCTGATTGATGTGACGTGCCAAAACTGCTCTGTCAACATTCGGGACAAAATAGTATTCCCCAGTCGCGGCGTCAACAAGGAGCACAAAAACATTTTCCACGGCGGCCATTGGATCTTCCTTACCAATGGGGCAAACCTTACCCTGGGTTACGCACATGAATCCCTGGATCGAACCGCTTACGGCCCCCTCCGCCCCGATCGCCATCATCGGCACCATCAGCAAGGCAGCAACCACCAGCATCGAAACTAACGTTTTCTTCATTTTATCCTCCTTTAAATTCCATGGTCTTGGTTTATTTCTTGTTTAACTATATCTCATTTAAAAACTTCCCTCGTTGCACCCCCTTTCTCTTTTAATTGTAGAAGCAGCCCATCTAAAATATTAATCTTACACCTTTCCCAAACATACGTCTCTAAGGCAACGGCCATGCTCGGATAAGATTTATTTCCGATTGAATGGCCATAGAATGTTGGGTTTAATAATATTAATTTTTTCCCGGAGGCGCAATCAGGCAATATCTGATTCACGACGGCTAAATATCTTAGGATAGGGTTCCGAAAAATATGATTGGCAACGGCCGTTCCGGTGATAGGTGCGGAACGGCTGTTCCATCCAAAAGCCTTCATGGAAACATTGAAGCCTCAAAAAAAGGGGGGAGGAGTTCGATATGGTTAAATAGTCAATTCCAGCCCGGTTAAATATATGTCCATTATTCACTCCCCACTTTATTGCTTTTGGATTTCCTGAATAAGGGAAAAGTCCCTGCTGATGATAGATTATGCCTACCATAGCCCATCCAATTATTGATTATTGTTTTCCCGTGCCACATGGATTAGTTTTTCCATCATGATGTCGAAAAGATTTGCGTTGCCTTCGCCACCATGACGTAATTTATTGATCGATCAAATTATTGTGACAACTGATGGCCGGCGCCGGGTTAGCAAAATGATCTTGCGGAGGTATGATGAGGGTTGACCGTTTCCAGATCCGGGACATCGAGGTTCTCCATAATTCGTGATCGGGGAAAGGAGGGGTGTGGCTAAGGCAAATAGAGATGGCTGTAAAATAAGTATTACAGTAAAATATAAGGAGAGAAGTATGAAAACATTTCAAAGAATACTCGTACCCATAGATTTCTCTCAATATGCTAATAAGGCATTTGAAGAGGCCCTAATGCTGGCCAAGCAATTCAAATCAGAAGTTTATCTGCTTCATGTCGTTGACGATATTCGGCAGTGTGCGTTGACTATTGCCTGACACAGGAGTTTGTCGATCAATACAGAACGGATAGTATGAATGCGTCAAAGGAAAAACTGGAAATGAGCATAAAGCAGAATAAGGAAGCCGATGGTGTCACGGTTTTTGCGAACGTTAGAGTTGGCTCGCCCTATGAAGAGATACTCAAGGAAGAGTTGGAAAAGAATATCGACCTCATTGTGATTGCCACCCACGGAAAGACCGGTTTTATTCATCATCTGATGGGCAGGGTAGCCGAACGCGTCTTTCGCGGGGCAAAAGGGCAAGTCATGTTGGTGAAGGCTACGCCGTGATTTTTCAACGCAATAGTTTTTGGGATAATAATTTTAATTTATTATGAAAATAGGCGATTTGTGCAAACCAAGGGCTGCCGATGCCATCGGCAGCACCGGACCCATTGGGTGTTTGACAGCAGCAGACGCCCGGTTGTTGATTGAGTTCCGCGCTAAGGCACCGACGTATGATACGCCTGTGTGCAAGAGTTAAATGGGACAGGGTAAGGAAAGGGATACAGCTATGGAATTCAGCGTTTTGATAGGAGGAGAGGCAGGGCTGGGGGCATTTTCCATGGAGCTGGAATTAACGGATATCCTCTCCCGGCTCAATTATTATTTTTTTGCCACTAAAAATTATATGTCCCGGGTGCGGGGCGGACATAATTTCCACATGATTCGTATCGCCGATCATTCTGTTCATGCCCTGACAGGTGGTTCTTGGGATATGATAGTCGCTCTTGATGAAGAAACGGAAATACGCCACCGAGTTCATCTTTACGATAAAGGTCTTTATCTGTCCCCAACGTTAATTGGGGAAGTCGCAAGGGAGGCCCGTGAGGAATTCCATGATGTTACGGTGAGCAATACGATTCTGGTGGGGGTCATTCTTGCCATCATTGATGTGGATACCGAGAGATTAGCCGCTGTCACTGAATCGAATAAATTAAAATATCTGCGGAGAGGCTTCAAATATGCCGGCCAATGGGAAATGGCAGGTATTTTCCCGATCCCCTCGAAGGCGGGATGCCATTATATATTTGATGGAAACAAGGCCATTGCCCTTGGCTCCCTTCTGGGAGGCTGCCAGTTTATGGCGGGCTATCCTATGACACCCGCCACGTCGATCATGCATTATTTCGCTACCGCCGCCATGTCCCTTCCCGCTCACTTTGAGCAGGCTGAAGATGAAATATCGGCCATCAATATGGCCTTGGGTGCTTCTTATGCCGGTGTCAGATCTATGGTGGCCACCGCCGGCGGTGGTTTTGCACTGATGCAGGAGGCCGTTTCTCTTGCCGGGATGACGGAAACGCCAATCGTCATCGTTGTCGGCCAGCGTCCGGGACCGGCCACAGGTCTTCCCACCCGGACCGAGCAGGGAGATCTCAACTTAGTGCTCTATGCCGGACATGGAGAATTCCCCCGGATTGTTTTTGCCCCCGGTACGATTGGAGAGGCTATCGATGTCACCAGAAAAAGTTTTGAATTGGCTGATCGTTACCAGATTCCTGTTTTTGTTCTTACTGATCAGTATTTCGCCGACTCAGTACAACTGATGGAGGAAGATCTCCCGGTGTCGGTTCCGGCTCGTGAATACGGCATTTTTGACCGGGCCTATCAACGATATGCCTTGATGGAGACAGGAATATCGCCACTCACTTTTCCCGGTCTTTTCGATGCTATGGTCAGGGTTGATTCCGATGAACATGATGAGTCGGGGACAATTACGGAGGATCTGGACCTGAGGATTCGTATGGTAGATAAGCGTCTGGGGAAAATGACCCTGCTGAAGAAAGACGCCATACCGCCCACTTTTTATGGCGATTCGGAGGCGGGAACCATCCTCATCTCCTGGGGCTCCAACCGACTTATCGTGGAGGAGGCCGTCGATAAACTCGTTGCCGAAAGAATCGAGGCATCTGCCCTCCATTTCGGCCAGGTATATCCTTTGTCAAACGATATGATTGCCCCTTACCAACTGGAATCAAAGACTATCATTTGTGTGGAAAACAATGGCGGAGCCCAGTTTGCCTGCCTCCTGAAAAAAGAGTTCGGTCTCCATGCGACCCACAATATCCTCAAGTACAATGGTGAATGTTTCACCGTCGAAGAAATATATAGTCGGGTTAAACTGTTGTTGTCTCCGGAGGTAGAGGAATGATAAAAAAAACAGACATCACCTGGTGTCCCGGCTGTGGCAATTATGCGATTAGAGATGTTTTGGAAAAAGTTCTTCACGAACTCCCTATCCCCAGGAAGGATATTGCTTTTACCTCGGGTATAGGCCAGGCAGCAAAGATGCCTCAGTACTTGGAAGTGAATTACTTCAATGGTCTCCACGGGAGGTCTCTTCCCCTGGCGGTGGGGATTAAACTTGCCCGTCCCGATTTGACCGTTGTGTCTTATTCCGGAGACGGTTGTCTCTACGGTGAGGGGGGAAATCATTTTATCCATGCAATTCGCAGACGGCTGGATCTGACTATTATTACTTCCGACAACCAGATTTACGGCTTAACCAAGGGACAAAGCTCACCCACAACGGACTTCGGTGTAAAAAATGCCCTGGACCCTCGGGGAAATGAAAATATTCCCCTGAATCCTCTATCTTTGGCTATCAACATGGGGGCGCCATTCGTGGCCCGTGGCTATGCAGGCGACAAGGACCACTTAGGTGGAATTATCCGGGAAGCCATTCTCTTTAAGGGAACTGCCGTGGTAGATATTCTCCAGCCCTGTGTCAGTTTTAACAACATTAATACCTATCAATGGTATCATAAAAGAGTATTCAAAGTGGATAATACCCCGGCCGATCGTTATGAAGCTATGAAATTGGCCGAACAGTGGGGAGACAAAATTCCCATTGGCATTATTTACCGGGACGATAAGGCTGAGTGCCGCGAGCTTGCGAAGATCTTTCGTGAGCCCCTGACGGAAGCCGATATTAGGGAGCATCTTGCTATGAAATGTGTCATGATGAGATAATTTGATCATTCTTATCTCTCCCCGGACACTGAGCGGATTGTCATGGCAAGTGAGCAAACATGTTTTATTTTTGACGGTAAACGGTGGCGAACATGGATTGGAATCCGAGGATGTTGGTGGTCAAGGTCATGATGATTGTTTGCATCCTTGGCTGCCAGGATGTCGGCGTAACCGGGGAGGGGCAGAAATCGGCGATAAATAATGGGCTGAATGTTGCTGTCAATGCGGAAAAGGAGTCGATCAAACATGACCGTCCGGCAGTGACCGGTGCTTGGCAAAACTTCAAGAAGCCGGATGAAGTTTCTTTAAGGAGGACATTGACACCTCTTCAATATAAGGTGACCCAACAGAGTGGCACCGAAGCGCCATTTGATAATGAATATGATAAAAACAAACAAGAGGGCATTTATGTGGACATCGTGTCCGGAGAGCCCCTGTTCAGTTCCAGGGACAAATATGATTCCGGAACCGGCTGGCCTAGTTTTACAAAGCCTCTCGAACCCGATAACATTGTGACCAGGGAAGACCGAGGCCTGTTTACCAGCCGCACCGAGGTCAGAAGCCGCTACGGTAACTCCCATCTCGGCCATGTTTTCCCCGATGGGCCCCCACCGACAGGACTGAGATATTGCATGAATTCGGCGTCCCTCCGGTTTGTTCCCAAAGATGAGTTGGTAAAGAAGGGTTATAATGAATACAGAAAACTTTTTCAGTGAGAAGGTAAAATTCGGAGACGGATATCGGCGGAGCATCATGGTCCTCATGGCTTTGCTCCTGCTTAGTATCCTTACCACAGCTTTACCTAGCTATGGCAAGGATACAGGTATGAAGAATTCGGAGCCACTTTACGAAAAAGCGACTTTTGCCGGCGGCTGCTTCTGGTGCATGGAATCTCCCTTCGACAAACTTCCCGGAGTTGTCTACGTTACTGTCGGCTATACCGGTGGCCGATATAAGAACCCGACCTATGAACATGTATCTGCGGGCAGGACGGGCCATGCCGAAGCGGTTCAGATCAGCTTTGATCCGAAAAAAGTCGCCTATAAAAAATTACTCGCCGTCTTCTGGCATAATATAGATCCCACTACTGCCAACCGTCAATTCTGCGATGTCGGAACCCAATACCGCAGCGCCATTTTTTATCATTCGCAGGAACAGCATGAATTGGCCATGCAGTCAAAAGGGGAACTGGAAAAAAGCAAGACCTTCAAGGAAGCGATCGTGACGCAGATCGTCCCGGCCGGGGATTTTTATCCTGCTGAAGACTATCATCAGCATTACTACAAAAAAAATCCGTTGCGATACAAATACTACCGTGCTGGATGCGGCCGGGATCAGCGCCTTAAAGAGCTCTGGGGGACCGCGGCGGGACATTGAAGAATCCAATGGTGGATATAAGGCCTAAATTAAAGTCGAAAGGAGATAGGGGAATGAAAGTGTTGATCGTTTATTATTCGATGTACGGGCACATCCACAGCATGGCGCAGGCGGTGGCAGAGGGAGCGAACAGTGTAAGCGGAGCGGAAGCTACTGTCTGCCGTGTGCCGGAAACCCTTTCGGATGATATCCTGAAGAGCATGGGGGCTCTGGAGATACAAAAAAAACTGTCCTCGGTCCCGGTTTGCGAAGTTGGGGATTTGGCTACGGCAGATGCCATCATCTTTGGAACGCCTACACGCTTTGGGAATATGTGCGGCCAAATGCGTCAGTTCCTGGATGCTACCGGCGGCCTCTGGGCCAAGGGTGCACTTATCGGCAAAGTAGGGAGCGTCTTCACCAGCAGCGCCACTCAGCATGGCGGTCAGGAATCGACGATCCTGAGTTTCCACTATACTCTTCTCCATCAGGGCATGATTATCGTTGGGCTTCCCTATTCTTTTGAAGGTCAGATGAGGATCGACGAGATAACGGGCGGGTCGCCGTATGGAGCTTCCACTATTGTCGGAGCCGAAGGTCAGCGGATGCCCAGTGAAAATGAGCTTAATGCCGCAAAATATCAGGGTAGGCATGTTGCAGAGATTACGGCGAAACTGTGCCGATAAATGTGAGATCTTGGATATACGGGCGAGCTAATCCCGTCTTCAAAATGAAACAAACCACTGCTCTGAAATCAACGATTCTGGAGGCCACTTCATGACAGGAGGAATCGAGATGGATCAAAATACCGCAGATCAAAGCTGGCAACAGCTTCAGGCTCACGTCCAGGAATTCCTGGGACAGTTTCTCAACGGTGATACAAAGAGCGTCGAGTATAAACCACAATTTACAGCTCCTATGCTGGAAATAACGACAACGGTCGACCCCTTTGTCAAGACAAGTTTTTGAAAAAGTTAAGTTAAAGCCTGAGGCGGTTTTTGTTTTTACCTGTGTTTATATGCCCAGATTAAGTAACAAATAGTATAATGATATAGACTAATTAGGTCTGTGAGTTTTGACGAGGGTAATAATATTTCTTTCTCTTATTATTTTCGCAATCTGTTTATGGCGATCTTCCTCGGATAGAAAATCACTTGGAAGCTTATTAATTGCCAAGCTTATTGAATCTAAAGACTCTTTGAGTGCAATTATTGCGTTAGTATGCTCCTTGTGAGCTTTTGCCTTTTCTTTTGATACGTTAAATGATTTATTTGCGATCAATATGTGACTTATCGTAGCAATAACTAATATGATCAAAGATATCGCTATAACCCATGTTTGATCAATAAAGAAGGTAAGCATATTATTCATGGTTGTTTATTCTTCGGTTGATGTTCTTCACTATCCTTTTTCAATCCCTCTTCAATCAGTCGCCTTATAGCCTCAGAGCGTGAATTTATGCGATTTTCGAAACGATAATCATCAATACGTTTCAGAAGGTCTTCTTCCATTTTTATACGTAGGCACTTTCTGTCTATTTCTCATGTTTACATCATGGGGAAAATGGGTTAGTATGAAAGAATAAAATGATAATAATATGGAAATTCAGGAGCTTAGCAATAATTTAAAAAGATTCTGCCGGGAGGCGGGGGCCGATCTTGTCGGTCTTGCCCCAGTGGAGCGATGGGTCGCGGAAGGGGCTGTGCCTGAAGATTTTCTCCCCCAGGCTATCTGGACACCTGCCCGCACCGTCATTGTTATGGGGATGGGCATGCCGTTGCCTATTGTGGAATCGACACCTTCGGTCCTCCACATGGAATTATACAAAACGGTCAACATAAAGCTGGATGCCCTAGCCTATGATACTACCCGGTATTTGAACCGTCTCGGCCATGCTGCCACGTTTTTCAGCCGTGATGGCTACAACAGCCTAAAAGCATTCAGAAAATGGCCCGGTGCTCCCTTTGGCCATGTCATGGCGGCGAAATACGCGGGACTTGGCAATATCGGGCTCAACCACTGCCTGCTGACCCCGGAATTCGGCCCCCGGGTCCGGTTCGTGTCAGTATTTACCGATGTGGCGTTGCCGCCGGACTCCCTGATGGTCAAGGACCTCTGCATAAAATGTGAGGCCTGTGCGAAGTGTTGTCCCAAAAATGCCCTCCGCGTTCGCGACGATCGTCTCATCGGTGATTACGATAAACCGGCTTGTCTTGAGATGGCGGAAGAACTGACGAAAGGCCGGATCTACCCCTGTGGAATCTGCACCAAGGTCTGTCCCATCGGACAAGATCGAAAACTATACAAACAACCGGGGATAGTAAAAAAATATCTCCGGGAAAAGGAAGCCCTGACAGTCGACACTAATGATCCGGCTTATGGTTCTTGGCAGCACTTGCGGCGGTATGGTGTCAAGGAACCCCGGTAGGGGCAATGGGATATTTGAGGAGTTTAATAAATGCATAAGGAATTTGAAACATTTTACCACCGTTTTCAGGAGCTGACAGAAAAGAACGAGGTTAGTTCCGTAAGCCTTGCAAAAGGAATTCCCATCGTTCAGGAGCTTATTTCCTCGGATCTCTGGTTTCGTGATTTCATAAAGGAGGCGTTAATCGAGAGATCCTGGCTGAAACAGCAGCAGTCGACCCTCTGGCCGAACGAATTGACCATTTACCGGAGCCCGGATCATTCTTTTCTCGTCCGGGCCTATATCTGGGAGCCTTTTTCTATGGATACAATTCACGACCATGGCTCGTGGGGGATCATAGCGAGCTTCATCAATGGCATAAAGGAAATAAAATACCGGCGGCGGGACGACGGCGCTGTAGCAGGTTACGCGGAACTCGAGGAAACGGTTGCGAAGGTCTTGAAACAAGGTGAAATAACTTGCGTTCTCCCCCTAAACGCAGGCATTCATCAGATGGGAAACATGTCCGAAGAAATAGCCGTTACCATAAATGTCTATGGTCGAACGATGCGCCGGGGCTATCTTCAGTTCTTTGACCGGGAAAGAAGAACGGTGAAACGGGTCTATCCTCCCAGAACCTACAAAGAGGTTCTGATGGTCAGGACCTTCGGGGCAATGGGCTCGGGGGAGGATATTTTGAAAGGCGCCCTTGTCAATCCCCTGCCCGATTATGTCAAAGAAGAATATGAAACGGCAATAACCGTTTCAAAGAGGAGGGTCCCATGATCAGAACGAGAATAACGGATCTTTTCGGGGTAAAATATCCCATTATTCAGGGGGGGAAGATCTGGGTCAGCGGTTGGCGCCTTGCCGCGGCGATAGCAAAGGCGGGGGCCGTCGGCCTCATTGGCGCCGGTTCCATGACGCCGGAACTGCTGCGGGAGCATATCCGCAAGATAAAAAAAGAAGATCCCCAAGGCGTCTGGGGAGTGAACATGCCCATCTTTTTCCAGTATGCCGAGGACATGGTTCCTATCATCCTGGAAGAAGAAGTGAAGGTTGTTTTTACTTCCGGCGGTAGTCCAAAAAAATATACCCGCCTCTTTAAAGATAAGGGGATCAAGGTGGCCCATGTTACGGCGACGCCTGATCTCGCAGTCAAGTGCGAGGAGGCGGGGGTAGATGTCGTGGTTGTGGAAGGATTTGAGGCCGGGGGTCATAACGGTCGGGATGAACTGACGACTATGGTCCTTGTTCCACAGGCGGTGGATGCCGTGAAAATTCCCGTGATTGCTGCCGGAGGGATATACGATGGCCGGGGGATGGCCGCAGCCATGGCACTGGGTGCGGAGGGAGTCCAGATCGGCACCCGCTTTGCGGCGACCATAGAGTCGAGCGCCCATGATCATTTCAAGAAGGCCATGCTAAAGGCTTCACCGACGGATACCTTTCTCATCCTTCGGAAACTCATACCGGCCCGGGTCATCAAGAACATTTGGTTTGAAAGAGTATTTGAGGCGGAGAAAGAAGGGGCTACGGAAGAAGATCTCCTCCGGATTATCGGAGAGAAAAGGACAAAAATCGGTATGTTTGACGGTGATCTGGAGGAAGGGGAACTTCAGATTGGACAGGCAGTGGGGGCGATCATGGATCTCCCCTCGGCAGGGGCGTTGGTCCTTGATATCGCCCGGGATTGTGAAAGGGTCCTTCAGGGACTGCCGGCTAAAGTAATCAAAATGGAAAAGGATTAGGGAAGAGGTTTATATTTAGGTGAAAAAAGTCGGGATTGTTGCCAATACAGCCAAGGAGAAGGCCGGAGACTACACACAGAGACTCAGGTCTTGGTGCCTGGAAAGAGGTTTGGAGGTCTATCTGGACAAGGGTATTGCCGAGACCATCGGCGCCGGTCCCGGATATAATCGGAAACAATTGGCGGCGATGGTGGACATAATCGCCGTCTTCGGCGGCGATGGCACCATGCTCAGAACGGCTCGGGCGGTAAGGGAGTTTAACGTTCCGATTGTGGGAATTAATTTGGGGGCGTTCGGTTATCTGACGGAAGTTAACCTTAACGAGATGATTGATGCCTTCGAGATCTTCCGGAAGCAAGGTTTTCTGACCGAAAAACGAATGATGCTGGATGTTACGGTGGAGAGCGAAGGGACGGTAGTAAAAAAGCGGACTGTTCTTAACGACGCTGTTATCAATCGCGGGAACCTTTCCCGGATTGTAGAGATGGAAACGGAGGTGGATGGCAAATACCTCAATACCTTCAAGGCAGATGGTCTCATTGTTTCCACACCCACGGGATCGACGGCCTATTCCCTCTCCGCAGGAGGGCCGATCGTTTTTCCCCAGCATGATTCCATAATCATCAATCCCATCTGCCCCCATACCTTGACGAACCGGCCGGTGATCCTCCCCGGCGAGGCAGCTATCCGGGTGATAATCTGGTCCAAGGAACAAGGGGCCACGGTGACCCTGGACGGGCAGGTTTTCCATACCCTTAAATCGGGGGATGTCATGACGATCCGGAGATCCAATTATGTGACGATGCTGGTTGCTTCGCCTCACCGTGATTATTTAGAGATTCTCCGTTCCAAACTTGGCTGGGGCGGATTGCCTGCGAGTTTGAACCGGAACGTCTGAAGCCGGCATAGGCAGCTCATGGGTAATCAGAAAAGTGACATTTAATTTCACTGAGGACAAATAGTGATGTTAGCCGAACTGACCATCCGGAATTTTGCCATCATCGATGCATTGAATGTAACGTTCAGTGCAGGGCTTAATATCCTTACGGGAGAGACCGGGGCAGGTAAGTCCATCGTCATGGGGGCGGTCAGTCTCCTGCTGGGTGATCGAGCGTCGATCGACATGATACGTTCCGCCGAGGACACGGCGACCGTAGAAGCCCTTTTTCATCTTCACGATGGGGACGGACTGCGGGATAAACTTGCTGCCTGGGGAATGGGTGGTAATGAGGATCTCCTGGTGCGGCGGGTCATTTCCCGCTCGGGAAAGAACCGGGTGTACATCAACGGAAATCTTGCCAACCTCGCCATGCTTGCTGAACTGGGTGAATCCCTGATCAATATCTGTGGACAGCATGAGCATCAGCTCCTATTGAAGGAAGAGAACCATATCGACATCCTTGATGCCTTCGGCGATCATCAGGGTTTAAGGGGCGCTTACGAGGATCTCTATGGCCGCTTTCAATGCCTGAAGGAGAAACGCCGATCCCTCGAGGCCGTTAACCGGCGGCGGGAAGAACGGGAAGACTTCCTTTGTTTTCAGATTCGGGAAATTGAGGAAGCGGAACTTTTGCCAGGAGAGGACGTCATCCTCGCCGAGGAGAAGACGGTCCTCATGAACGTCCGGAAACTCATGGAACGTGCAACGGCAGCCCATGAAATCCTCTATGGTCGGGAGCGGTCCCTCCTCGAAGAGTTGAAAAGCGTCATCGCTGCTATCGGGGATATTAAGAAGATCGACTCCCGGCTGAAGATCAAGGAAACCGATGTAGATGACAGCTACTACCGCCTGGAGGATGCCGCCTATGTCCTGCGTGATTACGCCAGGGAATTATCTTTTGACGACGGGCGTCTGGAACACATTGAAGACCGGATCGAACTCATTCACAAATTGAAACGGAAACATGGCTCTACCCTCGCTGAGGTAATAGAGAAAAAAATGGAGATGGAAGAAGAGCTTAAAAGTATTGTTTCCATTGGGGAGGCCCTTGAAGAGATAGATGTAACCATGAAGGATGTTTATAAGAATATGGAGAAAAAGGCCCGGGAGCTGTCTGAGGCTCGGCATGTCGCCGCCCGGCGTTTAAAGAAGGATATTGAGAGAGAGATTCATGCCCTGAGGATGAAAGCGGCGGTTTTCGAGGTCGTATTCAAGGAGGAGGATAAAAGGGAGGATTCTTTTACCCCCAAAGGGATAGACCGGATCGAGTTTCACCTTTCGGCAAATCCGGGAGAAACACCCAAGCCCCTTCAGCGCGTGGCCTCTGGTGGTGAATTGTCGCGGGTGATTCTGGCCATGAAGCATGTTCTGGCCCGGACAGGTTCCGTGGGGACCATGGTATTTGATGAGGTGGACAGCGGCATCGGCGG